>Ga0307511_10008094_pt1 | contig 10531 bp, 8 predicted proteins | sample 13_EM_MG_FD_200266 | JGI IMG/M metagenome (GOLD analysis project Ga0307511, IMG submission 200266) | Populus trichocarpa ectomycorrhiza microbial communities from riparian zone in the Pacific Northwest, United States - 13_EM | ecosystem: Host-associated > Plants > Roots > Unclassified | place... | reverse complement strand
AAGCTTCTATGATACTAGATCTTAGATGTTCCTTTCATAAGAAGTGGCTGGCTGCACTGGAAATTCGTTAGTAGAAGAGCCAGACATCTGTCTACCAACATTGGAAAGAAGGTAAAGAACATGTGTACTGTGATTTTCTTTTCTAGTTTTTTTCTATCATGACTGGAAATTACAAGGCTGAAGAATGTGCTCGACTACTGCAAATACTATTGGCATACATATAAATGGTGGAATAAATCAGATAGTCATAGTTTCGTCCCATGAAGGCATTATTGGTTTGGGTAGAGTGAAATAATTTCCCCCACTAACTGTTGAGAAATGGTATAATTTTACATGCTAACCTTCCACATCTCACACGGGAAACTATCTTTCAAGGCAGATTGAGGATTGCTTGAATTGACTTGTCAGATTATCATGTGATTGAAATAGTAGCTGTCATATATTATTCGCACATCATTTACTGATGTATCATGTTACCACCATGCGGTGTATATATATATGGGAGTTGGCTGCTCATTTATTTCATGTCAATAGGCTTCCAATGATGAATTCTTGCAAACCTGTTTCGCGAACTCTCTAACATGGGCTGAGAAGGAACCATCCCTGGAATGTGATCAAGCTTTCATCCCATATCCAGCTGAGCGGATATCATTTGCAGCATTCCAACCTATTACAAGCAAGTGTTTCATTGTCCTTTATTCTTAACATGAAGAAAAAAAATTCCATAGAAAGCTTCAGTATTTTGTCGTGGTATCATTCTAGTAGTTGGAATTTCATGTAATACTCTTGTGATGAAAAATTGACCTGGCAGTAACCAAATTGATCTGCATGTTGCTGTTTTTCCAACAGGATCTCCTGCACAATCAGAAAAACTCTAGTTGCAGCAACAGAAGTTAAGAGCAATGGATCATCTGAAAGACACGCTACAAAGACTGGACAATTCACTAGAATTAGTTAATGAGAATATCTCCATGGTAGCAGCCAAGCTTTAAGTTCCCTTCGATGCACAGTTCATGATGACACAAGAGAGCTGCTATTTTATTAATATTTTTAGCTGTATTTTTCTTCGTTTTGTTTCATATTCTCTCTTATTACTGCATTTTTATCTTCTCAAAGGAGAAATCTTAAGTAGTTTTAATTTTTATGTAGCAAATTATCATTGTCAATAATATTGTTAGCTAAAGCTATATTGTAAACGAAACTAGCACAAGCCTTCGTATGAGAGGATATTTGTATTAATAAATTATATGGGAGGATCCAATCATTGATTTCTTTCGATATTTTTCTGTTTTTCGTTTTTAAATGAGAAGGCAGTAAGTTTACAAGATGAATTCATCAGTATACTGGTATTGACCTATAAAAATTGTGGGGCACTTTCTAGTTCTTAAAACCAAAAGAAAAAAGGAAAGCCAAAAAGGAAAATATGAGGCCTGGAATTGTTTACAGAAAGCTCCAAAAAGCAAAAAGAAATATCTGACCTGAAAAGGAAGCAACTAGGATGATTTTTTCATATCATGAAGTGTTGCAGCATTCTGTTTATCTTTTCTTCATCTGTTCTCTAATAAAGTAAGACGGGAGAGCCACTGACATGGGATTTGTCTCGATCTCCTCCTTTGCATTCTCAATCACCACCACCACCACAGGCACCACCAGAAAGCCATCACTCCATCACCACTACAGCCACAGCAACCGGCTTCACTTCCTTTCAAAGTGTTCTCCTCTTCTTCCTGTACGTTCATTCTCTCTTTTTCAAGTGCTCTTTCTTTAACTAAGAACGCATGCCTACTATTTACACAGCACGCATACAATAACTGAATCAAGCTACCAGATAACAGCTTTTTGATTATTTGACACTATGAATGCTGTACATCGGTACAGTTTTCCATATTTTATTGAGCTTTTGCAAAAATGTTAAAATTGAAGTTGTTTCATGTTGGAACAATACAACTTTCTGACTCTAAAGCTTCAGTTTATGCTCAGAGAAAATGCAGTGTAAACCTTTTGAGATCATGCAGAGGGAACACTGCCTGCAGAGCTTCTTCCAGCCTATTGAAAATCGAAGATGATATAGATGATGAAGCTTGCGAGTTAGTCAGTGGATTGGAAATTTCAATAGGGGAAGGTGATGATAGCATCGATGCTTATCTGTTAAAGGCAATGAAGAATAATAATGGAACTGGTATATTGCTCTTGTCCGATATTTTTGGGTTCGAAGATTCATCTACAAGAGACTTTGCGTATCGTGTCGCCTGTAATGGCTACAAGTAAGTTGCTTTACCTTGAATTGATAGCTAATTTCCTGATAATGTCAATATTCCTGTCATGTTGCAAACACAATTTACTGATGTTTTTCCTCTGATAGGCACAGACATGACATCAATCATATGTTTGTAATTGCAATACCTATGTCTGTGTCACGGTTAGAATTCATTTTCATCACAAGTTGCAATTGACTCTTTGAAGCTTCCGTAACTTGTGTTTATTTATTTGGATTGAAGCGTTCTAATTCCAGACTTGTTTCGTGGGGATCCGTGGACGAAAGACCAGCCGATGACTTTGTTGGAAAAATGGATCACAAAACAGGAACCACAGAGGGTCGCAAAAGACATTGATACATCAGCAAAATGGATGGTTGATGAATTTTTAGCTGCAGGAATCTCAAAGAAGCTTGGCATAATTGGATTTTGCTTCGGAGGAGGCCGAGTGATAGATGCGTTATCCAGAGACCAGGGAGCATTGTTTGGCGTTGGGGTCTCCTTCTATGGTACAAGGATGAACCCATCTTTAGCCTCCTCCATAAAGGTTCCTGTGTTGTTTATTTCAGGAGATAATGACCCTCTATGCACAGTCAGTGTCTTGAAAGATTTTGAGAAGAGCATTGGTCAGGGATCAAAGGTGGTGATTTTTGAGGGAAGAGGTCATGGTTTTGCCCATCGACCAAACTCTCCTGAAGAAGACAAAGATGCAGATGAGGCTTTTACAATCATTAGAAAATGGCTGCATGATGGTTTGGTTTTACAAAACTGAAAGCAAGTTCATGAATGTCCATTGTATAAGATGGCCGATGATTTCTAGGTGTTACTCGTATGGCAGGCTGCTGCTAGAGTTGGAGAACTTCCAGTGTCTAACAGATTAGAGGGCCTATCTACTTTGTCCAAGTACAGGAGTAGTTTTTGCACGAAGTTTAGTGTAAGCTAGAATGCCATCCAGGAACAACAGTAGCTTGAGCAGCTCCTGGTTCCACTCCCTCTTTGCATGTCATCACGAGTGCATTCCAAATATTTTGAACTATTTCCCTGGCGTGAGCTATAGTCCCATAGTGATAGCATCCATGTAGTTCATCAGCATAGATTTGCGTTGGACTTTGTTAACATTCACGGGTGCTTTTTGTCAGGCGGTTGCATTTTGGTCTAGTGGCCACTGATCCCTGTGATTCTTCATTCTGTAACGAGCATCAACTAACATTCAAATGACCTGCCAAATTGTTTTCTTAGGACAGGACACCATGAACCTAATATAAGGATATCAAATGCTAGTACAACATCTATCACCTTTGACCTGTTCTTTCCCATTTCAGGATAGAATCCCATCTTCTATACAAACGTGACCGCATCTACTCTCTTGGAAACATGTTTCCCTTAACTTCTGAGAGTGCCTATGGATAGAATTTGTGCCTTCTTCACAGGAAATGGTTTTTCTCATGTGTTTCTTTTAACGTTGCTTTTTTCCTGTTTTTTCTGACAAAGTAGCAGCACAACATAGAAATTCACCCATATACCAACCAGTTGCTAGCAACTTTCCTTCCATTTTTAGAGTTGGGCTTATGTTCATGGTCATTCGCATTAATCAGCGTCACTTGCAATTAGCATTTATGACGGGGGAGTCCAGTAGACAAACCAATTTGATTGGCCTCATTTACAAAAACAATTTGCTAAAAATAATTGGCCCAAGTGGCATGGTAGAAAAGCTGTTTACCAATCTCAAAATCTTGTCATTCAGTGAGAATGAGTGGAGTTAATTTTCTTTGATCATAATAAGAATTTCCCTGAACTAATAACATGAAGACCCGATAGCTCGGACAATACCCCATCCCTAATAGCGCAATCAAATCTGGCAGGTGCAAGCAGTTCTCAACACATTGGTGCTTGGGTTTTTAAGATCCTGGAGTTCGAAGAGTACAATATGTATGACAACACAGATTATGATGAAAGGAGAGGGGGGGGGGGGGTCAGATGCAAATTACACATCCATCAATCTTCACCTTCGCTTTCCTGAGTAACCAAAAAGATATATCCTGCTACATCCATCAACAAGCAAGTCACAGTATGACAGAAGAGATCCTACATTACAACGTGATTGAAAGCAAAGTGCATCCGCGACAGTTCTCTGTAAGATTTGAACTTTTTTTCAAAAAAAAAAACTTTGCATATAAGATCTCCACCTTATGGTTTCACCTGAGTCTATTATTTCTTTCGTTTTGTTGGTATTAAAACTTTACCCTGATAGAATTACAGGACAGAAGGTAACAATCTATTGGAAATTTGGAGTACATTAACAGTGTAGCCATCAAGGACAATGTTCATTCTACAATTTCAAAAGCCACCCGGGAAAAAGGACAACAGCAATCTCATTTTTAAGAAAATTCTGATCTGTAACCAAGCAACTTGAGGATAGCTTCATATAACATTTCTCAGTCCTGGCCATCCTGGAAACAAAAGAGCACCACATAAACAGACTCTTCATGCAGATTCTTATGACAAACATGATTTGAAAAAAAAAAATCACAAGTAAAGATCCAACAGATCTTATAGATCACAATTTCACAATGCAATAATCCACTCAAGTCACCAAGCTCGCTTCAGTTGGTGCATAATAAACATAAAAAAATTCACCCGGTTCAGATTCTTCATCATTATTATTGAGCTGGCCGTAGGAATTTTTACAAGGAGTTGTAAGAAATCAACAAAACTCTGGTTAAATTATATTTTTCACAATACATAAATAACACTATTCTAACTTAACCAAATTCAATTCCAAAAGATCATGAATGTCTGAACAATGTAGTCGACGTACAGCTGCATGGGATCATACTAGAAATAAATGGCTATAATATCATTTCAGAAAACTAAATCAAATGCATAAAACTTATGACCTCATTAGTGAGCATGAACAAAGTCACTCAATGCTATGCACAATATTAGTCTAAACTGATAAGCAAACATTTTGGTGGAGATTAGATCAGCTGATTAAATTAAATTTACATCTGTCATAATTCTTGAAAAAGTTTTGCTGCCATGTGTACTGAGACTAAGGTTATCAAGATAAAGTAGGCAGAATGAGTGCAACACACAATGGTAAACTGAGCAACCTGCAAAATTCATATCATAACAGCCAACTGTGAGAAAAAATGAGAGACAATGCCTGAAGGTCTTGGCACAATATAGTTATGGTGGCCATAAGGAAAACCCACACACGCAAAATGAATATTAAGAAAATCCTGCCTGTGTCAAAACTAGATTAAAAGCTATACAGATATGACATGCTAACATACCATGTGCCATCATGCTTCTAGATGGGAATTGTGTAGTAGTGTCAGTAGAGAAGAGGCCAAACACACAACAAAATTAAGGGATCATGTGAAATATTACGAAAAAATTCTTCTAATTTTCATAAATAGATAAATTATAACATCACCCTGTTCAATCTTTTTTTTTTCTTTATCGTTATAACAGAAAAAATTTCAAAGTATCTCATTAAGATGCACATACATTAAGGTTCCTGGTGTGAAAGGTCCTTGAATCAAGTGATTAGTTATAAAATAACAATACCAATTCCATCTCATATGAGAATGGTAAATATGACAATTCTTTTTATGAAAGTTCATATAGTGAATATTCAATCAAATTCAGAAAGACATTTTGTTCCTTGCAATATTTACATAAATGCCATTTCTCAGGCATGAGCACATTATAAGGACCATTGCCACTGGATAAATAACCCATGGAGAATAATATATAACAGTATGTTCACAAAATATACATCAAATACTGCGAAAGTATCAGTGAAAGGAGTACAAAAAAGAGTGGAAAAATTTTATTTATGGAAATATTTTTTGTTATCATCAGCATACCTGAGAAGCAGGAACACTGGGAGTATTCAGAGGTGGTAACTCCTTTTGAACACTTGATGTTTTCTTGGGACATTCCATCTTTGCAGGTGATCCTTGAAAAATACGAGAACAGTCCGTGTACGCAGACCCAATGCCTACTCCAGCACCGAAAGCCACGGATGCCCAACGAGACACAGGGGACCCTAATTTTTTTAAAAAAAGATGATCACAATAATCAATTTGAATCCTCGATAAAGGGAAAAAACATGCAGTGACCAGTCAACAAAACATAAGAGTTGAACTGTCATTGCAATAGACCACGTTTTCGCATCAAGCATTAAATGTGAGGCGCCTAATTACTAAACTATCTAAACCATTCAGATACTCAGAACTTAAAGATGCAGCACTACAGAAAGGTTTTGCTGTTTACATTTTAGGGATTCTTTTAGATAAATGCAAGGTTGATCATTGGAAATTTTAAGGAGCAAGAAACAAAACACAGGACCCCCACAAATTTACCATTAAGAAAATCATCAATTTCACAAAACTCATAACACGGGTCACTCAAAGCATAGAGAGAGAGAGAGAGAGTGAAAATTTCAATTAGAGCGTTGGATTGTCCATAAGAAAATGCAGAAAATGAAAGCCACTTTGATTAAAATCCAAAGAGAGAATCTGGGTTATCTACTAAAATAACAGCATTGAAGAATTTGGGGTTCTCAACTAAAATAACAGCATTGGAGAATTTGGGCAAAGAAAATATCATCATGACTATAAATTAGCACAAAAATCCAGAATGAACACAGAGCAATTAAGGTGGCAGTAACAAATATCTGAAAAAAAAATAAGGAAAAGGGATAAATATATATTCATTAATTAACAATAACGAAAGAAGAAAAGGGAGAGACTGACTGAAGAGGAGAAGACCGCCAAAGGCACCGGCCAAGGAAGAGTAAACGAAGCGACGGACAGACAGATCGAGACACGCGTCCCATTTAGCATTCACGTCGGTTTTCTCTGCCATTGATTTTATTTCTATCGCTTCTTCTTCGATTTTGAGTTGAAGGGAACCAACCAAGGGTTTGAAGAGATGACTTTCTTTCTCTTTCTTTCCTTGCTTCTGTGTGCTGCACCTTGTCTCTTCTTTTTGGTAAGCCCTTCTATTCTATTAATTAATTAATTAACATAGGAAAATCACTAGTAGACGTAATCCACTGTTTGATTATAACAGTGGAATTATATTTTTATCTCCGGCACATGGGGTAGATTTATATTTTCACACTATGCATTTATCATTTTATAATTATTAAGGGATATTTTTATCTTTTTATAAAGTTTTTTAGAATGAATTTATTTTAGGACCATTAAAAGCAAAATTTCATTAACTATGAGTAGGAGTATTTTTTATTTTTCACTTTTTCTAAAAACAATGCAACGACACTATCACTCTTAAAATAAAAATTCTCAAGGCATCTTTCAAACAAAGAATTCATCATTTCAAGATAGTTGGTTTTTTAGCAATAATTATTTGTTCTTGGGTGATGTTGTATTTTGATATATAAAAAACAAAATGTTGTTGATTAGTGCGCATAAGCTATTTTGTTGTTTTTAGACAACATATGTGGTTAATTTTGGAGATGAAAAAAATTTGTTATGTTATGTTATTTGATGCATCTCGATGCTGTTTTTCTTCCTAGACAGTGTATGTATGGTGATTGTGTCTTATTTGACGCTGGTTTAATTTTTTTCCTTTCATTTCTCTCTTATTTACCTCGATTTGTGCATTGCCTATGAAAAAAATCACAGTAGCCCTTAAACTTTTTTTCCCTTCAGATTTAGTCCCTATTTTATTTGTTTTATTTTGAAAATTCACTTCAAATGAAAAGTTTTTTCAATTTTATCCTTCTTTGGTTATTATTTTTTAAAAAATCTAATGGAGTGAATGACATGTTGTCCACCTCAAATATTTTTTTAAAAATAAATCAGACCACATGTTGTCTAATTTCCCTAGATTTATGATGCATGAAAAATTGGGTTATTTTTTTGTTTATAAATCCATCTTTCAACCTATTTTTGACATAAAACATATAGAAAAAAGCTTAAACACTTAACAAACTCGTAAACGGCCTTAAAAAAATAATAAAAAAAACCAAAAAAACCTGAAACCAAAAATCTTCTTAGGCTTAAATTTGATTTTTTAGATAACTTCAGGGTGAAAGACACATAAGTGAAACCCCCCTCACTAAATGGAACCCGTTAACACTAAGATCGACCATTTTGATTGTTAGAATTAGTGTTAATGTTGATTTTCTCTCTCTACCGCATGAATTTAGCAATCTCTCTCTCTCCTTCTCTTCTCTTTCAAACTAAGGATTAAAAAAGTTAAAAAAATAAATTTTTGTATCAAAATTGAATTGTAAAAATATTTAGGAACTGAATAGGTACAATTTAGAAAATTTGAGGACTAAATTAAATTTTTTATGAAAACTTTAAGACCATCACCCATTTATGATGTCTTTTCTACTTTGATCCTTCTTCTTTTAACTTTATTCTTATTCAACAAATTTGATTCAATTATTTTTTAATTTAACCTAAAAAAGATGCAATTGCGCAAAAAAAGTTCGAATACCAAAATTGTTTTTTTAAAAAGAAAATTTTTGAACAATGTGAGAGTGTTTTGTGCACAATATTTTACCCCTAACATTTAGAGTTTTGTATAATAATTTAATTTATACAATAAAGTCTTTATATTGAATGGGAATCCAATGTTTATTGTTAAGGTAAGATTTGGGCTTTGGATGGCCCAATTAATAAAACAAGGTTGTATTTGATTTGGAAAAAATGGAAGTGAAATGAATCTTACGTGTGTGTTTAATTTTGTTGTAACTTTTGCAATTATGATTTAAAAAAATATTTTTAGTTACAGTTTTAAAAAGTAGATTTTAAAATATATATGTTTAGTTAAAACTGTTATGAAATAGATTTTTTTATGCAAAATAAATAAAAAACATGTCTCTAATTATTTTAATTTTTTCAAAATCAAGATTTAAAATATAATTATTTATGAAATTTAATTTAAAAAACAGAAGCTATTTAACTAATCAAATGATTTTTTTCTGTGCAACAATTGAAATTTAACGAGTACAATTCAAGTGGGAGGTATGTAGTCCCTGAAGTATGGAACTTAAAGGAAGGAAGGAGAACCACTATAAAAGAAATCCAACAAAATTGAGTTTGCATAAAATGAATTTCTCTAACTCAAGATATTCAAGTTGGAATAGCCGAAGATCAACATTAGTAGAATGCGAGATTTGTCTTTAAAGACTATGATTTCCATGCTCTTTCTCTTTTTATTTTTCTTCCCATATATGTATAGAAATGTATGGATATTAGCTTTCTAATGCCACTGAAATCATTTCATTTTGACCTCTAAAATCGATTAGGGGTCAAATATGTCAATTATCAATCTTACATTCAAGAGTGTCTTCAAAACATAAAACAAAGAATATCAAGATATTTTATATATAAAATATAGGCAAAATACTAGATAAATATAGGTAAAACTATCGAATAATATGGTTGCATCACTTATATAACAAAGGAATAGAAGAATTTGAAACAATAATAATAAGAACCAACAAGCAAAAGACTCCAATTCTTCTTAAAAATGAGCATGATTGGGAGCACGCCATTCATCATCCATGTTCCTCAATCTGAGTATGTTCGGCAGATAAGAGTGAGGATTGTAAAAAAAAGAAGAAGCAGCAAATCTCTTTGGGCAGGCAAGCCAAAACAAACCAACAAGCAATTCTGATGCAAGAGACGCGGCTCCTTATAGATTGAAGATGCGATAAAGAGGTGATAAAAAAAAAAAAAAAGCAGTAGCAATGAATTAAATACACAATCATGATAGCCTATCAAAATACTCCTAATTAACACCAGCCCAAGGGTTCAACCAAATGAGAAAAATAACAAACACCATTTTAGCAACTTGTTAAGAAAATGGCAATCATTAATGCTTTCTTAAAAAAAAAAAAAAAACAAATAGGTCTGTAGAGGTGGTGTCGGTGCCATTAAAAGATAGACTATGAGCATGTGGGATGCTACCTTCTAAGCAAGGCATTTCTAATAGGAAGATCCATATGCTACCAGGTATAAGAGCAAGCATCATAAAAATATAGGCATAAATATCTCAATAAAATTCATTTCTATATCAAAACATAAAGGACCCATAATTTGTAGAAAAAAGAAGAAGAAAGAAACTACAAGTCAACGACAACATCTTACTCGTGTAAATCAACAACGAATTCTCAAGTTATTAGAGTCTGAAATAATACCGTGTAAATCAACAACGAATTCTCTAACAAGACATGGTCATTCACTTGATGGCTTTCAGTTCTTTTTTTTTTTCTTTCAAAAGTT
>Ga0307511_10008093_pt1 | contig 10532 bp, 5 predicted proteins | sample 13_EM_MG_FD_200266 | JGI IMG/M metagenome (GOLD analysis project Ga0307511, IMG submission 200266) | Populus trichocarpa ectomycorrhiza microbial communities from riparian zone in the Pacific Northwest, United States - 13_EM | ecosystem: Host-associated > Plants > Roots > Unclassified | place... | reverse complement strand
CATCTCTCTTCATTTACAACGGTGTGGGGCTAACTGGCGCTGCTCTCCGCAGCTCAATGAAACTGTACCTTGGGGTCGTCCTGGTTATTAATGCAGATGGCTTGATGTACATGGCGGCCGGGTTGTCGTGCACTAACAGTTGCGCCGCTTGCTTCAAAGATGGTGACAGTACTGGAATGGATACCAAATTTACCTGCTCGGGTACGGACTGTGCCTCGACCTGTCCACCAGATTACAATGGATACTTTTTTTTGTAAATCATTACTCGTATTCATACTATGGTATATGACGAGGGCATGCATCCCCGAGTGGAGACTCGGCAGGATTGTCTACAATGGTATACACTGTGCAAAAGTCGGGTGTTGCTGGATCTTTCTTGTTTTGTGTATGCATTTTCATCGTGCTTTCGCCGCTTAATCGCATGTCTTCTGCTATATATTCTGTTGGAATATACTCTCACGTGCATAGAACCAGGGTGATGGATCACGGGATATGTAGGCTGACCGATGGAGGCAATTGGGATATGAGACAGAACGTCCGAATGGAGGCAATTGGGAATCGAGCATTTGGGATAAAAAGAGGCGGAATTTCCTATCGAATAAGGGGAAAAGAACAAGGCAGTAGAACCATAGCATTCATACTATAGCGATCTCTACATAGTCTTGACGAATACATCTTTACTTGTTTCTCTCTCGAGAGAGATTCCTCCGCTCAATAACCTCGTAATCTTACATATTCAACACTAACAAGGGGCTTCAAATAGCTGTACGCTTGGTTACCCGTGTTTGGAATATGGGCCATGCTGGTATGGATCACGGGACTTTGGCACATTTCAAAAATGCACACCACCATTGTAGGAAGTAAATGCTCGAATTCATGACTCACACCTGGTGCAAACTTTCGAACATTTATTTTATTACGATCCGTAGTTTCCTATGTTGGTGCCAGTGGCAGGTTATAGCTTACGTACACCCTTTGTATGCGTTACTTAGCAGTAAAGTACAATAACGAGTACCTTCGGGCGAGGTTTCTAGACAAGCAAGAGCGCTGTTACATCAGCACGGAGCTAATTACAGAAGCTGGTAAGAATACCTTTGGACATAGATTATACACAGCACTTGATACACTAGATATCATATCCAGAGGTAATCTGTATGATATCTCAGGCGTTTATCCCTCTACAATACAATATAAACGGTTAGATGGCAAACTCCATGCAAAGTTACTAGATTTACCCGCCCCATCTTCAGAGTAAAATATTTATTCCAGGCCATGCACGAGGGATTCCAGTAAAGAATTACATTAAATCTATGGGTTACGTTATATGGCCTGTTGTTTGTGGAGTGATTTCTACAATCTAGTTATTTTTTGTCATTTATGGACAAAGAGCACCAAGTATGGGGACTCGGAGTGAGGCGCATCAGGAACATATTTTGACAATGGCTCTACTGCCTCTAGTGTCTCTCGGTGTCTCTCGGTGTCTCCTGGATGTCTCCAGCTGTCTCCCGGCTGTCTCCCATGCCTCTCGGGAGACAAACTTTCAAAATAACGGGCGCTAGCTGGAGACGCAATAATACGCCCGGACGCCACTGAATTCCACCAAATACACAATAAAAATATTTTGGTGATATTTTCCTGATGCGGGGCATGTAGAATAGATAGCGGCAGATGTGCATGACTCTTCCCATGAACGACTTCAGTCACCGTGTCCTTCATGTTTTACCAACAAATTCAATCAACTACGAATTTAATTAGCCTTCTGCAGTGCAGGAAATCGAAGGCACATCCACTGTAAACTTAACCTAAATATACTTTGTATTTAAGTGTCCGGGTGCGCATGGTGCAGGGCTAGCCTAGGCTCTATCCGCACAAATATCACCGCGTGGACAAATGTCCGTGGTAGAGACCTCGTGGGTTAATAGGGAACCGGTAATGCCTGGAAATTTGCATTTGTAGTTAAACAGTGGCAGTTGTAGATTACTTAGAGCGACCAAGTCCCGAATCCCCCCTCAAGCTCGATTTATCACGAGATTAATGTGCATGAAGATTCATGAGTCAGGATACGGTAGACCACAGAAGAGACCATTAAACACAGTGCGCATAATATTGCGAACCACCCCCGCAAGAATTTTTCAATGAAACGCTCAATAGTCAGGCTCATCGGGAAGTACAGGCCTCGAGTCTGGTTGAAGATGAAGGCGGAGGATGTAACAGTCCGGCAATGGCCTCTTTAACCCAGAATCTCTCTCTACAGCGCTAAATTTGTGCGGGCTTCCCTGCTAAATTTATAAATCGCACGGAGGTATTTTCCTAAAACGTAAAACCCCGGAATTGCCTATAGTGCTCAGGGACAGGACACCAAAATGGCCCCATTTTCTGCCCCAAATGCCTCGGTTTATGGCACAAAGGGGTATCTTATGTTGTCAAGCGCATGAATCCTCCAAATGCGCACCTACGTATACCTGCTCATTTATATCGTGCAACGCATCGGGGGCCAGTCCTTATCAGGCGGAATGTGGTGTATAGTGTTGCGAAATAGGTTTCAGGCCTCTCGTGCACCAAGACCCAAATTCTTCACCTAGTGGGTCCAAGTGCTCCCTCACTACGGATGACTCTGGTAACAAGAATACCCCCCGGGTGAGGTGAAATATACTTGTAACCAACTTGAATATATGCCTATATTGGCGGGGGGTATGAATATAAGGAATTAAGCGGTACAGGGAGCTACGGGGAAGCTGTGGGATACTACAAAAACTAGCGGTGCCTAGTCGATGTAAGAGAATAGCAAACATGTGAGGTGCACAACACAAGAGAAGAAGAACCCATAAAGTATGGTATCCTGTGCTGGATATGTTTGGTTTAGCGTTTGATTTGAGCAGTTCTAAAGCTTGGGGACATCTTATAGCACAACGATATTGTGTAGGTTCAGCCTGAAGAGGCAAGACAGTAGGTTTTCATTAGCTAGTAGACCAGGACTGCGGCACTCGAGAAAAATGCGGTGGCATACTAATATATCCGATGCAAAGTTAGTCCGGGGAAAAACCAGGGATCGTTGCCTGAAGGGGTTCCATTTGTCCCTCCAACCCCTAATGCACATTCCAGTAGTTAGATCTGGTCTTCTGTTTCTTTATCTAGGCTGGATTTGGTACATTAATTTCCTTTCCAGTATGCCGTACCGTGTTGCTCTCCTCTCAGAGGAAAGATTGGTATCTCGGGTCCTCGTTAAAGTAGTGTCGTGAGGAAGATACACTGCCAGAATTTGATCACTCACTAATGGGGTCTACTGGGTGAATTGATTGCGTCTGCAAAGCAGACTTTGGAAGCTGGAAACTTGGGTTCACAACTTGGATGCAGCCAAAGCTCTCTTCCAGGTGATTTCTTATCGATAAGCTTACCTGATGTGGTAGCGCCTACTCCTTTTGGCTGATGCAATACTGAAGTATCGACACATTGGGGCTGGTTCAGCTCGCATAAGTATAATGACTAACCGAAAAATATTTTAGCATAGCCAAGTTTGTAGTGCACGTGCGATTACCCCAGAAAAGATTCATATGGTGAAAATCCAACACTCCACTTTGCTCTCCGAGGATTCCCACACCTTAAGGTATTTACCCCACAACTCCGGGGTGGCCGCCTGAGGTCCGAGTTACATGAAGCCAATAAACACATAGAAAAGCCTCTCACCTACTCACTCACCTCCAAGATTTCGATGGCCTTGCTGAAGTAGTAGAAATTTCATTCAGGTTGATCACTTAATTAGACATAGAACCAGACAGCATGAGATGGTAGGTTGTCTCATAATTAGCTCTCAACATGTGTCGAATTTTCTAACACATACAAAATCGATAGTTGAGGCATCACCTGAGGACTAACACGAATACACGTAATCAATGATAAGTCAGACAGGGGGAAATTAAATGTATAACACTTCGCGCCAATCGTCACCCATAAAGGGCGTAATGGTGCGGGGTAACTTAATCGCGGGTACATCAAACTTTACTAGATGATTTCGATGGAGGCTTGCAATATGCAAGTGAGCCATTGCTCTCCTCTCCATAATAGCATGGACCGTAGTCCCAACACGCCTCTCCTACCGCACAGCTATTTTACCCGCCTTGTTAGCACCGGTTTATGTATAAAGAACAGTAGACAGGAGCTTCTGAACATGATGGAAATACATCTACATAAATATACGCAAAACAAGAAACGCACCTCAGGGATCTGGGGTCGAAAAAACCACTTACGAGCAACGGCTGGATCTTGCGCAGTGTATCCAATTGTAACCTGGTGGACAAGTTTCGCCACAGTATGAATCTGGGCAGCTGAATTTGGTATCCACCCCATGAGTGTCTCCATCTTTCCAACAGGCGGCACAACCGCTGTTGCACTTCAGCTGCGCCGCGAAGCTAGCTGCAAAAAATATTAGGGAGAGCCCTAGGTACAGTTTCATTGTGCTACAGACCGCATTAGTTAGTCCCATCCCATTGCAAGTACACCGAGATGGTTTTGAGGGCTACGCACTCACCTGAATTCGTGTGGCTTTGTCAACTACCTTAGTTAAAGTGATAGTGAGTTCTTGATATTTGGCGACTTCAGTGCTCTTAGTAGTAAAGATATTTCAGCTCACTAACCGGTTGAACTATTCCCGCCTTTATAGCAATACATACCAGGCCGAGTACTCACCCAAATTGGAGTGAATGGATGCCGACCGGGCGCTGAGACAGAATTCTGCTATATTCCTGGCTACTCCCCGTTTCTCGCAAATACCGTAAACTAAATTAAATTTAATCGCAATTCGTCACCGTTGGGCTTAAAGTCCCTGGTAGTACCCGCGGTCGATACGTGCTGGGATTGTGGAGATTAATCGATGCCACATTCATCCTCCATATTGCACTCGCAAAATACCTAAGTTTAAGTCACAATTCCGTATCATTGTGTACAATGGAGTCAGGAAACGCAGGTATATTCAGAGATCCTCCAACGGGATTGTGATGCAAATATTCAAATGGGGCTTGAAAATGACTGATGTTCAAGACTCCGGCTTGAGTCTATCATTGTAGGACACCTCTGTGGAGATTCGGACCCATGCTAAGGGAAGAGCATACCGTGTTCAACTTTCCGATTTTCATTTATGTTCTTCATATGTACTTTGAGGCCCTTTGCTAGCATTTTATGCCTTGACTGTAGGAAATACTCTCGGGCAAATGCAAGGCCGAACGGAAGGTCGATCATGGGCAGGAAAAGGCAACTTTGAATTATGCGGGTAAGAACTGGGATGCCCGAAAGGGCAAGTTTGAATTTTGATCAAAGGATATAAGGAGCGAGATCCAGCGTGGAATAAGAGAAGGACAAGGCAGTAGAACCATAGCATTCATACTATAGCGATCTCTACATAGCCCGCGCAAATACATCTATATCTCTTTCCCTCTCAAGATTCCTCCTCTTATAACCTCGTAATCTTTACATTGACAATTTCGGCGATCTTTGTATTCAACGGGGAGCAACAAGGGCAAGGAAGCGGCCCATTGGTTGGACAATCTTCCGGCCAACCCAGGGATGCGATACCTCGTCATAGGCTAAACAGTCTTAGTTTAGCAGGAATCAGATTTTGGGGATTGCATTGGAACTTCGATACACGCATGTCATCTGGTGGTCAACTCTCATTCGCATAGTTACGAATTTTTGTTCATACGGGAATGTGTGTAAAGGCGTGTGGTGGCATAATAGTTGCAGAATGGACTGGAGTATCAAACTCCCCCAGAAACAGCTTTCAAAGGGTTCCTGTGGGCCTTTGCAAAATGCCCGATTCCTCAGATAGTAGTGATGTCAATTACCAGGATTGCGTAAATATCCCCAAATAGTTTAACCTCGGCTACTGCGTAGTTTTTATAAGAACATCATGAGAAATACAAGAATATGCCTATAGAGTTTAATCTCTTATTGTGAATGGTGGCCGTCTGCCTGCATGCTTAAAGCGAGTTATACTTAAACCGGAAATGTCGGGGAGTTTATCAGTTCCGGCCTACATATTAAGTTTGCATACCGGTACTTGTGTCTCATGGCTGAAAGTACATATGTATGTTTATTTTCAGTTCAAAATTTGGCAGTGGGCTTGTCCTTCCATTGGGTGTCGCAATGCAAATACCCTAGCAACGGGTAGCACAGTTATCAGAAAGGAGGTTATTAGCAGATAGCAGATACAGGGATGGGCTAAAGTCGATCCTGTGCACTCCGGGTGGAGAGTTATGAAGTTGCTCATGATGAAGAAGGGCAGCAAGGTAGATGGTGGTGGCGGGGTTTCAGATAGAGGGAGAGAGGGATGATATTTCTTCCGGGGACAGGGACCCCTGAGGGGGTTTGGCAAGCTACCAAGCTCGCCTAGCGATGGGTTGCCTCAAGTCTAGATAGTTTAAATGCGAGTACTGGTTTACCAAAATTGAAGTCGCTGGGAGTGCAGGAGGGTGCAAGGGTGAGGTAGTTAGGAGCATGAAGAGTATTTAGTAAGGATGAGGGATAGCAAAGCTAGGGTTTTCTTTTAGGAACCTCCTCAACAAGATCATTTGAAGGATCAACTATTGGAGAAGTTTTACGAGGTCTACCAGGCTTTCTTTTATGAAGTGTCGTCCCCCATCGATCCCTGTCTCCCCCTCTGCCTGTATGTAAAAGAAGAATTGGAACTAAAGGTTGGGGGGGGGGGGGGCGCAGGGGGCGGAAAGGGTGACCAGCTTCGCAGCTGTCACCTTTCCTACATTTGATCAGTTTAAATATAAATTAATCAAACTCTCTCGTCACAACCCTCCCTTCCCCACCCCAATATTCCGATATAGGGCTGCTTCGCTGAGGGATAAAACGCGAGGCTGCTCTCCCCCTTTTAGGGGAAATACCTAAATACTTGTTATAACTTTACTTAATTAACTTTAATCCTTAGGCTAGATAGTTTTTCAGCTAAAGGTTTATCGGCTAAATTGAACACAATAATAATTGTAGGGGTGGTTCGCTGGTGCTTTGCGTCTCTTTACTTTTTTATAAATTTTATTCTCTAGCGAAGCAGCCCCTTTTCCTCCTCAAATTCGTCTAATGGAAATCTACTTACAATATCATCTTTAGTTAATCATGCCTTCGGCCCAAAATAGAGGGCCAGCGAACCAGCTCAAACTTCCCTTCTCCCCCTCACCAGCGGAGCAGCTTTTTACTTTTTACTAACCTAGTAGGGAGGAGGATAGAGTAATTGTGAAGTATCGAGAATCAGAAGTAGCCGAGAGAGGCACCATAGGGAGCTATTTTTTAAATATTTTTTTTGAAGTCTAATAACCGCCAGTCCGCCGTCGGCGATGGGCGGGTAGTATAGAGAGCTAGAAGGTACTGAAGAGGGGGAAGGAGCGGCGTGGAGTACGTAAATTGGGGGAGATGAAATAAGCGTCTGGGTGGCACCGCACGGAGAGTGCACTCGTCCTCGGGGTTTCGTTAATCGTTCATTTTAGTATCACTTGACCCCCACCTGAGGCCTGCGCAGCTAGTGAGATACCGGTAGTTCAGCCTCGGTCGCCAGACTAAGCTAATCTGGGCAGTGGTCAGTCTGGGCAGGACCTAATCCACACCTGCAACATTTCCGATGGTTCGGTACCTTCGTAATACAGGTGATCCAATGCGGTCGGTACCAGGCATTCGCAACAATCGCGGGTCGACTTTCAATAGCTAGTTGCAACGTTCACTTCGACCACGTCCGACCATTGTCGCTTTGCTTCCCCACCACGCTAGCATTATGAGTATATAAAAAATAAAATAAAAAATTGTCAGTGCCCCCCCTCCCTTTCCACCAGACTACAACTTCCATAGCAGTCATTCCTCCGTAGTAATAATACTACTACCGGCTCCCAACAATTTACTCGACTCCACTTCCAGGGCTAGCGGTCGTTGCCAGGTGCTTCAATCTCAAACTGGACTACCTCTGCAACCGATGAAGGAAGTACGCTTATATTTATTTAGTATATTGCTATTGAGCCACTTCCATGTCATTTCCAGCCTGCCACAGAAACCACAAAGTGGTGATCAACTTCCCCAAGTAATTGAATTCTGCGAGGGATCGATCCTGTACTGTCAACTCTCACCCCCCAAACTGAGGGATCATGTTTGAATATCTGCAAACTATGACTCCCCAACAGTGTTCCCACCAACGCCGTACCTGTAGACAGAAACCAACGACATCCCATTGTCCAGGCTAAAAGGACTGGTGACGACGGTAGTGTAGTACCTACCCACGAGCGAAATGCCCTGTTTATTGGAGGCAATGTTTTTAAGGCCCGCCCCGACTTTAGAATGGTGTTAGTTATCATTCTCACTTGTTTTTTTGCCTCAATTTCGCCGACAGAATTGAATACTGGCACTGGCAGCCACCATTGGGTCCCACGCTATGTATGTTAGATGTAGTCGGTTTTCGTTTACGACATCCTGGAAAGGGGGATCGGAAACGGGGGTTCACAAGCTTGTACAGGTAGGCACAAGGCTTTAAGGGATTAATATAATACTTTCAGCGCACATCAATATTTTCCGCCTCTGTTTCCATCCCACTTCACTTTTAGTAGCACGAAGCAATAACTTTCCATTTAACTAGCTGCCCGGAACACTGCAGCGCTTTGGACATGAGCATTACGAGATATCCTTACTCACACCCCTGCGATTTGAAACAGACTACTTTGCGCTAGAATCAGCGTTACTTCGAACTCTATTGATTTGGCACTTCATGCTTACAGCCATGGATCGTTGGCTAGAACACTCCCTGCTAATTAAAACCCCGCAAAGCTCGATATACTTGATGCCGACCCAGCGATTATTGGCTAACATTCGCCGTAGAAGAGGGTCATCTTGTGGATACACTTTGTTGATATATGAAGCTGAAACCAACTTCAGGGTAACTGGGGCTCTACTTACAAACTACACAAGATTCTTACCCCATAAACTCAGGGGAAGTTTTAACGGCTATATCAGCATGATAAATTTATTTAAACGGTAAGTGGTTCTTCCGCTATTGAGGCTTGATAACTCTGTTTCCGTTGATATGAGTGAATTGGGCTATAAAAAATCGCGGTAATATTTCGTTTACAATTTGCTTCCTGTGACGAATGATCAAGGTATTCAGAGACAACTACTGAACCGCCGCCGGTGCCAGTCGGGTATCTTTCACATTAAATTGTGAAGCAGTGTTATAGGGATTTAATTGCTGGTTGCGGTCTGGGTAGCATGGGAAATGTCTCACAGATCAAGATACGAAAGTCACGCATATATAGCATTGTTCCATTGCTTAGCCCCGATGACTCCGTACTCTTTTTGTCTTGGCAATAACCGACAATTCATGCGCGATCTGCAGATGTCTCAGCGGCCTAATGATAACCCCGGCGCCACAAAAATTGAGAAATAGCGATAGCCTACAAGTAGGCATCTGTAGCAACAGGTATTTTCAAAGTATTTTTCGCGAGCACAGTACTTTACATCAAGGTGTGTAACGTGTGCTTCGCTATCGCATATGTAGCAAACTACCTCAATATTTACCAGATTAGCATTCGAAGTAGCTTAAAAAATGCCCTATTATACGGAATTAAACTCAAACGCTGGCAGGCTGTGTGGGCAGAGCAGCTATAAGGTTCACCACCCCCGGCAGCGGGACTCTAATACTCGGCCCCGGCCAGATTCCAATGGACCCCCGATACGTTGATCTAACGAGATTCCCCTCATACCTACATTTTGAGTCTCTTGGATCTAGGAAATGGCTTGCCTACCCCCCAGGAACCTTCCGGGGGTAGTTGTACTTCCACATACATATATGCCAGGTACCCTCGGTTTAGGCTTCAGCTACCAAGTGAGGAAATAATCTTGCCCTGCTAACCCTCTTAGATCGATATATTGCAATCCAGAACCCCCAATTTCTCAATATATCGCCCAGAGACAGTAACTGTAGCAAGGTATATTAGCCCTTGTCTATTCAGCATGCCAAACTGCCATACCTGCCTTATCCTACCCCAAAGCCTGAGTATAGGAAATACTTTCGCACGACTACACCACCCGAGTTAGGCATCCACATACAAGCTTGCATGGGCTATAAGCATAATCTTTTCTGATATCTGTAAGGACGTGAAGCATGCAAGGATAGAGCATATAAGGCAGCAGAAAACTCTGAGTAAATAGAAAGGGAGGATAGAGTAGTATCAGTTGGTAGTTGGCTAGGTAACGAATACGAAACCTGTCACCCCAATATCATAAACCAACAGTTGCACCGCATAGCCCCAACACCTTCCACTAAGCCCATCCGTTACAGAAACAGTTCAGTTGTCCCCGAAACCCTGTTTGATTGGTTGCCCTGTGTTGATCGGAAAGCCGGTGTCCCAAGCTACAGCACACTCAAGTCTCCACGGGCTGAGAGGGAGTACAAATATTTTACTCCTCCACCACCCATTCCCCCCTCGTCTCCTATCTGAGATACAGAACCGCCCCTGAAATCAAATTTGCTACTTATTCAAACCCACCAAGCAGGTTCTAGG
>Ga0307511_10008092_pt1 | contig 10533 bp, 13 predicted proteins | sample 13_EM_MG_FD_200266 | JGI IMG/M metagenome (GOLD analysis project Ga0307511, IMG submission 200266) | Populus trichocarpa ectomycorrhiza microbial communities from riparian zone in the Pacific Northwest, United States - 13_EM | ecosystem: Host-associated > Plants > Roots > Unclassified | place... | reverse complement strand
TTGGCAGCGGCAGAGAAGGCTGGGTTTATTACGAAAAGAGATGAATCTGTTGCGGAAACTGGTGGATCTGTTGTGGGCAATGATGGGTCTGTTGCGGAAAGTGATACCAATTGGAGCGATGATCATGGTGAGGCCGAGGATTCTGATTTGAGTGATGATTCTGATTGGAGCGATGATTCTGATTGGAGTGATGATTCTGATTGGATTGATGATTCTGATTGGATTGATGATTCTGATTTGAGCGATGATTCTGATTTGAGCGATGATTCTGATTTTGAGCAATGACACCAATAATAAATAGCAGAGCATGGAGGAGTATTGATGGGGCTCCACTGATGCTAAGAGAATAGCCAATGAGAGGCATGCCTAGGGGGGCCATGGAGAGTATGACGAGTTGCATGATGGGGCAGTGAGCGAGGACGCAATTGACGAGGATGCATACGCAGAGGGCAAAGATACCAAGGCAGAGATATTGACAAGGGGAGGCGGGTTTTACAGGCAGGAATCCAAGGGTTTACCTGTAAGCCAAATGGGGAAGGTCAATATGGTTGCCGTGGAAAATGTAGAATAGCGTTGTCATTATATTACCCTGAACTTGGGTTACAACCCCACTCATATATAAATAAAAAGAATATTACACCTCCTTCGTACCAATGTGTCATGGGTCAAAGCCCACATCGGAGTCGCTGGCAATGAAGCAGTGGACAAGCTAGTGGGAGAGACGAGCGCAGGGGGCAGGGGCAGCCCCAGCAATGGTCAGGAGGAAGGCAACCAAACACAGGGCCAGGGAGGCTTCGGCACGAACCGCACCGCATGGAGCAACAGAGCTCTCGCCGCTTACACATGGTACCGCACCAACAAAGGCCCGCAGCATAGCTGGCTACACCGGATCAACAAAAGACCGGACCATGAATGCCTAGAATGCGGGTCGGAGGAGACTGGGGAGCACATTGTTCGGCGCACCGAGAGGAAAGACAGAAGCTGGGCAAAATCCAAAGATGGGAAGACTCGGACAAGCCGATATGGAGAGGGGAGGGGAAACGCAGATATGATGCGGTGGAGGATTTCTTTTTATACTGTAATCACACCATATGTCCCAGAGGCATTAACTCTCATATTACGTCTGTTCTAGAGGATGTTGAATTATTCGCTCAGAGGAAGTTGGTTATCTATCTGTCTCCTTTGTCTATTGTACATACAGCGTGGGGGGGAGGGGGGGACGATTAACTGTCCTCTCCCTTCAAACCTCTCGGGCATCCGGGAGGCTCCTCATGGTCCGCAACTGGACTCACATAGGAGTAATGAATTCAATCAATCAATTACACCTACTTCATATATACTTCTACTACGCCATTTGGGCGGCCGACATAACTAGACTACGGTCGACTAGCGTTAGTCCCATATAACCCTGACAGTATTCACTGAGAGAGCGAGGTTCGACTGACACATCCGCTTCTGCTACCCTCGAAAAATCGCCATCTATGTATACAAAGACTTTGAATACCTCTGTTCATTAGAATCTCGCTGTCGGGGCTTATCATCTAGTTTCTAAGATCTAAAGACGGGAGAGAGAGTAGGGAGAATAACGACAACAGTAGCTTAGCTTCATGAACAAACTCCGCGGTAACAGTACTAAAAACTACAAAATAGACAACCTACAACTCTACGAAAATTGGCTAACAAAAAAAAACCCGCTAGTTCGCAAGAAAGTTAAAATAAAACCGAAAACAAGAGGAATAAAAGAAGGAAAAAAAGTAGTCTCGATCCAAAACAATGGATGAAAAGGATGAAAAAAAGAAGAGAAACAGCAATCCCATAATATTACACCAGTATAGAGAGTAACCACGGGCCCCTTATTTATAGCCCCTCTTTTGTTATATAGATCTTTCCGGCGGGATTAACTTGCCCAACCATTCAAACCACCCAGGTTTCTGGGTGGCTCGTCATACGTCCTCCGAAGGGATATCAGTGTGCACACGAGTTAAAAAAACCCTTGTTCATCTTGCCCTCGTACCATTTCACCCAAATACCCTCCTCGCCGCCACCAATCCAGCCCCATAGTTCCACCTCTGCCCGTATGCTCTGCCTCAACCATATCTGCAAAAAACCCCTCTCCTGCGTATAGCTTTCCCACGGCATGTGTGCACCATGCTCTACCGTCCACTGCATATAATACCACCACTCTATCAAAGGTATTGACGCTGGCCTACCTGCGGCAGGGGGCTTGACTGGCGATTTGTATAGCTGGTTGATAGGATAGCGAGAAGGACGGTCAAGTCTGCTTCATGTCGCCATAGGATTAAGTAGGGCTAAAACAACATTCCGGGAACAGGCGGTGGAAATGAGGGCATAGGACCTTGCGGAGGATGGCGAACTGGAATCGCAAGCCTCCGCTCGATGGAATCGTTATAGTGTCGCAATTCCTCCACAAGTGCAAGTAACTTTGCCTTTCCCCTAGTTTTGAACCTCACTTTCAACAGGACTCGAACAAATGAGTCTAGTTCTGAGGGGTTGAGATGGAGCATGTACTTTTTCTGAAGAGCAGACAGCTCCCGAAGGACTTGTTCGATTGCTCGGAAGCTTGAGGCGGGATTGGGATTCGTAGCCCCGATTTGAACATGTAAAAGGCCAAGATGGGCTGGCTGAGCATTGACTTGAGGAGCTTGAGAAGCGAGCTTTCTGAGTTCCTCAAATCGATGTTGTTCGTATTGTATCATTCGTTGGCATCGGGTCCAGCCTCGACTCATCATATGCAAAGAAACTGAGGTTTGGAAACCAGACATGCTTCTATGATTATCTCAAAATTGGGTTTTTTCTTGTAATAATATAGTTTGATTTTGTGGTAGCGATGTTGACGGTTGTGGATGTTGATGGTGACCGTGAAACCCCATTTTTAACCTACCACCACCCACACCAAATCACACTACCAAACTATACCACACTACCACACTGCACACACTACCACACTCTACACACTACCACACTACCACACTACCACACTACCAGCAACCTGCAACAAATTCCATTGGCTACTGGTCAACACGCTAGCCATTTTCGGCAATAACGTAGTGCTTGGCAAGCAGATGGTCGCCATTCAGATCTATGGAAACAAACTACGCTCTACAACATGGGAGGTAGCAAAAGGTCAGATTGTCAGCCCGTTCTCTAAGAGCGGTAGTGCAACCAAACTACCCAATGGTGGCTTCAAACCCTTCTTAAGCTAAAAACCTATTAGGGCTAAATTATACATACTCGGGTACAAGATTAAGTGACCGAACCCGTGTTTTAACCATATAATTTTGTGGCGCTGATAGCGTACCCGGCATCTACGGCGTGCCTGCTGCCAACCAGACAACGTACAGTATCTGGCTGGACTGAGAAAGGAGATATCTGGGGTGGGATGCCGGTGTGGACTTTGACGTTGGCAATCTATGTACATCTGTTGCTTGGGGAGAGATCACTTAATGATAAATTGCTCGTGAATTCCTGTATTTGTGCTTGTAGTGGGGATGTGGTGGGGTTGGCAAAGGATACCAGGTGCGTATTCCATCCGCAACCGAGGATATCGGGGGTGATGTATGCGGGGTCGGATCTCCAGGTTTGCAGTAGAGGGCTATTGATTTTACAACTGCAAGGGCGGTGGTGGTGACGGGGTGAGGGTGGGTGGGGTAGTGGGTTTTCAGGGGAGCGGAAGCAGACGGTGCTGACCGTAATGCAAGCGTAGGAAGCACAGAAAGTCGTTGACGAGGATACTGAGGATGTTTTGGGCAGGGAAGTGATAGAGGTCAAGCTGCATGCCGTCAATTGGGATTTGAGTGGAGGAGCGTTGGTCATCGTGGGTGAGGTTGGCAATGCAGTAGGTCATTTCGTTGATTCAGCAGGAGAGGGGTGGGCATTGTAGGGTCTTAATTTAAGTACGGGTCCTGTGAGATGTTGCAGCAACTGTAGAAGTCGGGGCGACTGCTCCTTTTCCTTTCCTTCTCACCCGGTATATCCACTTCCCCCGTACCGTTATACTCTATGACCAAGGGTGTATTGTCTTGACCCCACTCTGTCGCACCACTCATTGACCCGTATGTTTTGGCACAGCAACTCCACCCTCTGCCTCAACCGCTCCTTATTTCGCAGCCATGCCTAGGATAGCATCCAGCTCCCTTCTATGACGGTGGCCTTGCCACAATCGTCTATTTTACTCCATGTTCATACTCCTTCGGCTTGCCCTTCACCCTAATAACCCCTCCAGGTATCTCCAATGCTATGGCTTGTCCTAAATTGTTTTCCGGCTCTGTCCCCCTTGTGTCGTCACTGCCGCAACAGCTCATGAGATGGTACCTTTTCTGCGGCATCATGCTCCTCCTGGGGGGTGGGGTGGTGATGCCTCTGATGAGGAAAGCAAGTACCGGTAATTGGCAGTGGTGCTCGTGGTTGTGTTGTTGTATATTTGGTTGTGTTGGGAGTTGGGTGAGTTAGCTAAGGCTTAGTCTGGTTGCGTGCCGAGACAACCTAAGGCTCGCTCGAGAAGATACCAAATTAGGAAGTCGCTACCAAAAACGGTTATTGCTGCTTTAACCGACAAACCAAGTCTGTAATTGATATTAGTCTCGATATAGTCTGGTTGGCTGTTGGTAAGGGACATGCGAGTAATGAATATTAAAATTAAATAAAGGTAAGGGATGTTTTCGAGGGGATCGGGACCCAACCAGGCTAATCGGGACCATATTTGAAGCGATCTACTGATTAGATAGATACAGCCTTCGCCCCGATTTGAAATTGCATTTGCAGTAATGACTAAACATCGTCGACGAGCTGTAAGTGGCTGCTCGATTACTTGGTTTGTTTCGTGAATTTAGCAAGCCAGTCTTCAACACTCTAGCCAATTAGAGAGATAATGTGATATTGAGCGAACTAACCTTGTCGTTAGTGTGTCCTCTGTGTTGGAGGCTAGGACAAAACGTGATCAGAGTCTCGCATCAGCCGTTTGGTTTTTCTTTGATATGCTGACGCTCCGCGCTTGCTAAGTTCTCGTGTGATTATTGGCGAGTCATGACCAGGCTGGATGCTCGCTGTGGCATCAGCAGATTTGGGTTGTTCCAGGTGCATCCGTTGTGGGATAACCATGTATCTCTCCTGAGATGGAAATAGGTAGTCCAGGGGTACATTGAACGGGACGTAGAATCTCGACTCATTGGTTTTCTTCAGTGATTATTGTGGGCCACGGCATGACAGAGTATTATTGAACTTCGATGCCGAGTTGTTAGATGGTGACTAATATCACAAGAGTTGTTCATTAAAGTGATCTTTTTCCAAATTCTAGTGAATTAGTTAAAGAATAGCAAAAAGAAAGAATAAAGGTTCAATTTGCCCTCGTAGCCATTTCACCTAAATCCCCCTCAAGAACAACATAACCTAGTAGAAAGTGAAGAAAATCCTCTAACATTTCAGAAACTTCGGATAAATGGGATAGATATTGAAAGCAGCAACCATATATCAGCGACATAGAAATTGCGCACTCAACGTCGGCTCCTGCTCCATAGTGCACCAGGGGTAAGATATCGACGTTGATCTACCGGCAGCGGCGGCGGTAGCGGAGGGGAGGGCTTGGCTGGTAAGTTCCATAGCTGGTTGATGGTATGAAGGCGGTCAGGTCTACTCATGTCGCCGTAGGGTAATGAATAAGTAGAACTAAGGCATCTCAGAAACAGGCGGTGATCCTGGAGGCATTTCGGAAACAGGTGGTGGTCCTGGGGGCATGGGAGCTTGCAAAGGATTCTGATGGCCAACTAGAATCACAAGCCTCCGCTCAATGGAGCCGTTATGGCGCCGCAATTCCTTTATAAGTTCATGTAGCTTTGATCTTCCGCTAATTTTGAACTTCACTTTCAACCAGACCCGTATGAGTACGTCCAGTTCCGAGAGGTTGAGATTGAGAATGTACTTGTTCCGGGCAATAGACAGCCTCTGAAGGACTTGCCTGGTTGCGCTGAAGTCAAATTGGGCATTGAATGGAGTCGCCTGATTTCTCAGTTGCCGGAGTCGTCGTTGCTCGTATTGTATCATTCGTCGGTATCGGGCCCAGTCTTGATCCATCGTATGCAGCTGGAAGTTCTTGTTCAAATTTGCGAACTAGAATTTGCGGACGAGAGATTTTTGTTGCACTGACAGGTTAATGGACATAGAAGCTCTGGATCTTTCATGCTGCTATTTATTGGAAGTATTGGACGTCCTCTTATAAAGTAATTCTAAGTAGTTGAACTACCCCATGGGGTATTTAAAAAAAAATGAATGAATTATTAAAAAAAACCCTCATGCAACATCTCCTTGGCAAAATCGGGCGCAATACCAAGAAACAAGGGGGCGGCCATACAACAGTCTCGCGTCATGGGTCATTAATTGGCAATATCCCGTTTCCTAGGATAAGTGCCCTACCACAAAACGCTGCAGGTGTGCAGTGCAAGGTTGTATGTCTCAGACAACAGCAATCGGTACAGGATATTCCAGAGGGGTACACAGGATAAGCACAGTTTATTGATACAATTCTTAATAAGCTTCTTAATGATATGTAGAATCGCAGCTGATTTACTATATATGAGGTTATTGAGGATGCAATAGCGTAGGCAGGAGGCTCAGCTCGGACGTATTGCAATTACTATGGGTATGGTGTTCCCATACCCAGATAGGAGCATACCGAGTGCTTAGATAGCCCTTTTTGTTTGTACTCAAAAGTGATTCAGATTTTGCAGTATGATTTACAACCTAATGAACAATATAAATCAAGGGCTCTAGGCTGGCCAGTTTTATATGGCATATTTACTGTGGCATTGTAGGCACGAGAACAGGCATGATGTGTCCAGCAGAAAACAAAATCTCCTAGCCACAAACAAAACACAACAAAACAAACTCTCCTCACAGGCTCAGCCCCTTCCTTGTACGTCAGTATAAAGCCTGATACCAGCACCCCTCAAACCAGCAGCAGGATAACTTGTTTCAAACCGTAAATACACAGGCAATGCCCTCCATGGAACAAACACTCACTCATAAACTTAACCTCGTGAATGACCCCTCGTCTCGAGTCAGACAACTAATAACACTCTCAACCACGTCCCTTGGTAACTATCAGTAAAAAACCCTTTCAATCAACCAGCCTGAATTCCAACATACGGTTCAAATCTAGGCAGATATTCCTTGATTTGGCGAAATATGTCCTCTCCTTCTAGCCCTATAGTATCCAAGTCCCAGCGACTTGCCGGTGCTGTAGATATCCTCCAACCGACCCCACTCATTTCGGATGACTCCTGGCTAGAGGCCACTAGTATGCATAAAAGTAGATATCCCGTACAATCTACCGATATCAATATGGTCTCTGAGGTCCCCATATTTCTCCCTCATTGTTTATCTGCTGAAGAACTATCTCGAATATACTCTGAAGACTTCATCTCGACAAAGAAGACTAGATGCTCGTTGTGGCTAACGATGGATACCATTGTGGAATTAACAGAGTTGGGTTACGGGTGCTTCCGTTGTGGATCTCTCCTCAGGTGGAAACAGGTAGTTTAGGATTGAATTGAGCAGGCCGCAGAGTCTCGACTCATCGGCTTGCCAATCTGCCCTCGGTGGTTATTATGGGCCACGGCATGACAGAGTATTATTGAACTTCGACACCGAGTGCTAGACAGTGACTAATATCACAATGAGTTGTAACCATCTATTCACTAAAGTGATCTTTTTCCCACGCTCTAATGAATTAGTTAAAAAATACGAAGGAATAAAAAGAAAGAAAAACAGTATTCCACCACCAGAGAGTTAACCCCCCTCCAATTTGCCCCAGTGCCTTTTTCATCTAACCTCCTCCCCCAACAACGTCTTCAAGGCCACTGGACATTGCCTTGCATGCCTTTGAGGTGTCAGTAGTACTCTCAGCAGCCTCTCCCGCTCTCAGCCCTTTGGCAAGCCTACGTGGTACCGCCCCCACCTCCCGCAGCGGTAGCACAAGCAATTCAACGTCTGTCATAGCCCATATAGGCTTGATTGATAGCCCAATGCACTGTTAGTATGTTTCAAAATCGCAATTTACAAGCACTCGTTGGATATCCTTACTTTGACCCCCACCTCCCTTTCAAAACTCCTACCCCCATTGAGTTGTTAGCAAGGCTTTTGAGCATAATAGAGGATAATAGATTTAATTTTAAGGATAATAATGAGATTCTTAAGTAGTTATAATGTCCTTGAGCATGGTATAGTTACCTTAATTTGTTTACTTGAGCTTAGTTTATCTGAGAATAGGGGAGTCCTATAGGGTTTTCGATAGGAGGGGAGAGGGGTTGAAGTAGGGATACCTCACGAGTGCTAGCAAACCACGCTGGTGGAACAATCTAAAGGTGTGTTGGGCTTTCAATCAAGCCTATATGGCCTATGAGAGACGTTGAATTGCTTGTGCTACCGCTGCGGGAGGTGGGGGCGGTACCACGTAGGCTTGCCAAAGGGCTGAGAGCGGTAGAGGCTGCTGAGAGTACTACTGACACACCTCAAAGACATGCAAGGCAATGTCCAGTGGCCTTGAAGACGTTGTTGCACGAGAATAGCTCGATTATAGCTCTTATAGTATAATAAATACTACACTGAGGAAGCGGTTTGAGCATGCGAAGTTATTTTCAATCCTTTGCAATGCATATAGCACATCCATGGGAATGACCTATACTCTATGCTTATGGCAGTTATATTAGGGACCTATAGGGACTTCAGCCATGATATAAACAGCCATGTATGGGGGAGGGTGGTCTAGGGTCAGGAGGTTTAGAGTCGAAGGGGGGGGTTGAAGTCGCTGCTGAGATTGTGAGCGCCCTAGAGAGTTCAGGGAAACTCTAGGGGGGCTGCCGATGTGATAATTGAATCTAGCGACTATAATTATCCTATAGACACTCATTCTGTTATACCGAAGCATACCTTAGAGAATCTGCTTCACGCAATGAGTATGCCATACCTGCTAGTTGCTACCGTACATTAGGCTATAAGCGTACTTTACTTAGTTAGGTATAGTAACACCATCCACAATCAGCGTGACCGTGCGAAGCCCATATACAAGACATGCATACGAGCGCCCCCCATTACCGCAAAAACTCAGAAGTAAGAGCCGCAGTTGATGGGACGTCTGTCTTAGATGTCAACCAACCATACAAATACATAGAACAAGAAGCCAGATCACGGTCCCAAGGCAACCAGACGATGCCTGAAGTCAAATCTTTGCAGAAAGCCGGTATATCACCCTCAGATGGCAGTCAAGATCACAAACTCCAAATTCGTGGTCTTCCGGACTTTATAATTAAGGAATTAGATGCTACGGAAGAGGATTGGAATTTGACATAAACTGCAACGAGCGCTGCAGGTGATGCTAGCCTAAGTAGAATTAGTATTAGTTGTGCTTGAGAGCCACCCGGCAGCCCGGGCACAACCGATGCGCAGGGTGCATTCGGAGTGTGCCCCTTTGGCCGAGTGGTTTGTACTTAGTCTGGTTGGCACAAGCAGACTAGTTTGTACTCGGGCCTTGTGTTGTCTCTTTGGAAGAAAGCAACCAGATAGTTCGAGTCACAGCCGCCCCGCCAAGTTATGTATTTCCTTTGTTGTCTGATTACGGGTTATGTAATCCGCTGCGGATAGACTCTGTGTAGCATAGGTACCACAAAGTTATCGTAGCGTAATAAATCTACAATCAACCTAGTACACGAGCAGATTATTGGAATCAAATGATTGCACAAGAGCCCACTCGGCTTAGCTATGATAATCCTAGCTTTTAGGAATCCAACTAACCACGATTAGTCCAACTATCCAAGAGCAACTGACCTATATCTACAGGCATTATTAGCGGCGATGCCTGCAGGGATCATGACTGTCTCTATTATCCGGTGTTGTGTAAATTTTTTATATGAAGTAGTGAGCCAGAACCAATCAGATTGAGGCATGGATTTCGTCCGCCCCAGAATGTTCAATGCTTAAACAGAGAAAATCAGCTGGTTGGCCTCATAAACGTCCACATGCCTTCCACCTTATTTTCGAGCCTAAGAATAAGCACACGCGAGTACCAGGTTTCGTAGATTTTTATGGGTGCAGTCCATACACAGGCTGCCCCCCCCCCCTTCCTAATTCAACTCCGGGATCGGTGACCGATAATAAACCACAAAAAAGAAAAAAATAATTAGCAGAACTGGACGGGGTAAAGGGAGTCGGAGTCCAGAGGTCTATAGGTGACGCTTGAAACTTATGCGTCCTTCTTGTGATAGTAAATTCCAATTCAACCATATATTTTTTGTGTGAAAAGCGTCTGTGACGTACTTGACAATGTACAGTTAGAAAATACCCCCAAAAAGGAGTGGAGAATAACGAGATCATATAGCCCCATATACAAATGCCACTCTTACTAAGGTAACGGTATTAAATATATATAATATAAGCATCACGAGATTGAACAACAAAAACCACCAATTAGCAGGAGAGGTTAAACTAAAATCTGAAGATAAGAAGGGAGGAGGGAAGGAGGAGGAA
>Ga0307511_10008091_pt1 | contig 10533 bp, 9 predicted proteins | sample 13_EM_MG_FD_200266 | JGI IMG/M metagenome (GOLD analysis project Ga0307511, IMG submission 200266) | Populus trichocarpa ectomycorrhiza microbial communities from riparian zone in the Pacific Northwest, United States - 13_EM | ecosystem: Host-associated > Plants > Roots > Unclassified | place... | reverse complement strand
CACCCCATCCCCCCACTTCCCACATCAACGCCACATAGGATCTTCCTCAGGCTCCATGCCAACAACAGCAAACTCCCCGCTAGCCGCAACTCTCTCAACCTGGGCAACCTCTCTGGCCTCCCGATCAAGTCCAACCCCCCACCGTTAAGTGCCGCAAACTTCAAGTCCATCGAAACTAGTGTTCTTCCGTGGCGGTTGATTATGAGTGAGAGCAGGGTATATTTGGAACATATGTCCCCACCAAATCCACATGTTGCAATTTCCCGGTCTCAAGGTGCGCGAAGAGAAAGAGAAGTTTGGTGATGTATTTATATGGGAGGTTACGGAGGGCTATCGATGTGAGATTGGGGGAGAATGCAATATAGTTGAAGGTGTGGACGATGGTGGGTTCGTATGTGGCCAATGGTAGTGATGCGAGAGTGGCCGCTGGATAAGGGGGGTTGATTGTTAATGAGTGGGCGGTAGCGAGGAGGGTAGCTATTGAACTAGGGACATAGCGAATGTAGAGTCCTGAGAAGTCAAGGTGCTTGTGAACGGAAAAATCTTGGGTAAGCGTATTAAACTGGGGGGCCTGTTAGCCTACTTGCAAATGGAGATGTTTTAATTATTTTGGGCTGCATCGGTTGGAGATGAACTTTACCATTCTACATGTGTGGGCCAGTTTGATTATGTTAATGAGTGGAAGGTAGGAAAGAACTTGCAACAGGAGCTCGTTAGGTAATGTGGATATTCTGGCTGGCGTTGAGAGGGATTGAAGGCGGCGGTTCCATACAAAGCTGGTTGGGTGGTTGGCATTCGGGGCGCCGTGATTAACATTTGAGAGGGTGCAATCTGGAGGAACTGTAGTTGAAACATCCTTAGATCGATGGCACTGGGTGCGGCGGCCGTGGGCTGATTGTTCCTGGTCCTGGTGGAGCATCTTGAGGGGGATCATTGTAGAAACAGGTAGAGCAAGAAGCAATGATAGTATGGACGATGGTAAGACAAACAGAAGTGGAATGTTTCGGAGGTGAGGGGGTGATTTAAGCACCCATCCAAAAAGATTGCTTCATGGTAATCATGCTGTCATGATCAGTGTCAATCTCATATCTACTAGACACCTGTGTATTGCCCATATGTATACGATGGCTTGGGTGAAGTAGGTTGCCGAGTGCCGGCGAGAGTTACCAGCTAGCTCTAGTGGACAGCCAGTGGGTGAGTGACGAAACGACGGCAGCAGAATGCTGGAGTAGGCTTAGATTTGATTAGATCATACTCCATAAGTATAGTCTAGCTGAGTACGGGATGTCTGTTTCTGATTCCTCAATAATCTAATCAAGAGCCGAGTGACTTGTTGACAAGGCACATGTCAGACTCACCAAAAATCTGGTATCCCAACAGCGTTTGCTCCCTCTAACTTTGAACCATGCTGGACTAGCTAACATATCTCCCAGATGAGGAACCGATTTCGCAGGCTCAGGCAAGATAATTCTCCTAGGGCTCAGAATATGAGCGAACAAGCGATTTTAAATGCTGGGAGAAAACTCCCCTCCGCCGATCCTGGCTGTGGGAATTACTCTCACGTGCGATATCACGGGAAGCGCAGGAATCCAAGAATTGATAATTGGGATATGCGGACATGAACAGGGAAGCCCGAAATGGCATATTGGGATAACTCTAAGAGGATAAAAAGAGCTGGAATTCGCTGGCGGAATAAGAAGGAATAAGGCAGTAGAACCATAGCATTCATACTATAGCGATCTCTACATAGTCTTGACGAATACATCTATTTTTCTCTCTCTCTCTCTCTCAAGATTCCTCCACTCATAACCTCGTAATCTTTACACTGGCTGTGTAGCTAATTCTCTGGGCGCTTTCAAGAAGAATTTGCCGGGCCAATTTTGCAGGTATAACTGGCAGCTCTTTCAGGGCCCAGCGGATGAGGAAGCGATTTTGAAGGACCCCGAAGATAACTCGTCGCTAATATTTCACGCAATGCTCCTGGATAGTACCGATATCTATCAAAGCTTGGTGTATTAGGAAAGGGCGGTGGCAGGTAAAGCTATAGTCCACTCCCAGACCTGATGGTGTAGGCTCCGACCGGAAGATCAATATGCTAACCTAGATTCAATAAGAGATCGGCGAGTGCACTGGTAGGGTACTATGTATCAGAGGGATATATTACACTCCTTAAGAGATCGTAGCAAGGTAGATGTACGTTTTCCTGAAATACCTCTAAATCCATTAAGGTGGGAGGGGAAATCTAGTTTTCAGGTATGCGTAGATATTATTACCCATTGCATACCGCCTTATAACTGTATGCATTCTGCTGAAATTGCACTTTACCACGGGAGTCGTATGTGGTTCTCTCGTCCTACATGGCTGGGGTTTCACCTTTGCCCGCAAAATTGGTTTAGCTCGCCATCTCCACAGATTGCTAGCATTAATGTAGCTTATCTCTTTTCCCATCATGACCTACGAGTCTTAACGCATACAGACTCAACACCTTGAACGTGACATGTTCGGTTGTTGGGGATTCAAACGGTAGCAGAGTTCGATCCATCAAATAAGCCTTCATTCAGTCGGGGTATCGGGTTCTGTCTAACATGGTAGAAATAAAATAACTTTGGGCTTTATTTCTTCTGGTGACTTTTGAGGTACATTAGTTCTCTGCTGCTATGAGAGTTTCCGTCAATTTTTAAAACCGCTTAAACTAACCATTACAAAAGGTCCGTCCTGAGGCTGTCTTCACAGCGTTGTCATCATCTTCTTCAGGATCACAGGTAACTATGTCTCTTGGAAAATCCTCTTTCCTACTCTTGCAAGGCACTTCTGTTGACTGCGCGGACTAGGCTTAAAATCTCGATATAACGTGCTTCCATTGCATACCAGCAGATCCTTTGTCCATTTCCTAACGCTTTCCGTGCTCCAACCTGAGTCTGTTTGATTGTATTGTATTTTGAAATCCAATCGAAACATATCTTTGGGGTAATACCTAGTAACCTAGACGTTCTCGATTCATATCTCCACCAGTTCATTCCAACCTTCATGAAATTTGGGATATGCGTCTTGAACGTCCTTAGATCCGCCGATAAGTACACCGGGCTTCCATAGCTGGGTGGAAGCTTGCAGGTGAGCGTATTGTGTTGGCAGTCCCGTAGGTCTCATATGGCCCTAAGTGTGCACCATAGAAGCTACCAGGGGCAGTATATCTCGATATATATATGGGCAAGCTCTGTGAAAAGTTCTAGCGCAATCAGGCCAATAATCTTGAGTTATTGATTCTCAAAATTCCATGCGAGACAATATATACAAATTTGGATTACAGAATGGTGATTCACCTTTGCCTCACCATATTCTCCCAAATAACCCTACCTAGATTGCGCATCTCCTCAATATGTCAGAGTGAACGTGTCTGAGCAAGGCTGAAGCACATTTGATTTCCTGGAGCCAGCTAGGCTCACTTGGGGCCGCATTGACTTCCTTGGGATATGGAACTGGTACGGCTTAGGGGTTGAGAACATTTGGCCGGGTCCCAACTCGGGAGTGCGTACCATCGTCATATACATAGTATCAATACGAGTACTGAATAATTCCCCCAAAAAACAAGAGAATCGACTTCTTTGGGGTGGCCTAGCGTGGCTATGCTGGCTTGCGTTGTGGAAGAATCTGTAGCGTCATGGATCTATAGACTCAACCTCTTGAATCTACTGGTCTTTCCTGGCTCGTGATACGCCCTCATAAATATGCATCTGAGTACTTGTTTCGGAGGGGACAAAAAAACGAATTATTTCAGGGTAATGCTTGAACGGGTTCAGGGTAACACCACGATAGCTCCTGCCGCGCTGGCGTATCTAAACAATCCATCGCGACAGTGAAAACTCTAACAAATCGCTCAAGTGACAAACAAAAGGTCCACGATTTATCCTTTACCATGTCTGCGGAGAAATGGGGACGGGGCTCAGGTCTGGCAAGTCGCTTGCGTTATTGCTGAAGCCTATGAAAGGTCACGACATCTATGATTATCATTCAAGGGGGGCTGCTCAGCGGTGGGTGTCACAATGATTCAGCCTACAAGGTAGGCATAAAGGATTACTGAGGAAATGGAGTTCGAATTTGTCCTTGAGGAGATCGATGCAAACCACATCATTTGAAGCACTTGCAGTTCTCGTCAAGAGTAATTCGTGGGTCCTCGTGGTCAGTGGGGGCAGGGACCTCCTTCCCATCGCCGGTATTTATGCCCCCGTGGGGGTATTGTTCGAACTCATTTAGCAATGCGGCCCATTGACCAATCGCACTAGTGAGCGACCCATTGAGCAATTGGCCTAGCCTATTCACCAATTTGTAGAAGAAAGTCGTGAAGGGCGGCGCTTGCGAATAATATCATGAGTGGAGCTTGCCACTGATGAAGTATATACAGTTGTAGGAAAATCAGACCTAGACTGAGAGGGAATGCGCTGGGACGGAGGGCAGGAGAAGACGCGGCCATCGCCTGGATACGCAGCCACATAGGAATCCCAGGAAACGAACAAGCAGATCACCTCGAGGCGTTTACTTCAATCCTAGGAGAGGTAGAGGGTGCGTACCCGGCCGCGACACAAGGGGGGGGTCAGACAGACCTCCAAAGCGATTTGGGCTTCCTGGAGACACAGAGAAGGCTTCGGCAAGAGGAGGACAGACTGGCACAGACATGCCCTGTCGGACAAGTCCGAGGACGCAAGCTGCCCATGCGGCCACCCCTCCCAAGACGGGGACCACATTGTCTTCACATGCCCCAGACTAGACAGAGAAAGAAGGGATCTGTTGGGCCCACCCAAGACCTGGGAGGAGATGGACGCACCAGCACCGACCTGGAGGAAGGACGAAGGGGACGGTCAATGGGATACGATCGAGACCTGCTTCGATTTCATATACCAGAATTTTCCTTGACAGGATGTTTTGCTACGGCGGGCCAGATTAACATGGCACCCCTTGAATCCTCCCGGGTTTCCGGGGGGCTCATCATGGCCCTCGTCGGGGCCGCATATGAGTAATAAACATGTAAAAAAAAAAAAAGAATCGGCGAGGCTCAATTAGCAATCCACACCACTGCGGAATCGGCAGGGCAGCCTAACCATCAATACGAATAAATTGACGGGCCCAACTAGCAATTAGCATAATGCCTCATGGCCTAATTGCTAAATACCTAGATCTGGCAGAAGCAGCAATTTTGATGATTTGCAGTAATTTGGTAGATGTACTAATATCCTATGCTCTAGTGACGTACAATTCTTTTTTGGCAATGCGCCTACTGCTTACCAACGCCTTAGAGACCTGACTTTCCGCATCAGCTATGCCTTAGAGGCTAGAGACGTGTATTGGTAGGCTGCCTACGCCTGACAGGCGTGTGTCTACCCATATGCCTTAGAGATATGTATTTGTAATCTGCCTACACCTAACAGACGCGTGTGCCCTTATGTGAAGAGGCATGTATTGGAGCCTCTGCCTATGTACGGGATAAGCCGCCGCTAGCAGCTGCATCTGACTTGCCAACGTCGCAGCCTGGCAAGCCCTTTTTTTTTGTCGACCGTGGCAACTGTAGGTAGAGTACACACCAATTAAACGCTTTTCGGGGCGCACAGCATCGGATAAAATACCTTTCGGTAGATTCGGGCGTCGGATTTGCTATAGGTCTTCAGAACGTTGACAAGAAGGTTGTTGCGCAGGCGGTGGTGGTCTGGGTTACTGTATTGGTGCTCTGACTCAGCACAGAATGTTACAAAGTGGCCTGCACCATAGGAAACGGCTCTGGCTAGTCTGATTGGCACGGCTCTGGCTACCAGGTTAATATCCGTTCTTTTTCATTTTGGGTCTAATGGCATAGCCCCGAACTACATGAAAGCTGTTCGGACGGATGTCATGCACGCAGATAGGTGCAACTGTAATGCGGATCCAATCAGCCATATGTAGTTAGCCAAGCAGGGCGATCAGGATGGGGCTTTGGCACAGCCAGACAATAGAGGCGTCGGTCATCAGTACCAGGTCTGTCTGTCTTGTGACGGTATATGAACACTAGCAATATCACCAATAGCAAAGGCCCAACCTTAACTTCACTGTATACCATATCTATCGGCGAGCCTAACCTAACTGACCACCATACTTGGTTTAGGCTAATTCCTGGAGAGACTAGCCTACTGAGGAATGGGTGATTCCTGGGGGGCTAGAATATGCATATTGGTAACAGATATTTCCAGTGATGTGCTCGATCTGGTTACCGCTCAACTTACAGAATCGTGGCCTCAAGTACCTACATACTACCTAGGTGCCGATCGCTAATTGTTAAATTCCGTGTATCGGACATGTAATGCATCGGGATGTGGGTGATACAGACTTCCCCTCTCAAGTTTCACCGGCGAAATACCGGTAATTACACGAATGACAGCCAACCTTGCAATATCGATATTATCATCCTTGGACCCTCAGTAAGCAAAGAACACAAATAAAACAAGGGAGGTTGCAGATGTATTAAACAACTCACTGTACCACCTCTTCACTCAGTTGACATTGAAAGTGAAGATTGATTATTTCTTGATGAGGTCTCTGTCCCTGCCACTTGAAATTAAAGCTCCAAAGCGGGTCCCTTGTGAGGATACCGGTCGGTATAGTGGAAGCTGTAGAAATAAGAGTGTGCTTCACTTATGAGAGTTCAGTCCGATGGCAAAGTGAAGAGATGGTGTGTTCGATTATGATGACAAGAACAGAAGAGAGAGCTTGACATATGTAGGAGATATACGATATCCCCATTACGGCCCTTTACATTCCGACATCGACCGATCAACCCAGTCTACCGCTCGATCCACAACATTTCCTTGATCCATTCACCCTTGCTGCTGGCCTAGTTCCCTATCACTAGCTACATTACCACCCTATTCTCACCGAGACCTCGTCTGTACATGGTACCCTTTGGCATTAATATGGGAGATACATGTCTGGGCCCTGGTTCAGGGAACCTTTATAGAATACCTGGCAACCATAGGGGGTATGTGGCAGCCCAACGCAGGTGAGCAGGTGGTTGCGCTGTCGCCCGAAGGCCGATGGTACCCCCCATCCCTCAGTACTCTCGTGCTCACCAGCCATCTTCCCTGTCCTCTAGCACTCTTTCCTGACCTCCAGCCCTCTTCCCTGTCCTCCAGCCCTGTTTCCTGTCCTCTCCGGCAACGCTTGATCAACCGCCTTAACCCCAACCGTTGACTCTGCATACCCAGTCGTTAGTTGCCTCTGTCACTCCTAGGTGAGAGCAACGGCCAGAGCAGGCCCCTTACGAACGTACGGCGGAGACCTGTTTGCATCTGGTTCCCTTTTGAATTAATGGAGTAGTTAGAACACTCATATGTAGTGGAAATGCCTACATAGGCCCCTGTTCAGGGAACTTTTATAGAATACTAGGCAACAATTGGCCTTATGCGGCAGTTTAGCGTAGGTAAGAAAGCGGTTGCGCTGTCGCCTGAAGGCCGAGCATTCTCTAGATATCCCTCTCTCCCAGTCGTAGTTGTGGAATATTCGAATTACTTCCCAATTGAAATTAAAGGGCCAAGTAAGGCCCCTTGCGCAATTGCAGTGCAGATGGTGCAGACCGTATCAGTTCAGCTAAGCTAAGTAACAATTCGACATTGCACTAATTGCGTATGCAGCCGTATCATAAGAATACAGGCGCTAGGCCTATGAGCATAGCCTTAAATTTATGTTTCCTGTTGTAAGATCCCGAGTGATTTTTCTTTTCTTTACATATTCATGAGCCTCGCGGAAACCCGGAAGGATCCCGAGTGGTTGGGTAAGGTGATGTTGTAAGATCCCGAATGGTTGGGTATGGAGCTGTTGTAAGATCCCGAGGGGTTGGGTAGGGAGCTGTTGTGGGGTCCCGGGTAGTTGGGTAGGGGCCTGTTGTAAGACCCCAAGGGGTTGGGTAGGGAGCTGTTGTGGGGTCCCGGGTAGCTGGGTAGGGGCCTATTGTGGGGTCCCGAGTGGTTGGGTAGGGAGCTGTTGTAAGACCCCAAGTGGTTGAGTAGGGAGCTTTCGTGGGGTCCCGGGTAGCTGGTTAGGGGCCTATTGTGGGGTCCCGAGTGGTTGGGTAGGGAGCTGTTGTGGGGTCCCGAGTGGTTGGGTAGGGAGCTGTTGTAAGATCCCGAGTGGTTGGGTAGGGAGCTGTTTGCGCCTGGAGAGGTTTAGAATGTTCACTGTAGAGATATGGTTTAATAAGAGAGTTGTAATTAAATCAGATAGGTTGCCGTGGATTTATCTGTCCTTTCTCTGTGCTCCACATAGTACCGTAGTGGTTTCACCATTGGTATGGACTTATCCCAATTGCGGATTGTGATTGTCGTTTTAATGTTTGAATGTTCCGAAAAATCGATTTATAAATTGGAACCAGAAGCCCAGAAAGCACCAAAATCCTTCTTAACGTGGACTCTATGGAGCCAAGCACCGATAACCGCGTGCATGGTTGGGGCCCCAGGGGTACCTGTTGCACGGGTGTCTGCTAGCGACCATGGGGTCACGAGTCATCTAGCAGGTGCATTACCAAGACGGCCTTCTCGTTTTCTAGCTGTCAGCGTTCATCAAAGTGGTGGAAGCCTGTACGTAGAGGGGATCTTACGGTAAAAGGGTTTTAAAGTAATATCCGAGATGGCCCCCAACTAGATGCCGAATATTCCGCCAATGGACTCGGAGACCTCGAAAGCTATTATTTTGAATGTCAAATGAGTACTGAAGGGGAAGTTATTAAATGGAAAAGTGAAATTGTTTGAACTTAAGGTAATAACCTACGTAAAATAAGAAATTCTAAGATCCCTCAATTGAATCAACCAAATTCCCCTCATCAGCCATTAGCTATAGTAGCTTAGCCTTGCGTATTGTGTTGCGAGCCGTTACCACAAATGGTTTCTCCAGCGCTTAAACCTTTTGGTAACAGTCGCTGCCCACTATGACTTCATTAAGCTGGCAGGTCGTGAGGTTTTGGGAAATAGCGGGGGTAACAGACGGTGTAAGAATTTAGCTGAATGTGTGGCAGGTATAGGCCAGCTGGATGATATCTGAGCGGTGGTTGTAGGAGCATATGTTCTCTAGGATTGGGTAAATTCATAGCAGACCGGTAGAAGATCCAGTGGGGAAGCGGAATTGAAAATGTTTGAGTCCGACATTGAGTCTTGAGTTGGGTTATGGGAGTTAACACTTAGGGGTAGAGGTGGTCCTTCCTAGGTCAGACTAGGACAAAAGTTGGATTTGTGGGGTGTGTTTAGGTTTGTGCCCTCGAGGGCGATGAAGTGGCTAGGAATACATAAAGCTAACCCTATATGAAGCTATGCTTACATGATTTTCACTGGGCATTCAATAATGCGTGAATCCACATGTACTTACGGTGTATGCCTTGCGTGTAATATTAAATCACATTGTGTATGGTTGCAATTTAGGTAGTGTGATCTACTTTTCCTCCATATGACGGACAATTAGATTCACACTCCCTGTCGTCTTCCATTTTTGGTCCTGAAACTGTCTGCGGATCCTTGGTCCTCTCATTGTCGCTGCAGTATATGTACAGTATATAGTCTCGCAAGCTGAGTACCATATAGGCAGAGAGTGTATTATGGAAGGAGATAATGGCGTCATTAAAGAGATCAATGTCTCCAATGCGTTCAAAGGCAATAACGGACCCGACTCCTCCTCTGTAGAGGTGCTACGTGGGAGATGTGGTCGTAAAGCCAAAAACTGAACTCGTTCTCGCAAGGCAATTTGCATTTACTGCTAAGATTGAGCTTCCAACATTGACTACGCTACCCAGAACTGACAGCGGTCTCCTACTGCCTCGAATCCTGCAAATCCTTTGCCGCAACAATTTTTCTAAACTCCTGATCTAACAAATGCTTGTGAGTTAAATAGTTTAACGATGTTTCCCGGCCGTCCACCGTGCCTCACTATACAGCATACGGCGGGGATATGCAACAAAATAGCTGCAAGGTAGAACTCAATGGATTTTCAGTAGAATTGGGCGGTAGGAAGCTCAAAACCTATACACGAGTTCCGTGAGTTATGAAGTGCCTAAGATCCTTGGATGATGGAGTCAAGGGAGGTATCCTGATATATGGCTAATACATGAATTGCGTGATGAGGATAATGGATAGGTATTAATTTGGAATACTGTGATTGAGCAGCATCTTGGTACATTTCCTGCCCCTTTCGCATAGTGTAAAAACCATGAAGTCAATGCTACGCCTCACGGTATGATGGATAATACATGAGCATGGATCCAAAGTAGGGGGTCCGGGGCGGAACTGTAACATAGTGGGCTCGAGCTCGAGAAGTTTTCATCAGATTGCGATAGTGGGGGGCTCGGGACGGACATGCGAGTCCATAGAATCATTTCTAAACTGCCCTGGGTTACGGAGCCAATAGTGTTATCCTGATATATGTTACGCCCTCGCCCCAGGGCTGGTATGGGAGGCCGCCGCCCCACGGCTCTCGAATTTCCAGGAAGTCGCCGCTAATACCTCCGAGGGGACCCCGAAAGGGGCAAGGGCAAGT
>Ga0307511_10008090_pt1 | contig 10534 bp, 6 predicted proteins | sample 13_EM_MG_FD_200266 | JGI IMG/M metagenome (GOLD analysis project Ga0307511, IMG submission 200266) | Populus trichocarpa ectomycorrhiza microbial communities from riparian zone in the Pacific Northwest, United States - 13_EM | ecosystem: Host-associated > Plants > Roots > Unclassified | place... | reverse complement strand
AGGTTAAACCTCAGGCTCAAGCAGACTCCAAGGCAGAGGTATGGACGGAAGCCATTAACCAAGCTAGGGAATATTGTGAAGCCACAGGAGTTTACACCGACGGCAGTATGAACGAGGATAGTTTGGTGGGGGGAGGTTGGTATGTGGAGGGTGGAAAGAAACTTGGAGGGGCCACGTTAGGCAAGCTGGCAACTGTGTGGGATGGAGAAGTATGCGGGATAAGAGGGGCGCTAGAGGACGCACCAAGCGAAACCAAGGTACTAATCCTTTCAGATTCACAAGCAGCAATTGCGGCAGTGAAGAAGGCAGGTCGTACAGGAAAAGCAAGGACTCGCGACCTCAAAGTGGTAATGAACGGGATAAAGGAAAGACAATCCAGGTTAGGCCCCAACGCAGTGTCATTAGGATGGGTCAAGGGCCATAATGAGCTACACGGCAACGAAGAAGCAGACCGACTGGCCAAAGAAGCCACGAACCTATACCCCAAAGACCCCCAGATCACGGAGGGAGGATTAAAGCAGTCGTGGAAAAGGATGAGAGAAGAAGAGAGAAGGGTGAAGGGAGCGGGGATGGGGAGAGTGGTAAAATGGAACAGGAAGGCAAGAGTCGCATATGTCCAATGTCACACCGGAAAAGGCAATCTACAAGCCTGGCGCCACAAGATCGGAAAGATGGAAAACTCAGAATGCCGGAAATGTGGGAGATATGCAGAGACAGGCAAGCACGTAGCCTTGGTCTGTACGCATGGCGAGGATATAGGGCGGAGGTGGAGTACATGGGAAGACATGGACGAGAGGGCAAGGTGGGCCAGGAAGGAAAAGGATGAGAAGGGATTTTACACGGTGGATCTGGTGGAGACGTTTTTCTCTAAGATTGACCTGCGCTGATTTCCTGTGTTGCGTTCTGATATGTTAGGGGAGGGCCGGAAGGGGCGTGGCGGTGGAAGAATCATATATGTACGGGGAGTGCCGGAAGGGCCGTGGAGGCGGAGGCATATATTTATTCGGGGATGGACCGGTAGCGGGTGTGGTGGCGGAGGAGGGGTATCTCTTTAGACATCTCTTTGGTTTGGAAGGCAGGACGTTACATGTAGCCCGTTTTCCCGTGGGTGTACCAAACCTTTTAAGGGGAGGGAACGGGGGTGCCGCATAGCCTTAGGCTGACTAGGCGTATAGACTCCAAAAAAAAAAAAAAAAAAAAGTTCATTCACCACTACGTTGTTACTACTCATATCCCTTTAATACTCCTGCAAACAGGCAAAATCTGGCTAAAGTGAACGCCAAGAATCCGACCTTTTTCCTTCCGTATGAGAATACTTTTTGTGGACATAGTAAGTTTGAAACCTCCGCTGCCCTCCCCTAAAGCCAGGGTTTCAGTATAGCTAGATTTATGATAGGTTTATCTATATTATCATTATTGTACAGAAATTAGATCCATCTCAAGACTACTGTATCTTGGCACCATATCAATGGTTATTTCTGAGATTTTGCAGTAGTAGCTGTATGGTAGAAAAATATATGTTTCTATCCAACCAGAGTATTTGCTGTAAGGAATACAATCTGCCAATCACACCCGGGAATATTGTATGAATAAACTGCATAGAGCCTATATAATGGTATGAGAGAACGTTATCCTTATGAACTGCATGGAGTCTATGTTAGAGTAAAAGTATAAAACAAGTGACTGTCTAAAGCCTATATTAAAAATATAATATATACAGAAATATTTAGGTATATATATAGTGGTAAAAGACCACCAATAGTTCAATCAATTAATTTTACAATAAGTCTATGCAATCTATTCTTCTACTTATATCTTAACTGTTGTTATGAGCCCGATAAAAACACAACATACCATATATATATTTATATACACATACCTTAATAAGTATTTATAATGTCTTTCCCAACAGCTGGACTAGCAACGCTCAACACAAAAGCTTCTATTGAAGCTTATATGTCAACTACTACTGCTACCTAATATAGGCCTGTAATACTCAAGACAGGTATCAGAAACGAATTTCCTCCACCACAACCCCACCTGCTAGCGGTTTGAATACTACCTCACTGATGCTGTCACCCCATGTGCCCCATCACACATGTCATTCTGACACCCTATATTTTACTACTCCATATTTCTCCCCAACTTTAAAACTATTTATATACCTTAGCGGCATTTCTCTCACCTTTTGTAGCTGGATACTTACTAAGTACTACAAGCTCCTCACAACCTTACCGTTACCCTAACATGTTTTGCCATTACATATATCCTCCTAAGTTTACTATACATATGCACTAGAACTTATCCTTTATATGCTTACCTCTTAGTATAGCCACTTTTTCTTGGGTATGTTCAGTTTTTCCCTATATTCATAATTCTATTTCAACAACTAATTTAACTCTATTTATATACTTCATTCTATATATTGAAATCTATTCTATTGTTCATTAACCAGACTTTATGTTTCTCCAAAGGTATCAAATGTGCTATTCCCTCCATATCTGAAATCCTGATACAGTGTACACCACTCTCGCTATCCATTCATTCCATCCATATCATCTCTTCTTTACTGTGTAGTTTCAATGAATCCTTGACCCATAGTAACCTTACGAAAGCTACCTTATGTACACTTTGCATCCCATCCGATATCCTGAAGAGCCACAGTAGTTTTTCTACTATCATTCCATCGAGTTTGCTATTACCTTTATCATATCTGGCTCTCCATTACGAACAAACCCAATCTACACATGTATTTACTAGCTTTCTGAACTCCTTACTTCCAGTCCAGCATACATAGTATATATTGTTCTTATACAACTGAAACTGCAGAACAGGTACTCCAATGCTGTTAAAGCATTCCCCTCAGTATATTCCTAATTTCTGTATATCCCCCTCCCTTCCTTCTGATTCCCAATTCAACCTCAAATATTCCTGGAACTTTATCACAAGGATTAGGATCCTCAGAATTCTCATCAGCATGGTCAGTGGCTCTGAAAATCCCCCCCATGGTTTTTGCCACTCCCTGAATACTAGGCTTTCTGTTTTTTTTTTTCGCATTCGCCTGGTCCTTTTCTAATGCTGCTACCAAATCTTTTATATCAGATTCGAAATTTAACTCTTTTCCCCACACAAATAAATTCCACTCTATATTATAGCTCAGGTAAGAGACCTTCACTAGAGTACAATAACCAACTTCCTACTATATCATAATTCACTACTAACAAAGTAGACTGATTACCTACTAGGCATGTGCGGATAAATGCGTCAATGATGGCATTATTAGAACTAGAATAGGCAAGTGTGTACTGTTAGGATTGGCCTCAGGCATGTTATCTCTTCGATATAATTCTGTTAGATTCTGAGAATTTTCATTTATATATTTCTATTTGTTGTATTACAAGTTCAGCTCATGTATGACAGCCTGTATGTCTTGAATTGCAATACAGCCTACATTATCTATGTATGTCAGACTGCAGTGTTCCTAATTGGGAAGTTATTTCCCAGTTAGGCAACTACTGACAATAAGTCTACTTTCTCTTATTAGAAAGCTTGGTCCAAATCTGATAAACAGTTATCAGAACAATGCTTCTATATAAGTTGACGCTTTTACATAGTTAATTCAATAAGACTCAAACGGTGTTCTAAGTCTCATATAGCTTTACTCTAATCAAGTCCATATCCTACACCTGAGTTATAACTTCATTTATTCTTCTGCCCACTTCTTTACTAAATCTTCAAAGTAGTTACGTTGCTTACAGCTTGCCTGTAATATTACACCACTTGCCAATTACCCGCTATAGACAGCACCCCCCCATCTACAATGTCGTGCACACTTCCTATCTCTGAAGAACCAGATTCCTATGTCAACATGGACGATGGCCTCACCCACGTTCGGTACAATGAAGAAATCGAGCAAAATATTCAGAGCATTAGAGAAGAACAAAGTGCCTTACCTTGAGCACTCCACTAAAATATTCTTGATCTCCCTCCCTCTTCTGGAACTTCTGATAGTATCGAAGATGTTATAGGCTCTACACCTGTACATATACGAAGATTAATGGCAGGAACATCCCAAGTACGAAAAGACATAAAACAAGTACATCTCTCTTGCACACAGACCCCACTTTCCATCAAAATCCGACAAATACAAGTAGTACAAGCCAAAGTATAACGGCTTGAAGCTGAATAAACTGCAGCCCTATAAAAAGTTAGTCAACTTCAGAACTAATAAACATCTACATTGTCCTACCTGCAACAGACAGCAGCCAGTATTCAGAATCTATCATCCGCAAGTACTATAACACAAGAAGCCTTATCCCATAACAATGCTAACACTCTTGATCAACTAGCGACTATGATTGACCAACGATTTGATAGAGTGGATAACAACATCATCGTCCTCAACCAACAAGTGAACTGCTGTCATGACAAGAACCTAGCTAGTTTCAGGAACATAAAAAGAAGACTAGTTACAGTGGAAGAAAACCCAGTAGTACCTCAACCACTATTCCCACTAGGTAAACTCCAGAAGCTCACCCTACAAGTCACTCAAATGCAACCACCCCCTCCACCACCACTATTCCTACAAGGTCGGAACAACGATGACATGGTAGCAGGAAAAGCCCCTATTTTAGGAAAATTCTCGAGTGATAGAAATCTACTTGAAGGCTAGATCCTTCCGATTGATGCCTACTTTGTCTTTATAAAAATCAGGAACCAAGAAAAACAACTATCCTTCATCAGCATGTGTCTCACAGGTACTGCCTTAGAATGGTGGAAAAATAAGAAGTCATTATTTTATATATAGGAAGAAGCTCAGGATTCCCTTTGACATTGTTATGGGGACTACTATAAGGAAGATCAATACTACCGCCAGTTCATGAAACTTCGATAAACTAGATCTGTCCAGTACTACTTAACTGAGGTAGATAGACTCAACTTCTATGCCGCCATCCCTAACCGACAATTGATCAACATTTTGATTAACGGAATTAACCATAAGCTTCGAGAAGGTATGACACACTATGAATACCTCCACTCTACTCCAGCAGTATGGATGGATAGATTGATGAAGATGGTCATTACCAGCACTAAATTCCGAGGGAGGGAGAGCGACCAGGGAAGGGATAAAAAGAAGGATTACAAAGGGAATTGGAAATTGGAGAATGTTATAGGGGAGCTGTAAATAACGTAAATATTTCAGAAATATATATAAAAGGTAGGCAGAAGTATAAACGAAGTTATAACTCGAGTGTAATAGCGGACTTGATTAGATTAAAGCTATATAAGACTTAGAATACCGCTTGGGTGTTATTGTATTAACTATATAAAAGTGTCCACTTATATAGAAGCCTTCATCTAATAACTGTTTATTAGATCAGGACGAGACTTCCTAACAAGTGAAAGTAGAGTTATTATCAGTAGTTGTCTAACTGGGAAGTGACTTACTAAATAGGAATGCTGTAGTCTGATATATATAGATAAGGTAGGTTGTGTTGCAACGTAATACATACAGGTTGACATATATGAGCTGAACCTATAATATAACGAATTGAAACATATGAATCACAGTTCTCCGAACAGAACAGAAATATATCGAAGAAATAACATGCATGAGGCCAATCCTAACAGTAGACACTTCCCTATGCCAGTTCCAATAATGCCATTGTTGACGCACTTATCCGCCCATGCCTGTTGGGTGATCAGTCCACTTTATTAGTAGTGTCTTATGATATAGTAGGAAGCTGGTTACTGTACTCTAGTGAAGGTCTCTTACCTAAGTCATAATATTTCTCCCTGTTTCCAGGAAGGCATCTTTGCCTGCATACACTATCTGAATGACTAGATAGGCATTAGTAACAGTTTAGGTAACTTCAGTGGGAAGGTACTAACACTTTGTCAAGATATTTACAATTCCCAGTGTCTGGAGTCCCACAAGTCTAGTGTACCCTTTATATGCATGCTATGGCCATTAAAAACCTAACCTTTTGCCAAAAAACCCAGTGGAAAAAGGCGATAAGTAGAGAGGATAAAAAGTACCATGTATTTCATGAGATTTCAACTTGAAGTAGGTCAGAATCTCAGATGTATCTTTCATCTGGTAGCTTACTGAGGAACTTTTCTTGATACTCCTTAAGCTACTCAGTACAATTATACAACCTCTTGAATTCTTCCCTTGTATTCTCCAATTCATCATAACCCTTCTATCATATCCTGTATTTGATAACTCCTGCATATTTCCTAGAGTTTAGGATAGCCTCAACCTCATATATCTCATTATCCTTATTATCATCCATATCTTGTGAGTTGTCCCATGTTCGGAATGGTTTGAGGACCCTTGTATAAATGACATTATGCTACCAAGTTCCTTCTGTTACTTCCAACCTATATGTATGGGTTCCAATAGTCTCGATGACTTTGTAAGGTCCAATCTACTTATTCCCAAGTAAGTAATTATTTCCAGCTTTTACTCGTAGATTGCAGCAGTCAACCAAAACCCCATCCTTGATAGCAAACTTGCATGCCTTTTCTATATGAATAGCACTTCTTTTAATATTAATTTGCTTGTGAGTGTGGTGGATCTGGTTGTGGACTGTCATCATTCAGTCCAACCATTCTTTAGCGGCGGGTGCGAAGAGTTCATAGTGGTTGTCGAGGTGAATAGTACAAGGGTACTAACCATATAGGCTACGTTAGGAGGAGTATTGACAGGTAGAATCGGTTGTCGTATTGTAGGTAAACTCGGTAAGTGCCAGCCAAGTCTTCTAACCTTTTTGTCTATCATGACAGAAGATGCGGAGGTATTGTTTTAATATCTGGATGGCTCGCTTGCTGACTCAATCAGTTTGTAAGTAGTAGGCAGTAGAGAGATATAGCAACATGTTGAGCTTCCTATTAAGTTCTTGAAGAAATCGTGAGGCAAATTGAGGGCCGCAGTCAGATGTAATGTGTCTTGCTAGTCCATATAGTGTACATATCTTGATTATATAGATATTGCCTATATCTTTTGTGGTCTATTTCATCTTAGCCGGTATGTAGTGTTGAATTGTAGTGAACCTGTCTGTGATAATAAGTATAGCATTGAAGCCTTCAGATTCTGGTAGCTCTCCAACAAAGTCTATAGCAATTTCTTGGAAGGGGCGTTCCCTAGTTAGTATTGGTACTAATTTCGTTTACCTGCTATGCCTATCTGCCTTTGCTTTTTGACACTTGACATATCCTGCTACATATCTTGTACCGTCTTCTTGCTATTTGTCCCATATAAAGTTTCATAAGATTAACTCTTGAGTTCGGTGTCTTCACCAATGTCCTGCCACTTGACTATCAAGGTGCTGTCTTAGTACTTCCAAGTTATACTCTCTGGTACTACCCCTAGTCCATTCTTCTTTTCCCAACTTGAGACATCAATTGCCTCGAGTTACACATTATCTGTATTCTCCCTTTCCTCTACATCATCTTCTTTAAGTTCTAGCAATTGTTCTTCATTAAAAAATCTGGCTTCCATACCAGATTTCTCTTCCCTTGAATGTCTAGACAGGCCATCTGCATTACTGATCTTAGATCCAGGGTTGTAGTGGATATGGTAGGTGAATTAGAACATTTTGAGGTACCGGGAGGCTTGTTGGGAGTTGAGCTTCTGTTTCGTATTAAAGTATTGTAACCTTTGATGGCCTGTATAGATATTTAAAAGTACTCCGACTAAGCAGTCTCTCCACTTACGGAAACTAGCTACAATAGCAAACTGCTCCTTATTATGTATAGGCCAGTTGAGTTACATAGCTTTGAGAGTTTTGGCATGGTACTCTGTGGGATGTAGTTGCTTAACTCCATCGACGATGTAATATTTTGAGAGTATACTCAAGATGCCTTGGTTACTTGCATTAGTTTCTATTATGATTTCCAGGCATCTATAGAACTGCATAAGGATCGGTGTGGAGAGGAATAGTTGCTTGAGTTCATTGAATGATTGTTGCTGTACTTGTCCCCATGAGAATAGTACATCTTGAGTAAGGTCAATTAGTGGTCTTGCTTTACTACTGTAATTGGCAATAAATCGTCGATAATAGTTGGTAAAGCCTAGCAAGCCTTGAACTTCTTTCTTCTTCATAGGGGTAGGCCATTTGGACATGGCTTCGAGTTTGGTTGGGTCAATTTGAACTTGTGCCTGTAGATGATATGTTACAGGAAGAGGGTTTCTTGTCCATGGAATTCGGATTTGGTGAGGTTTACTGCTAAACCATGCTCGATGCATTATTGGAGGACTTGTTCTACCAACTGTTAGTATTCCTCTGCTGAATCTCTTCCGTAGATTATGACAGTGTTAAGGTACCAAATGCATCCTTTCATGTCTTAGAAGATTGTATCTATCATTTCTTAAAATGTGACAGGGGTGTTGGTTAGTCTCTATGTCATAACTGTTACTTGAATAACCCCTTCTTTGTACGATAGGCTGTCTTACACTCATCTCCTACTGCAATTCGAATAAGGTTGTACCTGTTTTTAAGGTACAACCTAGGGAACCATTTACCTCCCTGAGTTTTGTCAAGTAACTTAGTGATAGGTAGTAGGGGATACTTGTTAGGTATCGTAAGATAGTTGAAAGCTCTATAGTCAATACAGAATCTCAAGGATTCATCTTTTTTCTTGACATAGAGGGTTGGTATACCTATAGAAGAGCGTAATCCATGAACCTTCCCAGTTGGTAGGTTTTCTCGGAGGTAGGTTTCCAGGCCTTCGTCTTCTTCCCATATTGTCTTGTAGATAGCTCCAGTAGGTATCTTATGTTTGGAGTCTTGGAGAGGGATTTCCTAGTCCCAGGATTTGTGTTCTGGAAGTCTAGCTGCCTGCTCAATCAAAAAGCATTGTACGTAACGAGAGTGTCGTTCACTTGTATCAATAATTAATAATATCTCACTATCTTCCTCTTCTTTAAGATCCAAATCCAAAATAGAAACAGAAGGAATCCATCTAATAGAACAAGGAATCACTAAATCTGAAAGATCCATCCTTTGGCACCTGGCCTCTGTATCTACCCAAAACCCATGTTCTTCCAACCCTGAAAGTCTCAAGATAACATCTTGTTTCCTAATAATCAAATCCTCAGCATCTATTGTAAACCTACTCAAAAGAGATCCTTCAGAAAAAATCTTATACATTGTATTAAACACATATTTTCTACTAGCAAGAGTTGATCCATCTCTCTTTGGAACCCTAACCTTCCAAGCTCCCTTCCAACATCTCAATTTCTTCACAATTCTTTCTCCAATAATAGGAGCACTCTCTCTTATATCCACTACTGTATCAACTTCTTCCTCAGTAATCCGTATTTGGACCATCAAGAAGGGCATATGTCTTGGAGTGCGTCCGATGTCAGAAGATACACTCCTTATTCATTTCCTGAAACCTCTAATCTCAAATTGGTGATCTTGAGGTGTCCTTGATCAGTGCATTGCCTCTTGTTGGTAACGCGTTGTTGGTTGGCGTTCTGTGGTTTCCAAGGGGGGTGTGTTTTGGCATGCCACCCAGTTTTGTTGTCTGCTGCACAGTGTCCCTTTCTTCCACATTTCAGGTATCGTTCTTCTTGTCTTCTTTTCCTTACAATTGTAGAGGGGACTTGTAGTGTTTTTTCATTACTACAGGGGGCTGAGCCACCATTAATAGAGATTCTGTCCTCCAATTTCCCATTCCCATTGTGGTCTCTCTTTTTATCCTTTCCCTGGTCTCTATCCATGCTTTGCAATTCAGTGCTGATGATGTACATGTTACTTAATCTATCCCTCCATGCTGCTGGAGTAGAGCAGAGGTGTTCATAGTGTGCCATACCTATTCGAAGCTTATGGTTAATTGCATTGATCAGAATGTTGATCAATTGTCGGTCAGGATTGGTGGCATACGAATTGAGGCTATCTACCTCAGTTAGGTAGTGCTGGATGGTACTACTTGGTCAAAGTTCCATAAGCTGGCAGTAGCATCGATCTGCCATATAGTGGTTCCCGTAATAATGTCCAAGGGAATGCTGAGCTTCTACCTATGTATGAAATGATAATTTCTTATTTTTCCACTATTCTAAGGTGGTGCCTGCGAAACATATGCTGATGAAGGATAGTTGTGGTCCTTAGTTCCGGATTTTTGTGATAATAAAGTAGTCGTCCATTTGAAGGATCCAGCCTTCAAGTTGATCTTTGTCTCCTGAGAACTTACTAGGGATGGGTGCTATGAAGTAATACGTTTTCATGTGGATATGTTTACTAGCCTGCGCTAAAGACTGTAAACCTGAGAATCCGCTGATAGTAATATATCATTTTCCTAGTAACTATAGCATGCTGCCATAGTTAGTACTTGTCAACAGGTGTGTAAATGGGGGCCTAAAGTATTTAGGGTGGAATATTACCCTGAAGTAATATTCCAAAACTACTAAGTACTTTAAAGGCTAAGAGTTTGGTTTCTAGTATTGGATTACTAAGTTCTGAGTAAGAGTCCTCATGGGACTAGAAGTAACCAGTGGAACTCTTATATTTGTTGTATCTAGCTATTC
>Ga0307511_10008084_pt1 | contig 10538 bp, 8 predicted proteins | sample 13_EM_MG_FD_200266 | JGI IMG/M metagenome (GOLD analysis project Ga0307511, IMG submission 200266) | Populus trichocarpa ectomycorrhiza microbial communities from riparian zone in the Pacific Northwest, United States - 13_EM | ecosystem: Host-associated > Plants > Roots > Unclassified | place... | reverse complement strand
TTGAACTCGTGGGACTATAATATGAATTAAACTTAAATTTATTTATATTCCTTATATTTAACTATAAAACGTCTTTTTAATATTTTCTTTTCTGTTTTCAAAGCTCTTCTGATTGTTTTTGAATCACAATTTATACTTTTAGCTGCTTCTACAATACAAGGATATTCTCCAAAAACAGTATTATTTAAATTGTATAATATTACGAGTTTAGATTTTTTCTTCATATTTAACAAAGCCTCATCGGAATAAAATATTTTCTTTTTAGATAAAGCCTTATCTCTTATTTTCTCTATTGTTTCTAAAGAGAGTTTTTTATTCCTATTTAATTTACCTATTATTTCACAACGTTCTATACTATAATTCAGCTTCATTTTTATACGATCTATTTCTGTGTGTTTATATCCAAAACTTGAACCAGCTTCTGTTAATATGTTATAATTAGGCAATAAAGACTTTAAATAATAATCCTCCATATCTAATAAATTTTTATTATTTTCTTTATTAACAATAAAAGGAAATAATTCTAAAATTAAGAAAGCAAAGTTAGAAATACCATATTTTTTTACGGCATGCTTTATTATTTTGCTTCCTCTAAAATATAACAAATGATTAGAAAATCTAGCATAAAATCTATTAGTAGAAGCTGATCCTATATAGTAATCGCCAGTTATTTTGTTAAAAATAAGATAAATACCACTAAGATTTTTAGTATCTTCTAATATTGTCTTCCTCATTTTATCTAAATGTAAATCTTCATAGAAATATACGGGTTTTAGTTTATTATTTTTCAAGAAGGTATCTAAAAGATTATTATTGCATAATGTTGAGCTATAATTTAATTGTTTATAAAAAGGTTGAAATATACTAAAGTTGCACCTATGTATATTAACCGTAGCTATAAAAAACATTTCTTCTTTTTTTATATTATTTAGATAACTATCTTGATTAGTGTATAACTCACCTGATGATAGAACACATATAAATAATATACTAACAAAAGAAATTATTTGAATAAATTTTATTAAGAAATTATCAGATAAGTTAAAATTGTCTAAATAAAATAGAATAAAACTGAAAGTAAATAAAAGTGAAAATATGTTAAAATAAGAAAAATTTAAGTTTAATTCATACCATTTTGGGCTATAGTCGCAACCCAGGAAAGCTGTAGCCATCATTAATATAAATATAATAGTACCAATAATTCATACTAAAGTTCTAGGAGCTCTATAAGATCCATAGTATAAACCTCTTCCTATGTGTAAGTAAACTAAAAAGAAAAAAGCTGAAGCTGTGTTTGAATGTAAATAACGTATTAATCACCCATTATTAACATCTCTCATGATATGTTCAACTGAATTGAATGCTTCTAAAACGCTAGGATTGTAATGCATTGCTAGTGTTACACCAGTAACTATTTGTATAACCAAGCAAAAGGCTAATAATGAACCAAAATTTCACAAATAACTTATATTTGATGGTTGTGGTGAATCTATCATGTAAGAATTAATCATTTTTAAAATGGGATGACTTTTTAATATTCTCATTTAATATATAAATTAATAACGTATTTTTTTGCTTAATAAAATAGAATGTTTAATAAAATAAGCAATATCTTTTTGTTTTTTTATATTTATGTTTTTTATATTTTTTATATTTATATTTTTTATATTTATGTTTTTTATACTAAATATAGTTTTTATATTTAATATAATTTAAAAATTTAAGTAACAAATTAACCTGTGAATGCCCTAGCTACTTCAACGATAGAGTCTTGGTATTGATACCACTCAATGTTAATAAGGCCAATTAAACTTTCCATTTCTTTTACTGCTTGGTCGGCACGACTAGCATGACCAGAATCTTGAAAACCAGAATGCCTTATATTTAATTTACCATATTCCAACTGAAGTTTAATATAAGACTCTCTACATTGGTTAGCAAAGTCTAATTTTTGTTTAATTGTATCGAAAACAGGAAAATCTCTACATTGATCCAGAGGTCTATCAAAGTTATTAACATCATATCTCATGGATCATTGTCTTAATTGTGTTTTTGTTCTTAACAGTGCTATCATATTTAAAAAAAAAAAGTTACGTTTTAAAAATAAAAATCTTATTTTAACGTAAATAAATATGTTATTAATTATTATAATTAAATTTAAATATTAGTTTATAATTATATGTGTTTATATTTTTTATATAAAAAAATAAAAAAAAATATTGTATCAACATCTTTTTTGATTATTTGGTCATTATCTATTAATACTTTTTTAAGTATTGTGTCTTATTGTTCTAGTAATCAAGCTAAAAATTTTTCCAGTGATACTGATTGTACAACTATAGGCATAGAGCTATGTAATATACCACATATTTCTGAACATTGACCATAATATGTACCTAGTCTATTTATAAGAACAGAAAATTGGTTTAATCTACCAGGGAAAGCATCACATTTAATTCCTAATGCGGGAACAGCAAATGAATGTATTACATCTGCAGCTCCAACTATAAATCTGGTATGTGTTAATTCAGGAAGAATTACTCTATTATCTACTTCTAACATTCTTAAGGCTCCTTTTTCTAAGTCTGATTCTGGCACTAAATATGAATCAAATTCTATAAATGAATCATCACTACTTAAAAAATCCGGATATTGATAACTTCAATATCATTGGTGACCTTCTGCGTATAATGTTATAGATGGATCTGTTACTTCATCCATTAAATATAATAGTTTAAAAGATGGAAAAGCAATTAATATTAATATTAATGCAGGAGTTATTGTTCAAATTAATTCTATTAAAGTACCGTGGTTTAAATATTTATTACTTATTGAAGATTTACTGCTAACAAAATTTCTAACAATTGATAGTATTATTCAACCTACACCAAACAAAATTATTGCTAAGTAATACATAATATTATCGTGTAGCTCTACTAGAGCTTCCATTTGTGGACTAGCACTATCTTGAAAATATATACCTCAAGCTCTTGGTGCATCACAAAAATCTATGCAACTATTAAAAATATAATTAACTATAAAGGAAATAGTAATAATTCAAGAATCTGCTGAACTTTGTAAAGGTAAACTTACAAAAGCATGAGGTTTTGGAGGACTTTGTAAACATCATTCTAAACCAGGATAAGCTCTATTTATAAGTGCTTGATATGTATCAGTAAAGAATTGAGGTATTGCTCAAGGATACCTTGATACAGCATTACCCTCTACTAGTTGTAAATATACAATATGTAAAAATAATATTGTAGCAATAACAGATATAATTGAACCAAAACTACTGATTAAATTTCAACCTGCAAAAGCATCAGGATAATCACTTATTCTTCTAGGCATTCCTTGTAGTCCTAAGAAGTGTTGTGGAAAGAATGTAACATTAACTCCTATAAATAAAATTCAGAAATGAACTTTAGATAATAATATGTTATAATCTAAACCTAATATTTTAGGTATTCAGAAATATCATCCACTAAATAATGCAAATACAGCTCCCATACTTAATACATAATGGAAATGAGCTACAACATAATATGTATCATGAAATGCTATATCTAATGAAGCATTAGCTAAAACAACTCCACTTACGAATAAAAATACATTAATCTTATAATTTTTCATAACTAAATATAAAATCTTGATAAATACTACCTAATTTAGCATATTTTTTTATAGTGCTATGGTTTATATTTAAAGCTTTTTGAGCATTTGTTACTCCTTCATATTTACAAATGAAATTTTTATTTTTATCATATACAAATACTGCTTTTCTAATATGACTGTTATTATTAATATCTAATATTAATTCTTCACATTCTTTTGAATTTCAATTAGTTATAATAGGAGTATCACTTATATTATAAGGTATATTTGAAAAATATCATTCTCCTCTAAATATAGTTTGTTCTTTTATTATATTAACTATTGTAAAGTGATTAGATTTAATTAATTTAGCTAAAGTTAAAACAGAAGGGAAAATAACTAATAATTTTTTGTATGAATTATATACATAAACAGGGTAAGATGATCTAGCTTCTATCATTCTTACCTTGCTTTCAATAGAGTGACTTTTATTATAAAAAGGGTTATTTTCACCTGTTAAAGCTCTTGCTATTAAACTTTTAGTTTCTTCACTGTGTACTCTATTTTTTGCTAATTGAGATAATAATTCTTTAGTATCCTTAGTATGTTTATAACCTAAAGAAGAATAACCTTGTTTCAATACATTATAATAAGGCATTACAAATGTTATATAATGAGTTTCTCTAATAGTTAAAGATTTATATTCTACATATTCTAATATAAGTAAACTAAAATTAGATTGGTCATATTTAAGTAAAGCTTTTACAATAGGCATATTAATATTTTGTCTACTTTTTAAAAAAGTATTATTAAGATAATTTTTCATTCTAGAAGCTAAATTAATAGAACTTCCTACATAAGAATGACCATTAATTTTATTTACTAAATAATATACACCTGATTTATCTTTTTGTTCTTTTAGAATATTGATTTTATCTTCTTTTAAATTATCATATACTTTTATAGGATTTAAATTTTTTATATTATCTACAGTATTTGTATAAGTAGAATAAAAATGAATAATATTTTTATTGCTACCTATTTGTCTTTGATTATCACTGCCCGCTTGTCCTTTGATAATGGGGCTTCGCGGGTATAGATTAATTAATGAATTTTTATTTCATGGACTATATCTTACTGTAAATTTATTACAGTGGCTGCGTGTAGTCTCTGAGGTTCCTACTAAGGAATTATATTCCTGTTGGTTACCTGCTGATTGTTCAAAATTATACATTTTCACTAAAGTTATATAAAATATTAGTAGTATAATTGTCAGAACTTCCCAGCATATAGCTGCCTTTAAAGGGAGAACTAAGTGGTTTATTAATCCTCCTATAGTGAACATAAATACAAAACCTAATGCAAATAACATTGAAGGTGTTAAATGAATAGATCCTCCGTAACAAGTAGCTAATCATGAGAATATTTTAATACCTGTTGGTACTGCAATTATTAATGTAGCAGCTGTGAAATAAGCTCTTGTATCTACATCTAAACCAACTGTGTACATGTGGTGACTTCAAACTACAAACCCTAAAATACCAATAGAACACATAGCATACACCATACCAAGGTATCCAAATACACTTTTGTTTGAACTAGCTGATATAGTAGTACTAATTATACCAAAACCAGGAATAATTAATATATAAACCTCAGGATGACCAAAGAATCAAAAAAGATGTTGATATAATATAGGATCACCTCCTCCTGCTGCTTCAAAGAATGATGTGTTAAAATTTCTATCTGTTAGCACCATAGTAATTGCCAAAATTTTATCTTGGTTTGCTAGACATAATCTCATGATAGTGTAACTATCTTAAAGACTTATAACTAAGTATAAAATATATTTAATAAATTATACTTAATAAATAAGTCCAGAGCAAACTCTCATATACTTACGCATATGTTGGGACTATATATTATTTATTTAAGTTGTAAAAGTTTTGTAGGTGATCTCATACAAAGATAGTTCTCTTATCATTCATCCCTGATTTAATAAGTTTTACATAATCCATATTAAGCTTATGTTCAAAAGAACTTTGGTCAAAAAGTTCTACAACCTTTACTCAATCTTTAAAATCTGAAAACTTTGTTCCAAATAAAGGATATTTTGCAAGATAATTAACAACCGCTAAATTACCTTTTAGGTTTGTAGTTCTAACTCTGTATTGAGGGTTATTACTATCGTTTCTAATAGGTTTTACTAAAGATTCAAAACTGAGAGCAATTTCTTTCAAAAAGAATAAATTATCTCTATTATTTTGATCTTTTTGTCTTTGACTTAGTTCAAATTTACACTCTATTCTAGGATATTTACCTGATTCAGTACTTCTAATGGAAAAATGACCATCAGCTTCTATAAATCCAGATAACCATGCATTAGATAACATAGAATCATTATTTAGTCCTTTCTTTTCAAAAGAAATACTTTTATACTTACTATATCAGTCTATTAATCTGTGTAATACATAGACTTTGTTAGTCTTCATATTACCGTTAAGTAAAGACACTAACAATAATAAACCATCTAAATTGTTTACGGTATATATATAAACATTTTTACCTTTCTTCCTAGAAATAGATCCATAGCCTAACTCTTTTTGAATTAATAAAGCTAAAGGTAAATCTTTCAAGTGAAATACTATTTGAATAGATGGATAATTAAGACTACCTTTGAAAGATCTTTCGGTTTTAGGTACATGTATTGTACCGTCTCCCTCTATAAGACCTGCAATGTAATGAGAAAAATCTGTATTTAAATTACTTATCTTATTAAGTAAGGAAGCTTGGTTTGTATAATATTTTAAACCATGTACTCTTCTTACTTCATAGTGTGAGAAGTAATAACTTACACCTAAAACAGTACAACAAATAAACTCTGGCGTGTAGTCTCTGAAGATCCCTAAAAGGTGTAAACTTAATAGGTTTCCTGCTGATTGTGTGAAGTTAACGTATCACAGTTTCCAGCAAATAGCCAGATTTAAAGCCGGCACAATTTGTAGTTTACCGGCAAGTACAGGTAATGATAGTAACAGTAAAACAGCTGTAATAACAACAGCTCAACCAAATAATGCTAATTTATGTAATCTTATACCAGGACTTCTCATATTTAATATTGTTGTTATGAAGTTCATAGCTCCTAGTAAACTACTAACACCAGATAAGTGTAACCCAAATATAGCTAAATCTACACTAGGCCCACTATGACTTTGTATACCCGATAAAGGTGGGTAAAGTGTCCAACCTGTACCTGCTCCATTTTCTATACCACTAGCAAATAAGAATAATATAAGACTAGGAGGCAGTAATCAAAAACTGATGTTATTAAGTCTAGGGAATCATTAATCCATTTAGTTTAATAAACTAAATCTATTGAAGTAGTTTCCTACCTGACCGGACTATGTCTTCACCCATATATTTATTTTATATGGGGCTTCGCGTGTAGTCTCTGAGGATCCTACTTGTAGATGCAAGTTTAAATGCAAATTACGTTGGTTTCCTGCACATTCTTCCCGTGTATATATAAGTGTTACTACTAGTTCAGTTGAAAATACAACTTTATAACTTTATTTGTCCATAATAAAATTTAAAACTAATTGGACAAAACAAAGATTAACTAGGTGTCTATATATCTGTTAACTGGAAAATTAATTACATTTTCGAGAGATTCTATGCATATAGCGAAGTAATAATTGAAAGATTTACACCTTTCAACGGCATTCCCTGATTTAGGTAATAAATGTACTATAATTTACTTAAATGATCTCAATTAAAATAAGTTCTATTCTTATTCATATTATTTCTAATAAGATCTATTTCAATAAGACCTTTCTCAGTATAATGTTTATCTGTTAAAATTAGTTTCACTGCTTTATTTCAATCTTTATAGTCTAGATATTTAGATGAAAATAAAGGATACAATTCTAAATAGTTTACAATAACTAGAAGAGATTTACGGTTGGATGCTGCCAAGATATAGTATTCATTATTTGTAGATAGTTGTTTTCTAGTTAAAAGTTTACAACCTAAAAATTTAGCTATTTGATTTAAAACAGAAAAATAGCTAATTTTAGTTACAGGATCTAACATTCTTTGTTCAATTCTTAATCTACAAGATACTTTTCTCTTTTTAGCATTATTTTCTACTTTAGTGTGTTGTACAGAAAAACTACCGTCAGCATCTATAAATCCTGACAATCAGCTATTATTTCTTAAGGGTTTATTATTTACAGGCAGTTTTTTAATGTTTGAATTATGATTATTATTTAATCAATCTATTAAATTAAAGAATTGATTTATCTTAGGTGTTCTTAATTCACCATTGATTAAGTCAACTATTCTTTTTAATCCTTTAACAGGTGAAACAATTAATACACAGGCATTATCTTTAGGCTTATATCTAATATGTCCAAACTCTATTAAACCTAGTAATTTTTTAGCTAAAGGTTCATTTTTTAAACTAAAAGTAATACAAAACCTAGGATTATGTTTTTTCTTTACATTATCTTTAGAAATTCAAATATGACCATCACCTTCAAATAACCCTGCTAAATAAGAGTTTAGATTAGTTTTATTTATTTTATCTATACTTACTATACTACTAGAAGAATCACAAATTTTAATCTGATGTACATTTATTCCAAGGAGGGCTTTTGTATTTGCCATATCAGGCCCTCCTACTATTAATGGAAGAAGGAAGTTACCAAAACCTCCTATTAATGCTGGCATGCATTTTCATTAACTTTAATTAATGTTTGGACTATATCTTTACCTTTAAATATACGTATAATATTTACTAAGGTATTTCACGTGTAGTCTCTGAGGATCCTACTAAATAAAAATGTTTAATGCTATAATAAGCCCTTTTATTTTTGGTTTCCGGCTGATTGCCTAATCTTTTGAAATGTAACTGTATTCTGCCGCTTTTATTTAAAGTCTGCAATACTAGTTTCAAAAGCTCTAAAGGGATTCCAGCATACAGTGAAAAGAAAGTAAGATATTTCTACCTTACCCGGCCATGCCTTTTTAAAATGTTAAATATATTTAATTTTGGTAAGTAAATTTTCATTTACCTCGATAATAACCTGATTTTTTTCCTGTTAGATAATCTCTTATAACCTGACGGTCACCTTTTAGGTGTTTAGCTAAACTATTTAATGAAGAAAATACTAAATTTTTTCTTGAATCGTCTTTAAATTCCGCTAAAATAGCTTTAGCTGCAGGATGTCTAACATTATAAACATCTCGTTTATCATTAACTAAAGTTTTAATCTCATCTAATGTAAGTATATTAGTTTTAGTAGATTCCTCTATTAAATCTAAAGAAAAAAAGAAAGTATCTAAATACAGTGTACCTAAATTTAGGCAATCGTTTAGTGTGTTATGATGAATACTTATTGAATCATACATATACTGTTTTGATTCAAATACATATAATAAAGTAAAATCATCAGCCTTATAGATATACACAGGAATACCTCTTTGTTTACGAAGTTTTTCTCGTATTTCTTGAGACATAGGTTCGTGATACCCAGAACTACTAGCTAATAGATCTACATTAAGATTTGGCTTTAGATTATAAATAAAATGTTGTTCTAATTCTACTACTTGTTCTAAATTAGTATTTTCATCCATAATATATATAGTTAACTTCATATCATTAAAACCATGCTTATTTAAATAACGTAGAACTCTACGTGCTTTAGTCTTAAGTATAGAAGGCATAAAATAAGAACTTATACGATTATATAAATTAATAGAATGACCCACATACTGATGTTTATTATCTAAACTTTCCCATATATAAACACCTTTTTGTTTTTTAGTTACTTTAAGTATAATATCTCTATTATTAAAAGGGTTATCTACTAAAATCTTAACATATTTATGTTTAGATTTTTTGTAATTATCATTATTGTTATTATCATTATTGTTATTATCGTAACCTATTTTTACAACATTATTATCATTTATCATGTACCTATGATGTGATGGTTGTAATTTCATATTTAACATATTAAAGTCTTTTTCGACCATAAAAAAAATCATTATTATAGCATGAGCTGTTATTATACTATTGTATAATTGATTATCGGCTATATATTGAACACCAGGTCCTGATAACTCTAATCTTATCAATACAGAAAAGGCAGTACCTATTAATCCTGAAAATAGCGCAAATATTAAATACAATGTTCCAATATCTTTAGCATTCGAAGATAAAAATCATCTTTCCATTCACATAGATATTGCAGATGTACTTATATTTTGTGCTTCTTTATATTCATTTTGTAAAGATTCTGAATAATCATTATATTCATTTTTTAAATTTTGCGAGTCAAATATATTATAAATATACATAAATAACTATAAATAAGTTACGTTAAAAAAAAAACCTTTTTTTACGCAAACATATATATGTATTGTTTACATAATCCATGTTATAGTATTTAAATATATTATAATATTTAATTGTGTTATAATTTTTTTATATTAATTTATTAATAAAAATATATTTTTATTTTAATTTATTAATAAAAATATACATATATATATTTTTATAAGTTTGTAAAATGTTTATTATGCATTTCTATTAATCACTATAAAGATATTATATAATAAAATTATATAATCCTATTATACTAATTTTTTACGGCTAACCGAATTCGAATCGATACACTTCGCTTGGAAGGCGAAAGGTCTACCAGTTAACCTACAGCCGTTTAGAATGCATACTTTTAATAATATTGTATTAATACAATACACTATAAATTATTATCTTTTGTTGTAAAATTAAATAAGTTTATAATTAGTGTTTATAATTATATGTGTTTAATTTTATGTTTATATTTTTATGTTTTTATACTTTTATGTTATCGAACGGTTGTGAAGTAATACATTTCATAATCATTCTATTTGATAATAGCGGTCTCGGTTAAATG
>Ga0307511_10008083_pt1 | contig 10538 bp, 10 predicted proteins | sample 13_EM_MG_FD_200266 | JGI IMG/M metagenome (GOLD analysis project Ga0307511, IMG submission 200266) | Populus trichocarpa ectomycorrhiza microbial communities from riparian zone in the Pacific Northwest, United States - 13_EM | ecosystem: Host-associated > Plants > Roots > Unclassified | place... | reverse complement strand
ATGAAAGGCCATTATTGCATATTCCGAGTATGGGCATCCATGTCTAATGCATATCTGAGGGTCGCGGAAACTTTCCCCCAAGCACTGTACATAATAATGCCGGTGATGTATTATCACCTCCAGAATAACCCGGCAAGAGCCACTGCCACAATAACCCCCGTCAGAAATCCCCGCAGTTCCCCCGAGCACCATCTGGCTGGAGGGGTAAAGGAAGCACCTCCGCTCCACAAGTTGGTCGATCTGCGAAACCAACGTTTAGGACTCAGCCACGAGACAGGTTCAATCAAATTCTGAAACCCGGGAATATATATCAAATATATATCAATTAAAATTCAAAACCCAGGAATATATATAAGGCATACGGCAAACCCACCCCACCAGCGAAACAAGTTATCACAGAATTCAAAGATAGCAGTTTCGGCTCCTACCCCTCTGATGTATTCATGCACGCTCGCGTGTTCCTGCCGGGGATATGTCGTTTCTGCAAGCCAGACTACTTATGATTATCGCCCCGGGCTGAAATACTTCTAACAGCCACCCCTAGATCTGGGAGCTGAATCATAACATAGTCTGGCACAGTGTCCCGCACCTCTGGAAATCTGCAGCACCTCAAGTGGATACTGTCAAACATTAATGGAGGTTAACAGCAAAAATCTAGGAATAATCTATTAAAAAAGGATTTGATCTATTTAATTGATACTGGTGTTGCAAGTGGATACTGGTAGTTACTATGAGCGCCAGCCATGGGCCTGCATTCACCCTGATCACCCCTGTCAAACATGAGAATGGCCTTGAGTGACTCGGCGAATGCTGGGATGTCTCAATTCACATGAACTATTCGATAAGCATCCCATAGCTCTGGAAAACATATTTACTTCTGACGGGCCTATCCCGAGGTCTGCTTGCTTGATCTGAACTATGTACAAAAGATGGATACGCTCAATGGAGCTCCCTATAGCTTCGCTATTCTTCATTACTTGCTTGCCTTAGACTGGCCTAAGACTATTTACAGTACGAGACTAACTATTTACCTATTTTAGTGAGCGATTCGAAAGTACTTCCCCCACACGCCTCCTCACCGTCCCCTTCCTTGCTCCTCCCTACGGCGTCGTACCATATATATTAAGTATACTGAGTAAAGAATCATTTCTTCTTCCAACAGGCATCCGCATCTAGACAATGTACCACAGGTTAGCAGACATGGGGGTGAGGAGAACAATCCCTTCTTGAACATATAAAATCTCTGGTTTATAGGTACTTACGTGGATCAATCCCATGCTCCTCTATACACTGCCTTAGGGCTGCTTTTCTTCGCCAGTCCTCTCCTAGTTTCCTATCCCGTTCTCCAACATACTTCTCAAAGTCGAATTGATCTCGAGCAGTGAAACTGCTCATGAGGTTTGGTGGGCCGAGTGGCAGCTTGTGTCCCTTATCCACCTGCCAAAGATGAAAGACCTTGCCATAGAGTCTTACAACCTTTTCCATCTCTTTTTGCTCAGCCTTATCCCATACACTCTCCGGTATTCCCGCCGGTCGCGGCATAACCAACATCCCCGATTTAACCTCAAAAACATGAGAATGCCAGTACTCCTTCTCTTCTGGGTCTAGATCCTTGAAGAGACGCTCACTAATCATATACTCAATCCCTATCAACCTGGCGTCTTTCGCATCTGATTCATATAGTAGGCACTGGCGTACATCCTCATTGACGTGGGCGCAGAAATGGGTTGTTTCGAGGAATCTTGATGTATCGTTTGCGTCCACATGGAATGCATTTAGGTGGGCACAGATGTTGCTCAATGGTGCAAAGCTCTCTCGGCTCGTCAGCTCGCTGATGGCTAATTGGATTCCAATGAATTATACCTGTGTTGTTCCCGCTACGGCTGTCAAAACAGCGGATTGTGTTGATAGCGGCTCCCCTGGAGCTCCGTGGGTTTCGGTATGAGACATTTTGTGACGTTAGGACTGAATGCTGTTCATCGTTGTTTCTCTTAACATCTACCTAAGTACTTCGGTCTGAGTAGCCAGGATAGATGGCTTCTACGTCATTATTCTACGTCATTATTATACGTCATTATCAGACGTCATTATCACTTAAACAGAGCTTCAGGTCACCTGACTTCTGTATATCAACTTCTCTTTCGGTAATATTGCATAGCTTACACTACAATCAGACTACAATCGCACTTGCCATTAAGTGAAATTGCAACCTATTCAATAAACTGTGCTTGTCTCGGGACTCCAATAGGCTACGCTTGATCTCTGGTTTCTGGTTGGTGAGATTAGGTTGACTTGTTATAGATCCCAAGTATTGATATGTATCTCAAATACTCATACGGCACAGCTGAAGTAGCACAGAGCCATAGCACGAGAGTGCAAACAGATGGTCTGGTTGGGTAAACATACCAAGTATTGAATTCGAATGACGACACTGTCACGTGGGGTTACCTAGTTTGGTCCAATGTTAACTGTTTCTAAGTACGGTGATCCACAATTCGAACCTTCAAGAGAGTTTCACAAAGCTTCAACTATTCGCTTTCCCTACCGTCTCTGCGTTTATGTCTCCTCCTGCTCCTACCAATACTGCAATGCAGAAGACAGCTGTAACCGAGGTGAGACAACTCCCTGAGGCCCCTTCAAGTATGTGTAGCGGACTCAGAAGTCAAGATAGATGCAGCAGCAATTCCAGAACCACAGGCATGCCATCTTACTGTTACCTCCATATCTAAATATCAGACTCTAGGGACCTCGTTGTGCTAATATAGATTGCTATATAGAACGGTGCTGAGGATGAAGAATATCAGGGCCTTGAGGCACGACCGCCCCCCCTTGATAGCTAGAAGCCAGACTCTCATAAAACTAACATTATCTCTATACATAGGTCATATTTGACCCAGGCATCAGCTCCAAACACCGACGAAAGTCCTCCCTTTCACACAGCAACAATCAGTCTCCGCCCAAAATAGGTTCTAGCTCATGCTTTGTCCATGCCCTGCTTGAAGCCCAAAAGGCGGCCGAGGCGGGAAAGGCTTTTGCGGAGTTTGACGGTCGGCTTCATAGGAATGAGGAGCCTGGGGTTGGTCCCAGTATAGATTCACGAATGCTGACGAAAATGCAACTGACTGATTTGGCACTTGGTGTGAGGGAGCTGAGCAAACGCTTTGGTATGACTGCTGGAGCCGATTGACCAATGGTTTGGGGCTAATATGGAAGCCACAGCTAGTATGGAGTTGAGACTGAAAGTGAGGAATTTCTTCTTGGTTACCAAACCTCACGACAACAGCCTGTTGAGATATACCCGGGAGCTCGCACTCTGGTTACTGAAACACTCGCAAGACTCTGTAGTGTAAGCTCCGTCTGCCTCTACTACACTAATGTGAAAACCACTGATTCTGGGACTTTCTGGTCAAGCTATGTCGACCAAAATATTCGCGAAGGTAAAGAGTTCGATGCAATGAGCATCATATCAGAGCCAAGCTTTGAGAATCGCCTCCGGTATTGGACGCCAGAAATGTGTCTCAAACATCCCCATACATTCGATTTCGTGATTACTGTAAGTCTCTCTGGGATCAAGAGTGCTGTTTTTGGTCATGGCTCACATTACCAGCTTGGGGGTGATGGAACCGTGCTATATGCGAGCTGGCTTTTTCAGAAAATCGTGCCACCCGTCCTATCCTTTGCTTTAGGGTCCTTAGGATTTCTTACAACATTCGACTTCAAAGACTTCCCGAGAATTATTGAGCATTGCTTGAATGGTGGAATCACAGTCGGTTTGAGATTACGGTTTGAGGGTAAGGCCTCCTAGGTAGCCTATAAACTTTTCGTCCTTTGGAATTTTCGTTGATAATATTTAGGTACAATTATGCGTTCCTTGAAGCGGGAGAGAGGACAAAGCACCGAGGGGTGTGATCTGACTCGTGAGATCGTCGGTATAGAGACCGACGGGCCTACCCACCGCGGGGCAGAGTCATTTACCATTCTCAATGAGGTGGTAGTAGACCGGGGCCCAAATTCGAGTATGTCCATCCCTCCCATGCATTATCAGGAAGGGAGACTCCGTGACTGATGAGCATACCCTAGCAATGTCTTCAACCGAGCTATTTGGCGACGATGAACATCTCACCAGTATACTCGCAGATGGAGTCTGCATATCCACGCCCACTGGCTCAACAGCTTACAGCCTTGCAGCGGGAGGGTCACTGTGTCATCCTGAGATCCCCAGCATGCTGGTGTCGCCTATATGTGCGCACAGTCTAACGTTCCGCCCGTTGATATTACCAGATTCAATGGTGCTGAGGGTTGGGGTTCCGTATGATGCAAGGACCAGCGTATGGGCGAGTTTCGATGGGAGGCAGAGGGTAGAATTACGCCAGGGAGATTACATCACGGTATCCGCGAGCAGATTCCCATTTCCCGCCATCCAGAGCCGAAAACAAAATAAGGACTGGTTCAACTCTCTCTCCAGGAATTTCCATTGGGGCACACGGTCGAAGCAGAAGCCATATAATGAGTAGGATTAAGGTAAAGCACGTTGGCATTGGTTTGGCGTCCTTGGGCTTCTTATGGATATTCTGTTTGTACTTCCGCGAATTGGATGGAAAAATTGATACCGTAATCGTCATTTTCAACATAGGCATTTTGCCTCGGGTGTGACCATAGCATACTGAGATGTAAATTTATTCTCCTAGTGATATTTCCGATACAAAGATACAAATCGTAGTGGTCGATATCGATAGCGACGAAAGTCTGCCACATTGCCGATCTGTGAAAGACATGTCCATCCAACACCCCTCCACGTTCCAGAAAAACAAAGACCAGAACAAGATGATGCCAGGCGAGCTGCTCTACCTCCGCTGTCCACACCAACGAGTTTCAAGAACTCTGAATCGTCCTGGCTGCGACTGGCGACGATTGGCTCTAGCATATTTCAGAGGGATGATTTGTGTTGGAGGAGTGAGGGGGAATGGCCGTTTATATAGTTGCTGGGCTATTCGGGCTTGGCGGTACTTACAAGTTAAGACATCTACTGTACTGTAGGTAGCGACACTTTCCATGGATGCTTGAGGCTCAAGGGATGTGAGATAGTACCTACTTTTGTACTTATATTTAGACACCTATATGAGTTTGAGGTGGATCTTCCTGTTAGGCATGTATGAGAGACTTTCAAGTATTCTTGCCGCAGCGACGAGCTCACTGGAATCCTTCTGGTAATTGAGTCATACGGACCATAGATTAGTCTTGTGGGCACTCATGATTGATACCAATAGATACTTCTTGTACTTATCACGGCGATGTGTAAAAAGGGCATTACATAGGTGGAGTTCTCGTGGTGGAGTTCTCGAACGAGATTGGCTGTTGCCAGCAACGCGCACTACATGGCACTTGACCAACTTGAAGCTCAACTTCCCACTTTCATGACATTTGTATTTGTCCCATCGACAGTATTTGGTGGTGCCTTCATTTTCATGAATTCATTGAACAATTTCCCTCCAGTCCCTGGGCATAGGTATTAAGTGTAGGCTTATAAATGTCCAGGGTTCGCACCCCTCCCTCCCCCAGTGCCGCCGGAACTGTACTTGAAGTTGAAGCTTTACGACAAAACTGACCGACACCAGAAATGTAAGCGCACATATACATAACGCTTTCAACTAAACCTCTTGTTGAAGTCGGTCACTCGTAGTATGTATGGTGTATGGGTATGAGTAGATTCAGTATGACTGTACCGGTACCTTGTCAGACAGTAACCGTATCATTGATTGTTGCTGGAGGGGTAGTATGACTCAAGTTCTTTGTATAGATATATATAGAGACCCCCAGCCCATGGTCATTTAATTTTTCTTCTAATTTTTACAACATTAAAGTCACATTGCAGCTTCTATTTTATTCTATTCTATCCAATATGCCTTGTGAAAGTTCCGCTTGAGCACGTTGCTGCCGCCCCCAATACATATACGGATTCCCTACATCTTCCAGGTTTCTTTGCACCTTTCTACACCCACAACTGCAATGATTGTTCGACTATATCTACACACCACAGTCAAATCGAAACGGAAAACAACTACATAATCGATACCGCTTGGGGATCAATAGTCAGAACGGCACGAGAACAAGCTCAAACTGCCCAATTCCTTACATACCACCAGTGTCAAATATACCCGGAAGAAGACACATTACGTTTAAGACAGTCGTGTAAGCAAAGTACTTGGTATAATAAGCTTTACAGAGGCTTACCTGGAGCTATAAAAGCCCGAACATCTACTCGAAGCAAAAAACTCGGTCGGCGATTCACAGTCAATCTCAGATGTCCTCGGGTAACTCGAAGCAAGCCACCGGGAGGCGCACGGGCGCTGATACGGCACTCAGCGATTTTGCGGACTATGTCGAAAGGCAACAGGCGCTCCGGGGGAAGGTCGCTGCGGGGCCTAGCACGGTTGATGTCGAAGATGAGCTTAGCATCATTGATCAGTTGAATTTGGGCGAGGATGAGCCCGGTGCGAACCAGAAGCTGAGGGATCTCCTCCTTCCATCGGCGGAGGAGGATGCACGGGCGAGGGAGTTGCTGAAGGGGGTACTGAAGGGTTTGATTGCGGAGGGGAGGGGAGAGGCGTTGTTTGACGTTGGGCTGGAACGAAATGGAGATAATATGGGCCTTGGGAAGGAGGATTATGAGAAGGCGTTGGGGAGGCTGAGGGAGGTGAGCAAGGAGATGAAGTGTGCAGTCACGGTATTGCTTGAGGAGGAGGGGGCAGCGACGACCGAAGGGTTTAGTGCGAAGGCGCTTGTGCGGAAACAGCCGGAGTCTATTGAGGAGTTGCTGGAGATTAGAGTAGCTGTGGTGGGGAATGGTGGGTATTTCGGATCCGTGTCTTGTATGAATGTATGCTGACAGGGTGGGGTACTATATAGTCGATGCTGGAAAGTCCACATTACTCGGTGTTCTTACAAAGGGTACGCTCGATGATGGAAGGGGGAAATCACGAGTCAATCTCTTCAGGCACAAGCATGAGGTTGAGAGCGGGAGGACCAGCTCTGTTGGTAAGAAGACAAAACGCTATATTCATCGGGTGAGATTACCAATTGCCCTAACATATCTATGCTATAGGTATGGAAATCCTCGGCTTCGACACCGAGTCAAAAATAGTAGGCACCACAGTCCCCGGCAGGAAGCTGACCTGGGAGGAGATTGGAAATCGCTCTGTACGTATCTCTATCCCAATGCCATAAGTACAAGACCCTTGCTAACTGTCTCGTCTCCAGTCTAAAGTCATCTCCTTCAGCGACCTCGCTGGACACGAGAAATACCTCCGCACCACTGTCTTTGGCCTCCTCGGCACCTCCCCCGACTATGTCATGCTCATGGTCGCCGCCAACAACGGGCTGATCGGTATGTCACGGGAGCACCTCGGAATCGCTCTTGCCTTGAACGTCCCCGTCCTCGTGGTCATCACCAAAATTGACATTTGCCCGCCCAATATTCTCCAACAAACTATCCAACAGCTCACAAAAATCATGAAATCCGCCGGCGCGCGGAAAATCCCGATATTCATCAAGAGTAAAGAGGAAGTCATTCACACGGCGACGCATTTTGTCAGTGACAGGATCTGCCCGATATTCCAGGTTTCGAATGTTACGGGTGAAGGGTTGGACTTTGTCAAGACGTTCTTGAATATCATCCCGTACCATGGGAAGTTTGACTCCAAGGGTCCGTTTGAGTTTCACGTGAACGATTGTTTCTCCGTACCCTTTGTGGGGACTGTAGTCTCGGGGGTAGTTAAATCCGGGATCATCCACGCCGGAGACCAAATCCTGATTGGCCCAGACTCACTCGGGTATTTCACTACTACCTCCATTCGCTCTATCGAGCGGAAACGGCTCCCCGTCCCAGTCTGTACCGCGGGACAATCTGCTTCGTTTGCGCTCAAGAGGGTTAGGAGGAAAGATGTTCGGAAGGGGATGGTTGTGCTCCCGAAAATGGACCCTCCGCCGGTGGCCCATAGGGAGTTTGTAGCGGAAGTGCTGATTCTGAGTCATGCGACTACGATCAAGCCGAATTATCAGGCCATGTTGCATGTGGGGCCTGTGAGTCAGACGTGTACGATTATTGATATTGATAGGGAGTATATGAGGGCGGGGGATAGGGCGAATGTGGCATTTAGATTTTACCAGAGGCCGGAGTATATCTGTGTTGGGGATAAACTTATCTTCCGCGAAGGCCGGACAAAAGGGTTAGGCGTCATAAAGCAAGTTGGGTACGATAAACTGAAAGACCCGCTGTCGAATAGGGCAAAGAAGGAGGCGGAGGAAGCGGCAGCGGCAGATGCAAAAACTGTTGTTGATGCGGCAGTGGCTAGGAAAGCGATGGATGCAAAGCCGGTTGCGGATGCGGCAGCGGCTACTAAAAAGGCGGCTGGAGCTGATGCACCTGCGGCGGCGACTAGGAAGGCTGCTGCTTAGGATGCAGCAGGCACTAGGAGGGCTGCTAAGAGGTAAGCTGATATGAGGGTTGCTGCTGCTTAGGAGGATCTAGTGGTAAGAAGGTTGGGAGGGAAGAGGCTATGAGGGCGGAGGGAGAAGAAGAAACAGGAAGGAAGGGTGTGGTTTGAGGAGAGGAAGGCTGCGAGAGTGAGACAGAAAAGAGTAGCATATTGCTTGATGATGGTGTTTGGTGTTTGCTGATGGAGGTGTATAATTTTATTTACGTGTGCTGTTTTACTTCTAAAGCCTGTGTCCTTTTATCTTCTTCTCTTTTTCCCCTTTGATTTGTTGTAGGTCTTAAGAATGCTTGATTTCGATTATGTTACTTAGAAAGCTCGCTGAATATCTAGGTAATTGAGCGTCGCTTGGGAGGGATATTTACTAAGGGGGGGGGCATTGCCATCGATGACCCCCCTAATCTGCCATTGAACCAAAAAAAAAAAGTGTTACCCTGAACAACAAAGTTGCTTCCACCATCGTCTTCACATCAACTAAAAATTTAACCCGTCAAATTCACTATCACGAAAGTGCCTTCTTAATTAGTCTCGCTACCAGAACATTACTCGAGTCCGACGCTGCGATCAATTTTCCTACCTTGACATGTAAAAAATCAGGAAAAACAAGAACAAAAACTCCCAAAAGCCCCCCCTCCAAAAAATTAGACGAGTACGAGCGATGCTAGCTACTAAAAGAGTAAGAGAGACATATCTAACAGACGCTCCTAGACAGACAAACCATGCTAACCAGACAGAAGGAGAGGTTATGGGACTTTTATACGGAGCTGGTATATGAGTAGGAGCCCCAGCACCCCCCTCTCGCCCAGAACGTGAACACCTCACCACTAATTCATTCCCCCGTCCCCGCCTCGACCCCCATCTCCGGCAACCAAAACACCACCTCCCTCCCTGCCGTGGCAAAAAGCCCACTCCTCCCATTAAACGCCACACACCCCGCCCCACCCACCTCTCTGGGGCACTCCAGCTCCCACCCAGGCCTGAGGCACCCTTCCACCGGCATTCCCTTGCCCACATCCCAAAGCCCCACACCTCCCTTCCCGCCATCCGCACCACCCTGCTGCCCCGACCCCGCCATCGCACCAATCACAAACCTCGCGTCTGGAGCCCAGCAAACATCCCCACTCGTCCCCCACGTATTCCCATTCTGCCGTTTGGGCGGCCCTCGGTCACGGATAAGTCGTGTTACGAGAGAGCCCCCGAACGAGTCGATGATGTAATGATGGTTTCCTGTCGTGCCTAGAAGGAGGTTCTTTCCGTCATTGCTGAATTCGAGTTTAGACCAGGTGGGCATGGCTTGTCGTGTGGATTGGAGATATTTTGTGTCTGGGAGGGGGAAGGTGGCGAAGGGTTGTTTGTCGTAGTTGCGAAGGTCGTAGAGAAGGATGCTGGGGGTGGCGGAGTGCGAAGTGGCGACGGCGAAGATTATCCCGGAGGGGTCGAAGGCGGCGAGGAGGGGGGAAGGGAGGACGAGTTGCCCGTGGAAGTGCTGTGAGTTGAGGTCCCAGAGTTTGAGGGTATTATCCATGGAAGTGGAGATGAATTGGTCGCTGGTGGGGCAGACTTCCAGGCAGTTGACTTTGCCGGTGTGGCCGACAAAGTACCGACGGTAGGAGTTGTCGTGGAGAGATAGGTATCTGATTGTGTCTATCCAACCCTCTTCCACGTCAGCAATTCATCCTCCACCCCAAACCAAAACACAGCAGCCATTGCGACATACCATTCTCCTTTGTACTAGCATAAATCACTTGTGTAGTCGTATGTGTAAACTTTGCCAGATGCACGCCGTATTTTTTTGAGAACAGCTGCTTTTGGTGTTTTCCCAACCGGCAATCGTAGAGCTGAAGCGTCTCGTCATCGGAGGCGGCGATGCAGAATTCGCCCGAGTCGTCAAAGTCCAGAGAGGTTATTTCGGCGCTGGGGTGCGTGTCTTGGAATGATTTGGAGGGGCGGTAGCGGGGGAGGGATTCGCCGAGTTTGAGGGAGACTTGGAGGGGTGGAGGAGGCATTGTGCGGTGTATGTGTGTGTGTATGTGTGTGTGTGGGGGG
>Ga0307511_10008082_pt1 | contig 10538 bp, 11 predicted proteins | sample 13_EM_MG_FD_200266 | JGI IMG/M metagenome (GOLD analysis project Ga0307511, IMG submission 200266) | Populus trichocarpa ectomycorrhiza microbial communities from riparian zone in the Pacific Northwest, United States - 13_EM | ecosystem: Host-associated > Plants > Roots > Unclassified | place... | reverse complement strand
GAGCCGGGGTAGCCGGTCCAGGACCTCGCTGCGTTCCTTCTGTCGGACCACCGACTGCTCGGACTCGTGGGTGGCCATCGCCATCTCGGTCGTGTCGTCGAAGTCATGCAGAATGGACAGCTGGATGTGGTCGGCAAGGGCCTTGATCTTGCGGGCCAGAATGAACGCCGTGATCTGTTGATCGGGTTCGAGGCTGGAGAGATCCGTAGCCAGGAGCAGGTCCAGCATGGCCCCCGAGGGTTCCAGAGACTCCAGCTCCCGGGTGATTTCTTCCATGTCTCCAGAATACGCTGCTCAAAGATCGAACTCGAATCACTAACGAGTGAATCTCACTCTCATGCATAATCACAACAACGGATCATCAACAACGACAGCCGGCAAGAGGACAACACAACCAACGAGACTGCAACATTTCCCTCTCGGAGGGTGGATTTTGCGTGGAGGGGCGCGATGGCATAAGCTTGTCGGCGATCGAGGCAGGCGGAGCCTGCCCGATGTTGCCTCGATGTGCCATTGCGCGGAGGTCTCCGCGCAAAATCCACCCGGAGTCACCCGGCAAACAACCCCAAGAACCCCGCCACAAACCCCCACATACCCCAACTTCACGACAATCCACGAAGCCACGCTCGACAAACGCCGCCACGGCGACCACACCCCGCCCCCGCCCACGGACAGGGGCGGGCAAGAACCCCCAGCGCAGGAACCGGCAACGGGCGGGCCGGGCCCGGTGGGCACGAATCACCACAACACCGGCAATCAGCCAGGGATCCGCGCCCACCGCGCCACATACCGACTTCGCCGAAGCTCCCGACGACAGCGCCGGCCTGACGGTCAGCAGGACAGGTTGCCGCCCGGGTCGACGCCGAGGATGCCGGCGAACCGGGTGTAGAGGTTGATCCGGTCCTGCATCTCGTCCGGGTTGTTGCCGTTGCACTCCAGGCCGCCGTTGATGGCCCGGATCGTCGCACCGAAGCCGTCGCCGTTGACCATCGCGTCGTGCGAGGTGGTGCCACCGGCGCCGGTTCCGGTGAACCAGTACCAGAGCCCGGTCTGCCAGGCGACCGCCGGATCCTGCTCGACCTGCCACGGGTTGTCGAGCAGGTCGATGCCCAGCGCGTCACCGGCCGCCTTGTAGTTGAAGTTCCAGCTCAGCTGCAGCGGCCCGCGACCGTAGTAGGCCGCCTGCCCGGCCGGGCACCCGTAGGGCTGGCTCCAGTCGCAGTAGGTCGGGTAGTTGGCGGTGTTCTGCTCGTCGATGTACACGAGGCCACCGGTTTCATGGCTGACGTTGGCCAGGAACGCGGCCGCCTCCTGCCGCTGGGTGGCGTCGCCGCCGGTGGTGGCGAAGCCCGGGTAGGAGTTCATGGCGTTGAGCAGGCCGTCGTAGGTGTAGAAGCCGTTCCGGTTGGGGAACATCTGGTTGAACTGGTCTTCGCTGACCACGAACGAGGCCGGCGCGGCGTGGGCCGCGGTCGACACCGCGGTGACCAAACCCGCGGCTGTCAGCGCACTGACGACCAAAGCCGTCACACGTCGAGCAAACAAGGCAGTTCTCCTTCCACAATGGACACAAGGCCGGAGTGGGCCCGAACCGGCACAGGGTCAGATCTGGTTGAAGATCCTCGAGTACGCGTAGCCGGTGGCCTTGTCGTAGCTGGCGACCTCCCAGAAGGCCAGCAGCTGCAACCCGTTGGACGCGGCGAAGTTCTCCAGGGCGGACGCGTCGTCCTGGCTGAAGTACTCGTTGTCGTCGTTCTGCCCGGCGATCGGCGTGATGCCGATCCGGCCGTAGGCCTGCTCCTTGGAGATGCCGTAGAGCCCGGCGAGCTCGTCGCTGGTCGCCTGGGCCGCCGAGATCCCGTCGTTGAGCGGGTTCTCGCCGTCACCGAAGTCCATGTCCATGATGTCGACGGCGCTGACGTTGACGCCCTGGGACTTGGCGTCCTGCAGGACGGCCATCTCCCCGTCGCGCAGGCCGACTCCCGGGGACACACCCAGGGTGTAGTCCACCTGCACGGCGGGGTTCTGCTGTTGCAGCGCGGCCAGCGCCTGGTTGCGCCGCTGGTTGGCGGCGGGGTCGTTCAGGGTGCTTCCCTCGATGTCGAAGTCCAGTCGGGTGACGCCGTAGGTGTTGACGATGTTCGCGTAGGCGGCGGTCAGGTCCGGCACCGAGGTGCAGGTCTGGGCCAGCTCGCCGCCTTCGGCCCCGCCGAAGGAGATGATCACGTCGCCGCCGGCCGACTGGAGGGCCTTGATCTGGTCGGCGTACGCGCCCACCGGGCTGCCGCCGGCCTCCCACTGGGCGGTGCATCCGTTCTGGGGGATCAGGAACGCCAGCGTGTAGAACTTGAGGCCGGTGGCCTGCATGTCGTCGGCCATGAGACCGACGGTCGAGTCGCCGAGTTCCAGGTAGGGCGCGGCGAAGTGCGCCGGCAGGGCGGCGGGCGCCGCGTGCGCGGCGGGTGCGAGGCCGAACAGGGCGGTGCCGGCGGCGACCGCGAGCGCGCCGACGCGCAGCGGTGTCGTGCGTGTGCAGGGCATGTGCTCTCCAATGAGCGCAGGGGAGTGGTGCTGGAACACGTTTCCGAGGGCAGGGCTACGGGTAGTTGGACAGGTCGGCGACGGTGTTGCCGGAGTTCACCGACCCGCCGGCGTCGTTGATGATGTTGTTGATCGTCCCGGTGCCGCCCAGAGAAACCGTGACCAGGCCGTGGAAACTCACACCCGGCGTGTTCGGCGCCTCGAAGGCGCGGTCGGCCACCACGCCGGGATTGGTGGCGAAGTAGCAGTAGCTGCCGACGCCCCAGGCCTGGTGGTCGGTGACGTTGTCGGCGACCTTGTACGCGGCGTACCCGTTCCCGTCACCGCGCCAGGTGCCCTGGTCCGGGACGTCGTAGGGCATCTCGTTCTGGAAGAAGTACGTGCGGCCGCCATTGCCGTTCCAGACCACCTGGTACTGCTGGAAGTGCTCGACCGCCAGGCCGTACGCGGTGACGTTGTCGCCGTTGACGACCACGCCGTTGTCAGCGGTGTTGTCATACCAGCCGACGCCGTCGCCGTGGTCGGCCCGCCAGATCCACATGTCGTCGGTGACCACGTTGTTGCTGTTGATCACCAGTGCCTGGTGCACCTTGCCGACCCCGGCGCCGCCGACGCGGAAGAACACGTCCGACAGCGTCGTCGGATCGCCGCTGTGGTCGGCGCCCGACCCGCTCGGGCCGACCGCCAGCAGCTGCTGGGAGTTGGCCTGTCCGGCGTCGAACAGCAGCCCGGCGATCTCCACGCCGTTCACGTCGTCGACCGTCATCGCCGCGTTGCCGTTGTCCGGGGTGAGGGTGGCCAGACCGAGGCCGAGCACGACCGTGTCGGGCCGGGTCACGTGGATCGCGCTGCCCAGGTGGTAGACACCCGGCGTGAGCAGCAGGTTCTGGCCGGCCGCGAGCGCGCCGTTGATCGTGTCGGCGGTGTCGCCGGGCTTGGCGATGAAGAACGTGCTGATCGGCAGCGAGGTCCCCGGCGCCGTGCCGCCGCCCCAGGTCGTGCCGGCGGTGTTGGTTCGCACGCCGGGGACGAACACCTGGTAGTTTCCCGAGCCGTCGACGTACAGGAACGGCTTCTCCCGCACCACCGGTGTCTGGTCCACTGTGGTGTCGGGCGGGTTGGGGAACGACTGCGCCGGCGCGTTCCGCGCGCCGACGAACACCATGTTCCAGTTGGCCCCGTCCCAGCTGCCCCAGGAGGTGTTGCGGGACAGCCACTGCTGCTGCGAGCCCGAGCGCACCTGGCCGGTCACGTTCGAGTCGGCCAGGAAACCGCCGCTGGAATAGCCGCTGTCGGACAGTTGCAGGTCGCCGTGGATGTCCACCCGGCGCAGCGGCGAGGCCTGGGACACCGCCCAGGTGTCGGTGCCGCCGGGCGGATTCACCGCGAGGTTCTCCGCGCCGCGCCAGAAGTTGACCAGAGCCCCGCCGCCCTGGTCCTGGACGTGCACACCGCCGTTGATGGTGACATCGTCGGGGTTGAGGCCCAGGCCCAGCGCCTGGGTGTAGTAGCCGATGTTCACGTCGTTGCTGTAGGTGCCCGGTTTGAACATCACGGCGTACCGCTCGCCGCCGAACTCGTTGCCCTGCTGCTGGTTGAAGATGCTGTCGAGCTGCGACTGGATGTCCGAGGAGGACATCGACGGGTCGAAGATCTTCACATTCGGGCCGAAATCGGGCGCGTCACTGGGGTTCGCGGTCTTCGCGCCGGCCGGTGTCACGGCGAGCGCGGTCAGGAGCGAGCCCAGCAGCGTGATCGTCAGCAACCGGGACTTCCGTTCCCATGTCCTCAACGGACATTCCTCCTCTGGTCATGGCTTTGCCGGCCGGGCGCCTGGGTTCCGTTCCAGGTGACGGTGGCCGAGGTCTGCGCGGGCAGGGTGTAGGTGAACTCGCCGCCCCCCAAGTCGACCTGGATGTCCTGCGGGCCGCTGTCGGCGCATGGGATGGCACCGTCCGCTTCGTTTCACGGCACCGGCGCATGCCGATCTCGCGCAGGTGGCGGTCGCAGATCTTGGGGATATTCGGCGGTTTCAGGATGCCGATCGGGTCACCGGTGCGCCGGCCGTGGACGGTCGAGGCCGCTCGCGGTGCCGGCGCTGGACGTCACTCACGTTGGCCAGAGTCCGTGTCTCGTACACGTTTCCGTCGGCAGACCAGCTGACCGGGTCCGGCGACGGCCGGCCGGCGTCGCCGGTGTTGTCGCCGAGCGGCCAGAACGCGGGCCGCGTGCCCTGTCCGGGCGGATCTTCACGCGGGCCTCGACGTGCCCGTACGCCTGGGTGGACTGGCCAGCTGTGGACAGTCGGGCCGAGGTGTGCTCACACGGCCCGTACCAGCGCTGACAGCTGCCGGGATTTTCCCTTTTGGCGGTGATGACGAGATCGTGCTGTCCGTCCAGCGCGGCGTCGCCGGCGCCGGACGTGTGCCGCTCGCGTTCGTGGTTGTTGACGTCGCCGTCGGTCTCGAAGTGCCATTTGCCCAGGTCGACGCCGGCCGCCGCGATCAGGGCGGCGAGGCGTGCTCGGGTGTGGAGTCGACGTGATCGCCGCAGGGTAGGCGTCACAGTCATGATCACCTCTCAGGTCTTGGTTCTCGATGCTCCCTCAGGATTGTGTGCTGACGGCGGTACCAGGAGTATCCGAGGTCTAGACCAGCAAGGCAAGGTTTAATCTTGACTTGGAGTAAGTCGCGCGGGAAGCGCGGCGCACGGCTCCTACCGACGGCTGCTGTGGCGGTGAAGGATTGTCGGGCGATGACGGAACGCCGATCGCCCCACGACCAGGTGCGCGGCGACGGTGATGACCTTCAGCAGGATGATCGCGAGGACGATGTCGGCGCCCCAACTGGCCCACGTCGAGGACGCCAGCACGCCGCCGAGCAATCCGAGGTGCACGGCGACGGCCAGCGCGGCGACTCCGACCAGGAGGACCGTGCGGCCTGGCCGGTGACGACGCTGTGCCGCGGTGGTGGCGTCGCCGGGTGCGGAGTCCGGCTCTTGCCAGTGCACGGTGAGCTGATCGCGTCTGCCGATCGCTTCCAGCCGCCGGGCAAGACTGTCCTGGAGCCGCCGCAGGTTGTCCTCGTCCTCGGCTTCCACCCGCACCGTCAACCCGTTCGCAGTGGCCTGCAGGGTCCCTGTGCCCTGGGCGAAGCGGATCGTTCCCGAGGTCTCGGACCACTCCACGTGTGTGACCGCGGGTGGCTGCTGGCCGGTGTGGCCGGCAGTCATGCGGTGTCGCATCCGGCTCATCTGGTTGAGGTGTCCGCAGAGTTGGCCGAGGTAGCGGCCCGCTCGTTCGGTCGGGATGTGCGCGGTGGCGGTCGGCATGGGATGTCCTTGTCTGGCGCGGGGAGGCGTGGTGGGCGTGCGGAGATATTTATCGAGACAATGTGTCTCTGTCAATACAGAGTGTCTCGCCATGGGCGATCTGTATGCTGGACCGGTGCCGAAGCTGTGGACGGAGACCGTCGACGCGCACCGCGCGGCCGTGCGTGAGGCGATTCTGGACACCACCGCTGCCTTGGTGGCCGAGCAGGGGCTGACGTCGGTGACGATGTCGCGGATCGCCGAACGGGCCGGTATCGGGCGCGCCACGCTGTACAAGTACTTTCCCGATGTCGAGGCGATCCTCGTCGCGTGGCACGAACGCCACGTCGCCGCCCACCTCCACCGTCTCGCCGAGATCCGCGACCAGCGGGGCGACCCCGGTGAGCGGCTCGACTCGGCGCTGGAGTTCTACGCATTCGTTGTCCACGGCCGCAGCCGGCACAATCCCGACATCTCGGCGCTGCTGCACCACGGCGAGCAGATGGCGCGGGCGCAGGGGCAACTTCTCGACGTGATCGCGAGTCTGCTCGCCGAGGCCGCCGCGGCGGGCGAAGTCCGTGCCGACGTGGCGCCGGCCGAGCTGGCCGCCTTCTGCCTGCACGCCCTCGGCGCCGCCGGCGGCCTGCCCTCGCAGGCTGCCGTTCGCCGGCTTGTCAAGGTGACCACCGCTGGACTGCGTCCTTCCCGCTGACGGCCAGTGTGGCAGCGGTGGCTTTCCGAAGGCCGCGGCAAGGGAAGGGGGTGGCCCGGTCGCCTCTCGCCTCCACCCGTGCCACTGGTCACAAGCGGCCGGGTCTATCGATAAATCCTCCTAATATCGATATCGAACCAAGGAGGATCTCATGTCGTCGCACACGCGCAAGCAATCCGACCCCCGAGCGTCGAACGAGGTCGCCCTGCCGCGGACACTGCAGGGGACCTGGCTGCTCCGCGACGTCGTGGAAGTCGACGCGACCGGAAACGTCACGGCGGAGCCGTACGGCACGCGGCCTTCGGGACGCCTGATCTACACCTCGGACGGAACCATGGCCGTGGTGATCCGTGAACACGGGTCCTCGCCGGCGGTGGCCTACACGGGGGAGGCGGTGCGGGGCGAGGGGGACCTGCTCCGGCATGTGGTCCACGTCGGACTGCCGCCCTACACCGAGGATCAGGTGCGACACCTGCGTCTCGTCGACGCGACGAACCTCGTGCTGGCGACCGACACGGCCGGCAACCCCAGGGTGGAACTGCGCTGGGAGCGCGGCTGACGGCCCGTACTTTCCGTCTTTGTCGACCTCCCCGAACTGGATCTCAGCTCAGGGACACCGGACCGTCGTCGGTGGACATCGAGATGACCGCCGCGCTGATCCCCGCCGCGGTGAAGGTGTCCGCCCCAGCCAGTGTCGAACCCCACCGATCGAGCAGCTCACTCATCACCGACTGCGTGATGCGGTCCAGCCAGACCGTCGTCGCCGCCCAGAAGTTCGCCGGCTCGGCCAGTGACGCCTCGACGTCGCTGAGCAGGATCCTGGCCTTCGTCGCCTGCGTCGTCCGCCACAGGTCCACGAAGAAGTCGCGGGACTGCCGCACGTCGGCATGGGTGCCGGTGCGATAGACGTGGCCGCCGACGAACGTGTCGAAACCCAACCCGAGCACGGCGTCGTGCGCCAGCAGGATGCCGGGCTGGTAGACGGCGTTGGCCCAGCCCCGGTACGGGGTCCAGCCCGGAAAGGCCACGTCGATGAGCACCGCGAGCCGCTGCGCCGGGAAGTACGTGACGATGTTGCCGACCGAGTGGTTGGGGCCGGAGTAGATCAGGTGGATCTCCTCGCCGCCGATGTGCAGCACGGTCTGCGGGCCGGCGAAGGTCTTCTGCGGCAGCGGCCGGGCCGGGTCGTTGAAGACGGCCAGCATTCGCGCGGTGTCCGCGTGCGCGATGCGGGTCGCGTGCGGGAAGTCGGTGACGGCGCCGATGTGGTCGAGGTGGTCGTGGCTGTAGATGACGTGGGTCACCGGCTTGTTGGTCACCGAGGCGATCGCGGTCTGGAGGAACCCGCGCGCGGCCGGCGGTGCGTCGACCAGCACGACGCCGGTGTTCGTCTCCACGAAAACGGACTGGACCGGCCCGACGGTGAGCACGTAGCCGTTGCGGCCCGCGCGTTGCAGCCGATACCCGTTTCCGGTGTTGGGCAGCGGCTTCACGTTGTCCGGCAACGGAAGAAAGGTCGGACTGCCGTCGGCGGTCGAAGCGGCGGCCGGCCCAGCGCTGGCAATCCCGGCGCCGACGATCATGGCGCCGACCGCGACGCCGCTGCTGCGAAAAAGTCCTCGGCGATCAATCATCACTGTCCTCCACCGGGCAGGCTCTCATCGCGCCGTGCGATCAACTCGCCGATCGACGCGTGGATCTCGGCGAGGGCGTCGTGCTTGCGGTACTGCGCGCTGAGGTGCACGGCCCCCTCCTGGCATGCGGACGTGTCAAGCACGCTCGTCTTGGGGGGCATGCGACCATGGTTGGGCGGTTCTGCACAGAGGGATAGTCTTTTCTGTTGTGCGGAACAAGCCCCACGTCGAGCGTCGCCACCGTCGAGTCCGGCTATCTGCTCAGCTCAGCGAGGTGGTCGCGCAATCGGGCGTAGGAGGCGAAGTGCAGGACACCGAGGCCGACCCGTTGCGCGGCCCTGATGTTCTCGGCGCGGTCGTCCACGAAGAGCACGCCGCCGGCTGGCTCGCCGAGCCGGTCGAGCACGACGCGAAAGATCTCCGGGTCGGGTTTCACCCGGCCGAGCCGGGAGCTGAAGAACAGCTCATCGAAGATGGTGAAGGCGGGGTGCGCGCTCAGCGCGTCGGCCAACTCGTGCGGCGCGTTGGACAGCAGGGCCAGCCGGGCGCCGCGCTGTCGCTCGGTGATCAGCAGGTCGAGCACGCGCTGGTCGAGCTGGGTCCAGCTCCGCATGTCCTCTTCGACCAGTGCGTCGAGCAGTTGCGCCGGCACGGTGTCCAGGTCGAGCACGCGGGCCCAGTAGTCGGCCGCGGCGCAGCCGGCGTCGTATGCCGGGCGCGGCGCCCAGTACCGGTCGGCGAATTCGTCCTCGTCAAGCTCCGCGAGCTTGGCCATGCGGCTGATCGAGGCGGCCGGCTGCGGGGTGCTGATCACCTCGCCGTAGTCGACGAGCAGGGTCGCGTGGATCATGAGCTCTCCTCGGCTCCCGCGGCCACGCGGACGTCGACGCCCGCGTCGCGGGGGTCCAGCGCAGCCGATGGCGCGGTCCAGGGCGACCGCCAGTTCCGCGACATCCACCCGGCCGTCGTGGCGCGGGCGGTCGAGGATGTGGCGATGACGGGTTGTCCGCGCATGCCCAGAACATACACCTTGAGCTTTCGTTCGCAAGTAGGCGATGAACGTTATGAGGGTCGTCGGTTGTGCGGCCGTGCGCTGTCGTGCCATCTTCGGGATCGGGTGCTGGTCATCGCCCTCGCCGACGACGCCCCACGCCGCGTGTGCCCCGTGGTGGAGCAACTCCCGCCCTCGGCGGGCTGACTGGAGAGTGAGCGAAGTTGCCAATCACGAGTCCCCCGCTGAAAACCCGGACACGTCGCGAATCGCCTGGCTCGTGGGGACGGGTGGTGGCAGCCGCGGCCGTGCTCGCCATCGCTTGGGTGGTGCGGGACTACCGCGGGTGGGTGGCGCTCGGCCCCGGCGGGCTACCTCACACCCCGCGCGGCTGGCTCACCATGGCAGTGCTGCGGGCTCGGGCCTGGAGGTTCGATCCGTTCGACACCACCGGGTTGGCGGGCGCCGGCCACCTAGCCGATCCGCTTCCCGTGCGGCCCGGGCCGCGACCAAGGGTGGCGCACTACCCCATCCCGCACCGCCAGCTCGATCAATTCCCGGATCCGGAGTTCGCCCCCACCCTGACCATCGCCTCGTACGTCGCTTCCCGGCCCACTCTGACCGTGCGCCAGAGTCACTTCGAAAAGCACAACGACGCCGCGTTCGCCGTGCCCGTCCACGCAGACGGGCGGGTCTCCGGCGGCGAGATCGGCCACATCCACGCCGACGGCTCGCTCCATGTCGTGCTGGCCCCGGCCGACGCGGCCCAGGCCATCGAACACCGCTGGGGCCAAGCACATCCGGCGGAAGGCCGTGCCGGCGGCCTGCCGCCCTCGTACGTGTTGCTCTACGCGCCACGCGACCCAGCCGAGGTCGCGGTGGTCGAGCAACTGCTGGACGCCGCCGCCACGCACATGACCGCGGACGACCAGGCCTCCGTTCGTTCTCGCCCGACGGAAGGCCGATGAGCAGCGGCCCGCAGGCGTCGTCGACGACCTCACCCGCCCGTTGTCGCGTCGTCTGTGGGCGGATCAGGGAGGTCGATCATCACGACGAGCTTGTCGTCGAGGAAGCACCCACGGGCCGTCGGTGCGAGTGTGGTGACGAACTGCCGTACCGGCGCGGTCGTCGGGCGTCAGCATCCGTGTTCGCGGCATGGCAGAAACGCCCTTGCCCGGCATGGGTTGTCAGGAGGCCAATGTCGCCTCCAGCGTGATCTCCGGCACCGCGGCGAGCGCCTTGCTCACCGGGCAGCCCGCCTTGGCGGCGAGGGCGTACTCGGTGAAGGCGGCCTGGTCGATCCCCGGCACCCGGCCGACGGTCACCAGGGCGATCTTGGTGATCGTCGGAG
>Ga0307511_10008081_pt1 | contig 10538 bp, 10 predicted proteins | sample 13_EM_MG_FD_200266 | JGI IMG/M metagenome (GOLD analysis project Ga0307511, IMG submission 200266) | Populus trichocarpa ectomycorrhiza microbial communities from riparian zone in the Pacific Northwest, United States - 13_EM | ecosystem: Host-associated > Plants > Roots > Unclassified | place... | reverse complement strand
CACGGTTCTGTGTTGTGGAGTACTTAAGTTAATATTCAGTACCTTTCTTCAAGGGATCTTTCTTTGGTGACGGCTTCTATTTGTATCGGATCACCGTTGCGTCGTGGGGTGTTGAGGCGGGGGTGTGTGGAACTCCGATAGTGGGAGGGCACGATCGAGAGGTCTGTGTGTATTGGTGGGGGGGGGTTTGTTGTTGTTCGTTGGAGGGAGCCCTGAGTTCAGCGTATAACGCAAATGGGGAATATCGTGATCCTGTTCTGCAATGTGCAATAGTGAAAGCTGGCTGATGTGCGTGAAGTGTTGTATCAATGTTGGATTGCTTTTTTCCTGCGGCCAGGTGCTGAGAGAAAGACCTAGATGGTCGTCAGTCAAGAGATGCAGACTTGGATCACTTGACGTGAGTGCTGGCCGTTGAGGGGTCTTCGGTCGCCGCAATGAAGGCCACAGTGTGGGGCTGCCGGTGTGGGTGGAGTCAGTAAGCTGTGACGGGGAACTGGTGATACTCGGTATACACTAACTGCACCAGTACGGTACGCCTGTGATTTCTTGATCGGCTTGTGCTGCAGCGCAAACAATAGGTAACACCGGAGTACTTGATGTTGAAGCGATGAAAGTCACTGGATGGCAACCACAAATATGGGATTTGCAGTTCAGGTAGCCTCGTGCCAGGGTTCGAGATATATACAGCACTCGATATATTGAATTTACCTTAACGTACGAGTATGCTATGCGGTACGGTGTTGGCGAAATATACCTGAATCGTGAATGGGTCAACAAGCCGCTTAGGATTTACGCCTTCATTACCCCATTGTCTCCGTTATACACTTCACCTCACCTAATCTATGCCTGGCCATACCAGCTTTTAATTGATTCCACTATACATGCCATGCACGCCATTTATATGGCTTCCAGATTATCTCGTCCCAACATGGTCTTCAAATCAGGACGGATCTCTCAAAGCACCTTGCACCCGCAGTAGCTCGGGCTCCGGATCCGATACGTGTAAAGTATAAATTAGCAGTGGAAATAATACCATATAAGGCTTAAGCTCCCTTCTCATTCACGTTGCCTAAACCTTCGCAGCCATCAATACCTAGTTACCTAACTCTGTCCCATACCCATTCACCATAGGTACCAGTTGTCGGTGTCGGCATCATAAACCCCAGCTTTGTCAGGTCAAAGTCATTGTCACACAGCCATTGTCACACACTCGGTTAGTTACGTACTGAGAATACTCAAATGATAATAATATAAACCATATTTCTATTGATCAACAACAGCAGGGGCGTCATAGATGCCGGTGGCATACCAAACCAGGGAGGGGGGGACTGTCGGCCTTAGAATGAGGGTAATGAACAAGATGCCAACGGCGTCTAGATCTACCCTCTTGCTCATCGCACCCACCTAAGAGTACAGCTCAGAGCTACCTTTAGTCAGGTTCACCCACGTGCGCGGAATAACTCCATCCCGGTCGATGTGTTTCAACTACTTAACAGGAACGTCGCTGGTTGGACAGAAGTTGTTAAGTATGCATACATATGTATGTACATGTACCTGTACTACACAATTATTAATATATAATGCAAATATACTTAAGTAACGGCATATGTATACTTACATGTACCTAACTGTACCATATTATACCCTTTGTGTTGAAGAAAAAGAAACACCCACTAGTCTGGTTGGCCGTCTATCGTCAATGCAATCACCGATGACGGAAATCGCACCAAAAAACATGTGCTCCCGTGGGCCATGGAACGAGCCATGGAACGTTCAACAGGACCATATTAGTGCTTCCCCTGGCCTACTTTTCAATAGCTTCTCCGTACGTCCGCGGCAGACCTCAGTCCCCGCGCTATTGACGGCGATACACAAAAAAAAGCAACGGTTTCCGGCGAAATGCCTGCATAGCAATGCCTTCGTCATGCAGAAGACTAGACCCTGAACTGACCTCATCCTTAAAAAGCAAAGTCATCCTCTAACCCTGATTTCTTCTTCTTGCCAGATGTATCAGGTCAATTGAAATATTGCAGTACTGCATGCAGTAACAAGCAGGAACGGAATGCCGGGCACAAACTCCGAGTGCATTGCCACTGCCCTCGGAATCACAACTATACGTTCTATAGTCAACTGGCCCGCATAGGCGGTGGCCTAGCACAGGCTTTAGAGAATTCGAATGTCACCTACGATGACCTAGCAGAATGTTATGTATCCTTAGGCGGCAGCATTAATATTCCGTCAGCCGCTTTTCGCGCCCCATCGCACTAACTCGTTTTTGGAATCCCTCTCAAAGATTCTTCTTCCCCACAAGGGACTGCCGATGACCGATGACCGTTAAACGGCGCCGAGATCTGGCTCTCGGTGACAGGAATGACCGTCAATTGCGATCAGGTCTGAATTCACATGAGTTCTCCTTCGGGAGGGGTAAAACGTCACATAGGTTCTTGGCAGCGTACCTACAGGTGATAGTACGGTAGCCGCCGTCTCAACGGGGTCCTAAACTTGGCGTTTCAGATGAATTCATTGAGAGTGCCTTGGGGCCTCGAGGTTGCCACCGGAGATGCCATGGAGCCCACATGAACGAGTACGAGTACCTGTACTACATGTGACAAAACTTCCAAGAGCCTGGTTTTGGCTCGGTACCGGTTGGTCGGTTGTGCGGCCCTATTAGGGCAGTCTGCCCACAGCGTCCTATATGACTACAGCGCACTTAGAAATACTGCCTACTCGGCAAGCAGCCTAGGCGTTAGCTAAGCAGAGAGCGGCGCACATTTTTCCAGTGCCATCGCCGGGCGGTTTCCATCATAGAACGTCTCCCGGATTGTGTTGAAAAGTGGCGGAAAACATGACGGTCCGGTATCTATTGTGTTGCCCTCTAATATCCCGCATCCGTTGCGCCGGCCTTATGTCCGATCGTGAGTGGTACGATGCAACATACTGGTATTAGCCAATCATGCGTGTCATCAGCCTCGTATTGTAAGTATCATCTTCTGTGCATCGACATTCTGCCAATGTGTAAACCGGGCTCCATATGTCGAATACCAATCACCCCCACTATATATGCTATGTGTCAACATTATTCAATCACCTCTGCAATACGCGCCCTAGTCCAAGTGGGGGCGGAACATACACTCGACAAAACGAGCTTAAGCTGCAGGAGCTTGGAAGCGATACTCTGTATTTAGAAAATGATTCGTATAGAGTAGCTCTTCTGCGAGAAGACGTGTAACTGGACGAATATACATATCAGGCACGTTACTAGAGATCACATGCATACATAATGTGGATACTTATGTCGTGTCGCTTGCGTGCTCTTCCTCATCATCAATACATGAAATTAACCGAGGGATGAGCATTTCTTTCCCGTTCCCGTCCGGATCCAAATTCTGGCAGGATATACAGTATTAGCAGCATATTCAGTGCCTCCTCCAGGAGGGGAGGTCAAAACAAGAGGTCCTTGTAGTAAATCCCATCTCGGTTAGTCAGGAAATAAGTCCCTGGGCTCATGTAGGTACCCCTCATTCAGGCCAGGTAATATTGTTTTTCTAGAATTATTTTATAGGCGACCGTCTGCACCCGAACTCTGCAATTCACTGATCATAGGTTCCTGCAGTAGCCTCACTTCACCCGCGTTGCTTGCTGGATTCGTCCGCTGATGTCTGATATGGCAACAATCGTCGGTATTTGCTTCTGATACTTCAGGGTATAACTTGGAGCCGAATGTAATTGCCTTCACTTTTACTGCATGTGGCCCGAGGTCGGCAGGGTGCGGCAACCCCACCGAACATTCGACGATTACCCGAGCAATGAATGCCGGCAAGTTCCAGTGGGTTGTAGCACCATTCCCTGTGGGGTCTGTGAATTGAACTGTTGGGTGATTTAATGTAAGTTAAACCCCAACATTCCGATCACTAGCCAACAATTAGTTCTCGTGAACGCCAACAATAAAGTCGACCCCTTATCGCAAAAAGTACTTAAGTATACTTGACTTCCCGTTGGATTGAGTAGTCTGATCGATCGGAGGCCCAGGAGTTGATGGCATTCAAAGGCGAGATCTGATACGGTGGTTTCTCCATTGCCGATCACCTGCACTATTTCGAACCGGGCCCGTGTCTAGGCTGGTACGGACGGTATTATGCAGGAGTTTGTTCAACATCTTCCTTGGCTGACGTTTGGCCCATGAATTTATCCAGGCAGCCTGATCCAACTGTCAAACTTCAGCGGCCGGTCCCGTTTGGTGCGAGTATGTACAGGCAAACCTGGCAAAAAGAAACAAAGACCAGGATTCCGACCCGCTATACAGTAGCCAAAGGTTTCACTAGAAGCAGAATCACGTGCCAACCAAAGGGAAATGCCTCTAGGCACGTGATGTTGCTCTCACAGGTTTGCCTGGATGTTATGCAGTCCGGGTACCATACAAACATAATACATACTTCTCATCATACAGCTAGTCTGGTTCATACAGCAGGCCATCTACCTACTGTGGTCAGCGCTAGTGCGCTTTGCATAAACTGTGGCCAGAGCACGATTCTAGTTCTCCGGATAATCGGGAGTCTTCCGATACTACTAGCCTATCGGCAAAGATTTGCTTAATTAAGTTCCCAACTCTCATTTACAAAAGAATGTTACATGTTAGAGGTAATAGTCTCGGTGGAGTGCGATCAAATGCTTGCCAACAGGCGACAGGCGAAGCCATGGCGCTTAAGCTATTACTGTTTGTGGTATAAACTCTGTCGTGTCAGGGTAATCTTGGTTTGATACCCCATTCCGACTTAAGGTAGTAAGTAGCCTGATTGGAACAACAATCTTTCGACAATGATGACCCAACCGCAACCATTACCTCTAGCCCGGTTGACTACCTGCCACGTAAACTTAACATTATTAATATCACCTCGGTTTGAATTCGGCAATGTGCATGATAGTTGGTGTGTTGTACCGGTAATCATAACAGCCTAAGTAATGCCACCTGTAATACACATGCATGCAGCTCAGAACTTTGGATATCAAACAAACAAGGTATCTATGCCTACAGCTAAGAGCTCAATCCTTTTCCTCAAGAGGTGCAATGAACAAACTTCAGAGGCTCATCAAACCATTAGTGCCGGAGGGTCCAAAGAGGACAGTATTAAAATCAAATTAAAACTCATACGAACGGAGGGTACTGTGTTTGTCCGCAACAGCAGCGTGTTTTGTGCGTGGGTGTCCAAAGAGAAAAAAAGATGGTTGATATGTATAGCTTGTATAAACAACCTCCATTCCTCGAACTCTCTCCCCATGGGAAAAAAAAAGAAAAAATTCAGAAAGCATCCCCGGCAAAAAAATCCAAGACTTAAAAGCGAGAAACGTTAACAGGTGATATAATGAGAGAAAGAAAAAAGACCTTAATGATGCCGCCCCCCCCCCCCCAACCAACCATTATTAGCATAACAATTCCAGAAATGACAGATAGAAGCACAGGACCCCAGAGGAAAATTGTGGAAGACAAAAACACAGGCACGAGAGACAGGCGGGAAATAGAAAGTCCGAAACAAAAACTTGAACATGAAATGACAAACAACGACATATACTGAGGAGTTAAATGGAATATGTAAAAAGCTGATAAACAAGAAAAAACGATCGGGAAACAGAACCCTCTCACATTCTCCCACTCCCCCACATTATGTGTGCATGTAGGATATAGTGGTCGGTCGGTGCAAACAGATAGGTGATTGTGGGTATCGAGGTATCTCGCAGCAGTTTTACACACGGGAACACGACAAAAGTATGGCGGAAGGAGAACTGGAAGAAACGTGGCGAGAGAGAAATTCTAGTATAACAGGTAATCAAACAACAGAGTATGATATGATACTTTAAAACACAAAGATATCGAGTTAAGAATCCAGAAAGAAAAGAAAAAAAACACCAATCCCGGCAACGACAACGACAACGACAACGCAACACGCATGCACTGGTAAAACATCTTCCAGTTCCTAATGACACGCAGTGATACTCAACAATACAAATAGTCTTCCCCACACCTCAGCTTGCAAGATTCGGATGCCCACCATCCATGCAAGTATATTTTCGTGAAACATACCCAAACACTTCACCAGTGGTATATGACGTATGCTATTTGCTCCCGTTGACACGTCTCCGCCTGAAGAAATCCATGACCCTCCTGGCGGCTCCGCTGCTTCCCGAACTTGCTGTTCCTGCCCCATCGACTTCATACGCCTCAGTGAACTTCCGATTCTTCTGTAGTACACCAGGTCTCTTCCTTGCGTCCTCGCTAAGTCGAATAGGTTGAGAAATCGTGGCACTGCCTTGAGATTGCGATAATTCGGGCGATGGTATGTTTGATGTCGATTGGGGGAAATTTGGTTGAGTAGCGGTGCCAGGAGCGGATGCAACTGCTAGAGACGCTTCAGAGCCAGATAAGCTTCCGTTATGAGCAGGACGAGAACTAGGCACACCAAGTTGAGGATAGCTAGACCCACCACCGACAACCTGTTGCTGCTGCTGTTGATTATCCCACCGTCTCTGTTGCACTGAGTTCCCACTTGCACTTCTGCTCGGCCGTCTCTCATGTTTATTCTTGTCACCCGTCATATTCCGAAGGACGTAAAATGGGGGTAAAAGACTGAATCTCCTAGGCTTGCTCGATGTTGGCAATTTCCCAGGCACAGAATTGCCATTGCCTTGATCTATGGAAGCCCTAGGACTCTTATCACCTTCAACTTGTGCTTGTGAACCACCACCACCACCTCCTAAACTAACTGGCAGAAGCCTTCCGAGAACACCAGCAGATGTTCCTGTAACTGTATTTGCTCGTTTGTGTCCCCGTTCTTTTTGAGCCAGAGCTTCCTGAGTACTAGGCCTACCCTTCGTAAGAATGGGGCCAGGCATGGGCTGAGTACTGGGTAACCCAATAGAGCCGATTTTTTCTGTATTGTCAGGTATAGGAATAGGATTTGATATGACATATGGTTTCCCCGATTGTGGCTGCTGTAGCTTGCCTTGGGCATTGGTTGCTGTAACCGAAGGTGCCGGAACGGATCCGCGTGAGTACGATCCACCACGAGAAGGCAATCTGTTTGATGCCCCCACTGCAGAGCCACTGGTGGTTGGTCTAGCGGTGGAAGTCTGCACCTGGGGCTGTGACAATGGCTTGCTACCACTACTGACAGGTGCATTGCGGTCTCTGGTACTCGGTCTACGAGACGGTATCTGTACTTCTTTGGCCGGTGCAGTGGGTGCACTTTGAATAGATTGGGTCTGTGGATGTTGATAACTAACAGGTCTTGTTTTGGTCTGCGGAATAGGGAGTCTAGAAGAACTCTCTCCGGCAGTTGGTGGCCTATCAGTATGTGAGGCTGTGCTCCTACCGGCAAGACCTGCAGTTGTGGCAGCTCGAGCCATGTGTGAATCAGGCTTTGGAACAGTGAGCTCCTTAGTGGTTTGCCGGTCCTTGGAGTGACCTTGTCTTCCATTGTCCATTGTACGAGAGGTATCCGCTGATGTATGTGATTCCCCCCTCCTGGTCTGGCTCGCAGGAGCCACATATTCGACTTGAACAGTCCGTCTCTTATTATCAACTGGGACCTTTTGCTGGGTCGGTTGGGGCATATGCTCATGATGTCCCCCATGTCTACCACCAATTCCACCAACAATGGTCGCATGCGGATGTGCCGATGTTGTAGTGCTTGGCTCTCTTACTGATGCTGACCTCGTAAGGTGTGGGACTTCAGAGTTCAAATCTACGTTAGCAACAAATAAAATAGTTAGTGAGGAGTCCGTGGTGCCAGAGATGTAGATCGTACCATCATTGACTGTTGTATTCGAAATATCCTTCTCACTAGTTGTGCTACTAGTGATCAAACCAACAACACCAGCAAATGGGGCCAGCCAGCTATGCCTTGCAACCTCAAAGAGATCTGCTCTCTTTCTTGGATCTGGGACTAGGATTCTCCTGAGCAAGTCCCGAGCATGTGGCGAAACGTATTCTGGAAAAGTCAAGGGCGTTGACACAATGTACTTATACAGCAGGTTGATGTTGTCTCCTTCAGGGTTCGCTGGATCATCGTCAAAGGGTAGGTAGCCAGCCAACATAGCATACTGTGGTAGCACGTCAACATCTGATACCAAAATTCAAGTCTTTAAAGAATGGGGCCTACCAATATGACACCACAACTCCAAACATCGACCTTGCGTCCGGTGTACAATCCGTCACTGACAACCAATTCCGGAGCAGCATAACACGGACTACCACAGCTCGTTGCCATCAAATCGCCTCGTCGTTTGATACCACCCTTCAATCCCAGTTCATCCCAAATACCTCCATCCCCATCTCCTTTTCTTGGGACTCCTTTCTCTAATTCTTTCAATACATCGGGATCCCCCAACTTGGACTCTAATTCCTCACCAAGCTCATCATTAGGATCAAAAACATTGGCAAACCCAAAATCGGTGATTATAATATTTCTGTTGCGGTCCAATAGCAGGTTTTCTAATTTCAAATCCCTGTGAACAATACCCTTTTTGTGAAGATAACCAACACCGGACACAAGCTGAGCAAATAATCGACATGCAGGAGGGTCTTTGAGGAACCTGTGGGTCAGGATAAAATCAAAGAGTTCTCCTCCCGATGCGTACTCCAGGATGATACCAATATGACGTTCGGTCTCGACCATTTCGTGCAGCCTGACGATGTTCGGGTGAGACAAGGTTCGCAAGATGGAGATTTCCCGGTAGATTTTCGAGAGTCGACTAGGATGTGGCTGTAATGTATCTCGTCGGATAAGTTTAATGGCAACCTTGAATCCAATGTCAGTAACGTCGGCTATTTCAAATGTACATGAATGTCCATTACCTGAACGCCTCCATCCCGTCTCCAGCCCAGTTTCACCTTTCCAAATTCCCCCTCTCCCAATGTCTGACCCAAGATATACTCTCCGAACCTGGTTTCTTTTCGCCCCCTACCATCACGCCTTTCACCTTCTGGGGCACCCCTACTTCCCGTAGCATTGGTACGGGAACCATTACCCTCGCTCCGCGTCCCATTGGTTTGAGTGTGATTAGAAGTGCCATTTGTATTCCTCCGACTTCCGTCGTCTCTTTGACTTTGGCTAGTACTGTTCCGTCTTTGAGGCACTTCACTCGTTGCTACCGGTGCTGCCGTTGCTGCAGACGGTGCGCGTCTCGTTCGTCCACCTTCAGTATCTCGTTCCCGTTCCCGGTCCCGGTCCCGATCTCGATCGCTTCTTCGCTCCCCAGAGCCTGGAGCTCTCTCACTCGCGCTCCGTGACCTCTCGGCACGTGGCTCGGAGTTTGTACTCATTCCTGGAACTTGTCTCTGTGAGCTGGTCCTCGGGGGTATCGTGACCGGGGATGGGGAAGATGGATAACCCGGACTATTCGTAGATCCTGTGGGTGGTACGCCGGAATATGTAGTGGGTCGAGGCTGTGAGGGTCTGGATGCTCTTTGTGGGTCTCTGGAAGATGATGGACTAGATCCTGGTGGGCCAGCTACTGCAGTTGGAGCAAGAAGCGATGCGGTTGTTGCCATCTTAATTGTGACTGGTAATTAGGGAGGCCAATCCAGGGGCGAGTGTGGATTATTAGGATTACTATTAGTGTAGAACGAGTGATGGGGTCACCAACGCGAGTTGGTGGACGCTATGAGATGGTTAACAAGGCTGACGAGACGAGACGTTCTTGTGTCGGGTAAGTTGGTGTAGAGAATGCAAACTCCAGTCTTTGTGTTGATCTTCTTCCCTTCCAATTTCAGGGGCGGAGGATGGCAACAAACAAACAAATTGAATGTGCTTAATGTGCTTCGGGTATTTCGGGAAGGCTTATCAAGGTTCGTTCGGTCCTGCAAACAAATAGCTTGAGAACGGTGTACCCAGAACGCGAGAACAGCAAGTTGAGCCGTACACTAACCACTGCCCATCGAAGACACTGCAATCAACCCCAAAGAAACACGAGCAACTGGAGCCGGTCGGCTTTTTTTTTTTGTTTTTGCTTGTTGATGTTTTTTATAAAGATCGATGGCTTGTTGATGACGGAGGTTGTGGGGTTGCTTGGATCACCGAGCGGATGTGGATGTGTGTTGTTGCAACAAATTTGATTAAAAAGGGGGTTTTGGCCGAAGTTTTTCAAGCGTCTACCACCACTCCGCCAAACCTCGATGTGACACGCCGAAAACGCGACAAATAATCCCCTGCTGATAATCAGGACGGTCGCTAATACGGCCCTCGTCCAGCTTCTGGTGCTCCTCTGGTAGACTCTCTTTTCAGTGCACTGCTGTCTCTCACGCCCTCGTTCTCACTCACGAAATTTCTCAGACTTTCAGCGTAGAGGGGCAAGCACCACGCGAGGATTCGTGTCAGCAGGGTGGGGATGGGGGTAGGAGGGGAGAAAACAACTGGCAGGTCTCGGTCGGCCGGTGCGACGGGATTCGCTCTTGGGCTAGCGAGCGGCTCGAAACGATGACAGCGAAGACACCAGTTCTTGCTTCCTGCTAATGTTTTGAGAATGTGTGGACAGACGGGGCTGTC
>Ga0307511_10008080_pt1 | contig 10539 bp, 10 predicted proteins | sample 13_EM_MG_FD_200266 | JGI IMG/M metagenome (GOLD analysis project Ga0307511, IMG submission 200266) | Populus trichocarpa ectomycorrhiza microbial communities from riparian zone in the Pacific Northwest, United States - 13_EM | ecosystem: Host-associated > Plants > Roots > Unclassified | place... | reverse complement strand
ATGGCTGCGAAGTCAGCTTCTTCAGCTCGGCGGGTTGCGTTTGCTCCCAGAATCGCTTCCAGGTGGGAAATTGCTGCGGCAGCGTCGGCTTGCGGTCCTTCCAGGCCGGCCAGTTCTGAAATTCAGGCTCGCCCGGCCGCTCGAGGATGTCGCTGGAATACCAGTGTTTTTCGGACCGCTTCAGGAAGTACCACTGGCCGTCACGGCGCTCATAGGTATCGAAGTAGCAAATAGCCATTACGACCCACTTGTCGCCGGCCTCGTGCTCGGCGCGGCAATACACGGTGCCCTTGGCGTGGTCGGCGTCGAGAAGATCGATGACGTGGCCGCAGAGCTGGTGGTGGGAGCGATAAAACGTACGGACGGCGGGATCGATGAACTTTCTGAGGGCCTCGCGGCCTTTGCCGTGCGGGCCGCAATCAACATCCGGAACGAAGAGATTGACCCAGGAATCGAGGTCCCGCGAATCCACCGCCAAGGCGTAGCGGGCGGCGAGCTGCTGAATCGCAAGTTGCGATTCCACGCGGTCGAGGCGTCTGGCAACGTCGGCAGAATCGGACATGGCGTACCCCTCGAGGGACCGGACCGTTGCGCGGGTACCGGAACGCATTTAGTATATAGCTGAACATTGTACATCTTTATGAACGCGCCAAAAAGACGTCGTGGCGTGATTTGCGGATAAAGGGGGTCGAGGTGGACCGATCGCGCGTATGGCTCATCACCGGTGTTTCGACCGGCTTCGGCCGCGAGCTCGCGAAAGCAGTGCTCGCCCGGGGCGGAATCGTTGCTGGCACCGTCCGTCAGGATGCGCAAGCCGATGAATTTCGTGCCTTGGCGGCGGGACGCAGCTTCGCCTACCGGCTGGACGTGACCGAAGCGGGTGCGATTCCCAGCGTTATTGAGAAAGTTGTGCGCGACACGGGTCGGATCGATGTGCTGGTCAACAATGCGGGCTACGGCCTGATCGGCGCAGCAGAAGAAACCAGCGAGGCGGAAGCCCGCAAGCTCTTCGAGACCAACTTCTTCGGCCTGCTGCATGTTACGCAGGCGGTGTTGCCGTACATGCGCGCCGCCAAGCGGGGGCATGTCGTCAATTTTTCTTCTCTGGCGGGCATCATGGGTATTCCCGGGGTGAGCCTGTACTGCGCCTCGAAATTCGCGGTGGAGGGGCTGAGCGAATCCCTTGCGGGCGAACTGGCGCCCTTCGGCATCAAGGTCACCATTGTCGAGCCGGGCGGCTTTCGCACCGACTTCGCCGGCCGCTCGATCGCGATGCCCGCGAAGGTATTGCCGGAATATGCGGGCACGCCGGCTGCCAATGCGCGCGCTTCGATGATGTCCAAACATCGTGGCCACGAGCACGGTGATCCGGCCAAGGCGGCAAACGCGATCATTGAGGCCGTGGACTCCGAAGTGCCGCCCATGCGCCTCGTTCTGGGGGCCGATGCGCTCGGTGCGGGCCGTGCGAAACTGGCATCGCTCGCAAAGAACTATGACGCGTGGGAAACCGTCAGCACGAGCACCAACCTCAGCACGAGCACCAACCATGGAGCGTGATCCCGACGGCCAGATCAACACGGAACAGCGCGGCCACGTGCTACTCATCGAAATCGATCGGCCGCTGAAGCGCAACGGCTTCACTCCCAAGATTTTCAGCGAGCTCGCCTCCGCCTACACACTTCTGGAAAAGACGCCAGATCTTCGCTGTGGCGTGCTCTACGCTCGAGGCGATCATTTCACGGCAGGACTGGACATGCCGAAGATCGTGCCCCTGCGGCAGGCCGGAAAGCCATTGATCCCGCTGGAAGAGGTCGATCCGTTCAATTTACGCGAGCCGCTGCGCACGAAGCCTCTGTTGATTGCGTTGCAGGGCATCTGCTTTACGGTGGCGATCGAGCTTATGTTGGCGGCGGATATTGCGATCGCCGCGGAGAACTGCAGGTTTTCACAGCTCGAGGTGAAGCGCGGGATCATGGCGGGCTGCGGTGCGACGTTCCGCATGGCCGAGCGTGCGGGCTGGGGTAATGCCATGCAGATTTTGCTCACGGGTGATGAGTTCACCGCACGCGATGCGCTACGTTTCAATTTTGTTCAGGAGGTTGTACCCGTTGGGCAGGAATTGACACGCGCGCTGGAGCTCGCTGAGCGCGTGGCACGACAGGCGCCATTGGCGGTACAGGCAACCCTGCAGAACGGGCGCATCGCTCAGAACCAGGGTTGGAAGGCTGCCTACGAGCAGGTCGCTCCGACTCAACGGCGCCTCTATAACAGCGAGGATGCCAAAGAGGGCGTGCAGTCGTTCCTGGAGAAGCGCGATGCACGCTTCGTGGGGCGTTGAGAAATGACTCAGGGCGGAATGACCGAAGATGGAATGACCGCAGGTCACACATGACCCCATCAGGCGACCAATCCGTGGCGACCGCGACCTCTGCGCCAGCGTATCTCGCACCTGCGCTGCGCGGTTCGACTGCGGGAGTCTATTGCGCTCTCCTGCTCACCGCCTGCGTGGCGTCAGCGGGCATTACCGTCATCTACAACATGTTGCCCACGCTTCAGCGAACGTTTCCCGGACAGCCGGCACTCGCGTGGGTGGTGACGATCTACTGGTTGTGCTCGGCAATCGCCGCTGCGGTCTGCGGCCGTCTGGGAGATCTGCGCGGGCGGCGAAAGGTTATGGTCGTGGTATTGGTTCTATGCGCGGCAGGTGCACTCGTGGCCGCATGGGCGCCGACTCTGCCGTGGCTCATCGCCGGTTGCGCGCTGCAGGGTGTGGCCAGTGCGATCACTCCGCTGTCGTTCGGGATTTTCCGCGAAAATCTCGCACCGGAGCGTGTGCCGGTCGCGGTTGGTGTTTTGACGTCGGCGGGAACAGTCTGCGCGGGACTCGTGTTCGTGTCTTCGGGTGTCGTGATCGACCGGTTCTCCTGGCAGGGCGGTTTCCTGTTGAAAGTGGGTCTGGCGGCTGTCGCGCTCGTGGCGTTGCTCATATTCGTGCCGCCATCGACACCGCAGCCGGGCCCTCGGGTGAATCTCGTAAAGGGCCTCCTGTTCGCGCCGGCACTCGCTGCGTTATTGGTAGCGGTACAGGAGATTCGTGCGTGGGGTTTCGCAGATGTGCGGCTCTGGGCGCTGTTCGCGGGCGGCGCGCTGCTGCTGGCTGTGTGGGCGCGGTACCAGCTTCGGGAGGCACAACCCTTGATCGGACTGCGCATACTCGGGAATCGGCAGGTCGCGTTGGCGAACGCGTGCATCGTGGTCATTGTGCTGGGAAGCATTCAGATCGGCCAGATCCTGTCGATGTTCTTCCAGCAACCACTGTGGACCGGGACGGGACTCGGCTTGTCGGCGACCGGCTCGGGGCTGATGCATCTGGTGTTGGACGCTGTCTCGATCATTGCGGCACCGTGGAGTGGCCGGATTGCAGCAAGGCATGGCGCGAAGCGGTCAGCGCTGCTCGGCTTCCTCCTCATCATTGCTGCATGGACCTGTCTTGCCCTGTGGCATGGCGACCGGTTCGTCACTCTGGCGGGGGCGGCGTTGGCTCTGAGCGGCTACGCGGTAACCATGACGGGTCTGTACAACCTGATCATCGAATCCACGCCCCCCCGAGCGGACAGGCGAGGCCACTGGGCTGACCTACGTATTCTTCACGGCGTTTTTCGCGGTCGGCGCTCAGATAGTGTTCGCGTTGCTCGGGACGGGTCACGCTGCCGATCCCACACACGGCGCAGCCGTTTTCCCATCCAACGGTGCATTTGTCCTGGGCTTCGGCTACATCGCTGCCACGGGTGTGGTCGGATTTCTTCTGGCCACTCAACTTCCGCGACGGACCCCCGTGCGCGCGCTGACGTGAGTCCTCAGCTTCGCACGGTGCCACGATGAAATTCGATACACGCATCACTCGCCTGCTCGGAATCGACTACCCCATTGTTCAAGGGGGAATGCGCTGGGCCGCGCGGGCTGAGCTGGCGGCAGCGGTGGGCAACGCGGGCGGCATTGGCTTCATCTCAGCACACACTCAACCGACCGCTGCCGATCTGGCGCGGGAGATCGGCAAGGTCCGCGAACTGACCAACAAGCCGTTCGGGGTCAATCTGACGCTGCTTCCCGCCAACACAGGGTTTGACTACGAAGGTTACGTCCGCGTCATTGCCGAATGCGGTGTCCCGGTCGTGGAAACAGCCGGCAGCAATCCGGCGAAATACGTTCCGATACTCAAAGCTGCCGGCGTCAAGATCATTCACAAGTGCACGTCCGTCCGCTTTGCATTGAAGGCAGAGCAGCTAGGCGTCGACGCGGTCAGTATCGATGGTTTCGAGTGTGCCGGGCATCCCGGTGAGGACGACATCCCGGCCCTGGTGTTGATTCCCGCGGCCGTCGCGAAAGTGAAGCTGCCGATTCTGGCCTGCGGCGGATTCGCGGATGGCCGTGGCCTCGTGGCTGCGTTGGCGCTTGGTGCGGAAGGCGTCAACATGGGAACACGCTTCCTGCTGACTCAGGAGTCGCCGCTGCACCCAACGTTAAAGGCCCACATGGTGGCCGCTACCGAACGTGACACGGTGCTGGTCGGTCGTAGCTATGGCGATTCCTCGCGAGTGTTGCGAAACAAGGTTGTCGCCAGCGCACTGGAACGCGAGAAGCAGGGCGGGGCCACTCATAAAGATCTTGCGCCAATCATCGGCGCACCCGCGTGGATGAAGGCCATGGAGGAGGGGGCTGTGGACGGCGGTGCGATTCCGGTTGGGCTGGTGGTCGGCCTGATCAGCGATGTGCCCACCTGCGCTGACCTCATCGCCAGGATTGTCGCCGAAGCCCGGGTGTTGGTGCACGAGCGGCTGCGGGGAGCGGTAGGGGCGTAGAGCCCCCGGGGGGCGCCGCGGGCGCCATGGAGTGGCTGAGTGCGCCGTCAGATGCCCTGGAACGGCTGGGTGCCCCCTCACAGCCCGCGATCCTGACTCGTAATCGGATTCGTGAGCAGGCCCTTCTCCTTCAGGACTTCCGCTGCCGCGTTGAGCGCAATGGAAACGGTGGGATACCCCACGTACGGAATGGTCTGAATGATCACCTCCTCAATTTCGGCGACGGTGCAGCCGTTCGCGAGCGCCGCGCGCACATGGTTCTGTAGCTCATGCGGTGTCCGGAGCGTGATGAGCACGGCCAGGGTGATCATGCTCCGGTATTTTCGCTCGAGACCCGGCCTTGCCCAGGCGTCGTTGAATGCCGCTCCCAGACACAGCCGTCCGGCTTCGGAACCGAACGTGTTGGCCTCTATATGGGCTTCCAGGCCTTGCAGGAAGTCCTCGCCAAACATCTCGCGCACGACCTGTTTGCCGGTCTGCGTTCTTTGATCGCTCATCGGAATCTCCTCATCCTGTGTTCTAATATGTGAATGACGTGCAAAAATAGAGTCGGTCATGCCATCATACCCGCACTTGCGTAAAGTCCGCGAGGAGCCTCCCATGACGCCGATCCGCCAGCACCTGCTGGACCTCATTCTTCAGCCGGACGCCTATGATCAGCCGCCGGACAAGATACGCGTCCTGCAGCTCGAAGCGGCGCGCGAGCTGCTCGCCGAGCGCCGGCAGCAGATTCCCGTGTTGCAGCGCCGCGCGGAAGAATGTGGCGTCCAGGAGATCCGCACCCTGGCCGATCTGGTGCCCCTTCTGTTCTCGCACACAGTCTACAAGTCATACCCGGCCGCCTTTGTTGAGCAGGGGCGCTGGGGCGGGCTGTCACAGTGGTTGAAGACTCTTTCGGTCGAGGATCCGACGGGAGTCGATGTGACCTATGTGACGAACGTGGATGAATGGATCACCACGCTCGGAGCCGCCGGTCATCTGATCCTCGCGACCAGTGGCTCGAGCGGAAAATGCTCCTTCCTGAATGCGACCCGCTCGGACCTGGCGCTCAAGACGCGGCACTTCGCGAATTCGCTGGGATGGCCGCGACTCAAACCCAATCGCGATCGGCCGGTGTTTCAGTTGAGTCCCAGCTCAGGTCCCAACAGCGCAGTGGAAGCCGCACGCATTGGCGCGGAAGTCTGGGGACGTCCGGGCGATATCCATTTCCTGACCGATGAGCCACTTAGAATTTCCGAAGTCAGCGCCATGGCGGCTATTCGAAAGCGCATGGCCGAAGGCGCGGCGACCCCGGGAGAGATAGCGCAGTTTGAAGCCAGAAGCGCCGAACAAGGCCGCCGGATGAGCCTGGCGCTCGAACGGCTCGTCGACAGGATTCTGGCGGCGCGGGGCGAACCCATCGTCCTGTCTGGCCTATGGGCGCAACATCTTGCGATCATCCGACGCGCGCGCGAGCTCGGCATTCAGGACGGAGAATTCCATCCGCACAGTTACATCGCCGCTGGCGGCGGCGTGAAGGGGGTGACGCTGCCTCCGGACTATAAAGAACAGGTGGATCGATTCTACGGCAACGTCATTCGCGGTACCGGGTATGGCATGACGGAACAGGCACAGGTCATGCCGCGGTGCGAAGCGCTGCGCTATCACTGTCCGCCCGCTCTCATCCTGCTGTTGTTGGATCGGCCGGGTGAGAACCTGATCGGTCCTGGATCCGGTGCGGGTGTCGTGGAAGGCCGCTATGCCTTTCTGGATCTGCTGTACGACGGTCGTTGGGGTGGGCTGATTTCGGGGGATCGGATTTCGGTTGATTTTGCGGAGCGCTGTCCGTGCGGGCGCCGTGGGCCGACGATTCTGGACACGATAGTTCGCTACGCGCAAGCGGGAGAGGACGATCACATTGGCTGTGCCGGCACCATCGACGCCTATGTCAGAGGAGCGATGCTGGCGTGAAGGAGACGGCGATCGGCACCGGTAAAGTCGACGAGCGGCGTGACGGTGCTGTTGCGATTCTCACGCTGAGCAATCCCGACAAGTTGAATGCCTTCTCGCAGCACATGCGGGATGAGTTGACGGCCGCCTTTGGGTCTCGCCGACGAGGTGGTCGAAACCGGGTCCGTGCTCGCTCGCGCCAACGAGATCGCCTTGCGCTATTGCGAGACACCTCCGCTCGCCTTCGAGTTGATGAAGTCGGCCTTTGCGCGCGACCTCGAAGGCATGATGCAGGCAGAAATCGATCTTCAGCCGTATGCGTGGCTATCGGACGACCACAAGGAAGGCAAGCGCGCATTCTTCGAGAAGCGCAAACCAAACTTCACCGGGCGTTGATTCTCATTGGGGGTGACATGAAAAAAGATCTGACGGCGTTGTATCAACTCGGCGGCAAGACGGCCGTGGTGACCGGCGCTGCACGCGGTATTGGCAAGGCGGTCGCGGATCTTCTGGCCTCGGCCGGAGCGAGCGTGATCGTGGCGGACATACTTGCGCCGAACGCGGAGGCCACTGCCGCGGAAATCCGTCGCGAAGGTGGCAAGGCGCTCGCCTTTGCCGTGGATATCTCGCAGGAGAGCGGCGTGAAGGAGATGTACGACGCTGCCCAAAGGGAATTCAACAGCGTGGATATTCTCGTACATTGCGCGGCGATGTTCCCCAAGTATCCGTTGCTCGACATCACGGTCGAGCAGTGGGACCGCATCCAGGCCGTCAATCTGCGCGGCACCATGCTCGTAATGCGCGAGGCTATCCGACGCATGCGGGACGGCGGCAATGGGGGCGCGATCGTCAATATTTCGTCGGTCAGCGGCGAGCGGGAAGTCGTATTCCACAACGCAGCCTACGGGGCAAGCAAAGCCGGAACCACAAACCTGACACGTGTGGCTGCACTGGAATTTGGCGGGGACAACATTCGTGTAAATGCTGTCCTGCCAGGAGGCACTGCTACCGAGGGAGCCAAGGAGGCCACCGAAGCCATGAAGAAATCGGGAATCGAGCTCAAGGGGCCGATGGTGCAACCGGGGCGCATGCCACTGGGCGGGATGGGATCTGCGGACGACATCGCAGCTGCCTGCCTGTTTCTGGTGAGTCCAGCGGCGCGATACATCACCGGGCAAGCCCTTGCCGTTGATGGCGGCTTCCTAATCAGCTGATCGATTCGAAGTCACACACCTTCGGGAAGCACCACACTTTCGGTGTCGGGGTCATCCATCCGATGTTGCCTCAAATGACCTTCCGCCGGTATGGGCGATCTGAATCCGTCAGACCCGATAGACCGCGAAATCGGGGTGCGCTGGATTCACCCGCAACTCCTGAGTGGTCGGGTCGACGATGCAATCCATAGCTTCTATTGGAATAACCCCGAGCAAGGGCTCATCGCCCATCACCCAGGCCTCCATGACGATGCTCCGGTTCGAAAATTCGATCTGCAGGGGCCTCACTCGCGGGACCTCGATTCTCCGGCTGTCCGCCACAGTGACGCGCACCGTTCCTACCTCGGTCACATCAAAGCCCAACTCGGTTGCGACTCTTTCAGGAATGCACAGGTGGAGGGCTCCTGTATCCACCAGCGCGCGAATGCGCACGGTCTTGCCGTTGAAGAGGTTTGTCAGCTGGAGGTTGCTGTAGGTCAGTCCCATGGTCATGTCTCAAAAGCTACCATCCTGGAGCACAGCCTAGCCACGGTGGAATGTCAGTTGAAGTCGCTTAGAGTACGTGTTTGGCCAGAAATGGCCGAGGAGGGCAGGAACTCGGCGCATCGCCGCCAGAGACAGGGTAAACCTTGCCTGAAGGCAATACGAGGCGGCAGACAGGCTACGTCAGCCCGCCACCAGCCGCGACCGCAGCCAGATGATGTGCTGAATCACCAAACAGAATGTCGATCAGTGTCAACCGCCGATAGTAGTGCCCAACGGCACACTCTTCAGTAACGCCGATCCCCCCGTGCAGTTGGATCGCCTGCTCCCCAACGAGTCTGCCCGCTCGACCAACATAAGATTTCGCAGCCGATATAGCCTGCGAACGCTCGGCTGCGTTGCCGTGCTCCACCATCATCGTTGCGTACATCGCGAGGCTGCGCGCCTGTTCAATCATCACGAGCATGTCTACGGCTCGATGCTGCAGGGCCTGGAAAGAACCGATTGCGACACCAAACTGTTTCCGTATTTTCAGGTAGTCGACGGTGATCTCATGCGCGCGCGTCATCGCACCCACCGCCTCCGCGCATAGCGAGGCAATAGCCGAGTCCACGACACGCTCGATTACGGGCAGGGCATCCCCCGGGGTACCCAGCGCGGCATCGGCGGGAACTTGCACGTTTGCGAAGGTTACATCGGCGCCGCGGATCCCATCCTGCATGACGTAGCCGCGTATTGACACACCGGTGGCACTCGAGTCAACCAGAAACAACCCCAGTCCGGAACGGTCACGCTGATCCCCCGATACTCGCGCCGACACAATCAGCTTCTCAGCGGTATCACCGTGCAGGACGTAGTTCTTCGTGCCTTCGAGAGTCCAACCGCCGTTGCGATCGTTTCGACGCGCACTCGTTGTGACATCAGAGAGGTCATATCGCGCCCGCCGCTCGATATGGGCAAACGCGAGTAGCTTACCGCCGTCCGCGATCTGCGGAATGAGCTGCGAACGCTGTTCAGGTGTGCCGGCTAGTCGCAGGCACCCGCCCGCGAGCAGGACCGTGGACATGAACGGTTCGAGAGTCAGTGCCCGTCCGAACGCTTCCGCGACGATCATTGTCTCGACTGGTCCGCCCCCGAGGCCACCGTCGGCTTCAGCAAAGGGCAAGGCAAGCAGGCCCATCTGCGCATAGCGCGACCACATCTCACGGCTCCAGCCGGGATCGCTGAACAGGTGTGCTTTACGTTGCTCAAAGTCGTAACGCTCAACGAGCAGGCGATCGAGGCCGTCCCGCAGAAGCTGTTGGTCAGCTGTCAGTTCGAAGTCCATGGGGTCTACAGGCCCAGTACGGTCTTGGCGAGAATGTTGTGTTGGATCTCGTTCGAGCCGCCTACGATCGAGACATGTCTTGCCCAGTAGTGGTTGGGAGCAATCGTCAACGCCCACTCCTGCCCGCAGTCGGTGTCCCCACCACGCAGGAACTCGCGGTCGAATTCCATCGCGTCATAGCCGGCAACGTCCAGCAAGAGTTGAGTCGCCGCTTGTTGCAACTCAGAGCCTTTTATCTTCAGGATCGAGCTTTTCGGGTCCGGCTTGGTGCCGGCGGTCCGCAGGCCCGCCGCGATCAGTCGCATCTGGGTGATCTCGAGTGCTTTCAGCTCAATTTCCAGCAGCGCAACTCGCTCGCGAAAGCCGGACTCAGCGGCGAGTGGACGACCGCCGGAATTGATCCGGCTGGCCAGTTCCTTGGCGCGCTGTACACGCATCTTGGAAATGCCGACGCGAGCAATCCCGCTGCGCTCGTGTCCGAGCAGGAATTTGGCATAGTCCCAGCCTTTGTTCTGCGCACCGATGCGGTTGGAAACGGGGATCCGCACATTCTCCAGAAACATCTCGTTGGTCTCGTGATTCCCGTCGATGGTGACGATGGGGCGAACCGTGATCCCCGGGGTTTTCATGTCCATCAGGAGGTAACTGATGCCCTGTTGCTTCTTCGCGCTGGCATCGGTACGTACGAGCAGGAAGCACCAGTCGGCGTGGTGGGCGGTCGAAGTCC
>Ga0307511_10008077_pt1 | contig 10541 bp, 9 predicted proteins | sample 13_EM_MG_FD_200266 | JGI IMG/M metagenome (GOLD analysis project Ga0307511, IMG submission 200266) | Populus trichocarpa ectomycorrhiza microbial communities from riparian zone in the Pacific Northwest, United States - 13_EM | ecosystem: Host-associated > Plants > Roots > Unclassified | place... | reverse complement strand
TATCAAGACTATCTCAGCACTATGGCCACAAACGTCAAGGTCTTCGTGTAAGTCGTTGCTTGGTCACCACCCACCCCGGCTCACCCCTTCCTAAATCCCTCTCTATACTTCTCACATTCCCCGCCCATAAATTCGTTTCTGCCCTGACTCAGCAACCTTTCTTTCTCCTTGCATCATAGAGTAACCTCTCCTGTGTGCAGGTTGCAAAGCTGACAGATAGATTGCAGTACTGGAGTCTCTGGCTACATCGGTGGCACCGTGTTTGACACCTTAGTCAAGAAATTCCCAAGATGCCACTACACTGTTCTCATCCGCGGTGAATCTTCAGCCGAGAAGATCCAGGATACCTACCCCTTGGCCCACATCATTCGTGGGGACCTCGACTCTCTCGAGCTTATTCAGAAGGAAGCTGCTGCCTCCGACATCGTAGTGAATATTGCCAACAATGACCATACCTCTAGCATCCCGGCCATTCTTCAAGGGTTGTCAACCCCATTCCCCAAGGATGATCCCCTAGGCCGTGAGCCTACCAAGAATCGATACCTGATTCACACTTCCGGCACGTCCATCCTCCTCGACAAAGCATTTGGACGTGGAACCAAAACAGGTCACCTCTACCATGATGGCCAAGGCACCCACGACGAGCTTATCTACGAGCTTCCAGAAGATGCATGGCACCGTGACGTCGACAAGCTTGTGCTCCTCAACGACCAGTGCTCCCGTGCAAAGAACGTCCACGTGGCCATCGTCTGTCCCCCTTGTGTCTACGGCCGTGGTACCGGAACTGGTAAGATTGTCAGCTGGCAGCTCCCTCAAATGATTAAGCACTTCATCAAACGTGGCAAAGGGTTCACCGTTGATAAGGGTGACGCTGTTTGGGGGAACGTGCATGTCGAAGATTTAGCCGATATTTATACTCGCCTAGTTGATCTTGCGGTGAGCAAAGATGAGAACAAACTTGTCTGGGATGTTACGGGAGGGTATTATCTTGCTGCCTCCGGAGAGCATCACTGGGGAGATACTATGAAGCTTGTTGCACGGATTTTGTGTGAGCAGGGGAAGATCCAGACTGCAGAAGTAGATCAGTTGAGTCCCGATGAGGTAGTTGCCTTGGGAGCGAAGACAGGACCATTGGAGTGGGGATGCAACTCTCGTGGAAGAGCGGTTCATGCTCACGAGGTTTTGGGGTGGGAGCCATCGAGGGGATCGCTTGATATGATAGCTGAGGGGAGTGAGGAATGGGGTGTGGGTGTGCTGCTGGGGGTTGGTCGAGACGAGCTGGAGTATGAGATTGCTATGGTTGAAGAGGGGTTATGCAAGTAAATTGCGTAGGGAGTAGGCGCTGTGCATCTATATAGATGCGGCGGTATTGTGATCGATACAGAAAATAGTGCTTGATAGTGGATGATTGCGTTATGTTTCTTATCCTTTCTCTGTGTTTTTTTTTTCTTCTTAACTGTCCAGAAATGTATGCTCATGGTGGAAAGGATGCAACAACTGGAAACAATTGTTCACGGCGTCCCTTTAGGCGTTCTTTTTACTGAGGTCCTTTCCATTAGTCCCTTTTATTTGCATCAGTGAGTATAAGACTAGTAACAAGGATATGTACGGCAATCAGACAAATTGGTGCTTACGTAAACCAGACTAGCTTACGTAGTGACGTGCCAACCAGGAGGCTAAGTCTAGATGTGCCAGTAAACTCACTTTACCTTGGCTTCGCCATAATTATGAGTCTGGGCGGTATGTGCCTGGTCCTGTACTCTAAGAGCTTTTGCCCCAATAATATATATAGCATCTAGGTGCAACTTCAATGCAATACAGCCAGACTAGGTATAAATCTAAGGTGCATTAGGCATTATATAGAGCTGTCTTGACGATTCTTACCCTGCATGTATCCATTGGAATCCCTCAACTGGCGTAGGGTACACTTGTCCAAATTAACCAAATAAATTGAATATTGATGGCAAATTCCAGCAAGATTGAGACCAAAATAACTACATGTAACCTCGCCCACCTCAGGTCAGGAATGTGGAAAGGTAGCAATTCTCACGACCAACAAGTCCCCAACAAAAGGTCGACGCTTGAGAGTAATTCACGACCAGAATAGCTAATTCTATCCCTCATGAGATATAAACGTTAGTCGCTTGAGACTAAGTACTTGCAAGATTAGTCTGGTTGCTTAGTCTTAGGTCCCTACAAGTACATACAAACTTACTAAGTAACGCCAAGCTGCTAATCTAGAATCACCCATCCCTGTCACGAGAGCTCCGTTGCCGAGGTGCAACCAGACTCGTTGCCGAGCCGGCTTCACGCATCACCTCAATTACATACCCGGCACCTCAATCTACTCCATCCTCAAACCCTCAATAGTTGACAATCGTAGCGTACGCTCCTTGTGAGAGCTCCATATCTATGTACATAGGCTTGACGTCGACCAACAGAAACACTACAGAAACTCATCGTTCAGACTCTTACAATGGCTGGACCTATTCGCCAACCCATCGACATTCCCTCGCTTGAGAGGTATATCGAGTCTAATGCCCTTGAAATTCAGACACCCATTGAGGCCCTCCAGGTACGATATTAACTTGCCTTTTGCAGGCGACTGTATTTGTGTATAGGAGCTATGAGCTGATGCACTCCACAGTTTGGATATGGCCAATCCAACCCAACCTACCTTCTCACCTCTACCGTCAACAAATACCGTTATGTGCTCAGGAAAAAGCCACCGGGGCAACTCTTGAGTAAAACAGCACATGCAGTTGAAAGAGAATACCGAGTAATAAAAGCGTTGGAGGGGGTGGATGTTCCAGCTCCAAGGGTGTACTGCTTATGTACGGATACTAGTGTTGTGGGGACAATATTTTATGTAGATTTCTCCTCGTGAAGTTCGTTGTTGAGGACTTAAAAGCTAAATTGGTCTGCTTTACAGATAATGGAATATCTGGATGGGCGAATATTCTCCAACCCAAGCATCCCGGGGGTATCTCCCGTGGACCGTCGCAAGATGTATGTCTGGAAACTATCTCGCGCTACGCCTAAATTTACTTTTAACGAGGTTCGCATAGGTGGCACTCTGCCGTAACCACCCTAGCAAAACTCCACAGCATCCCCCTCACCTCTCCACCCTCGGCTACCCCACAATACGACCTCTCCACCTTCGGGCGGCTTACGAACTTCTACCCCCGCCAACTGAAAACCTTGGCTAGTATCTCGCATTCACAATCACTCGCCAAAGATATCGACACGAAAGCTCCAGTTGGTGATCTGCCACATTTCCAAGGCTTGCTGAATTACTTCCAGCGGAATCTTCCTCAGGATAGGGCCTGCATTATTCACGGAGATTACAAACTCGATAACTTAGTCTTCCATCCGACAGAGCCAAAAGTGATAGGTATCCTAGACTGGGAGTTATCTACAATAGGACATCCATTAAGTGATGTAAGCAACTTGACAATGCCCTGGGCCGCTGCAAGAGAAAGCCTGGAGTATGCCACAGATGGGGATGGCGGAGATGGCCAAAGAAGGAGGCGAGAGAGAGACGAGTTTATACCGGGGAGAGAGGAGGGATTACCGAGTAGGGAAGAGGTAATAAACTGGTATAGTGAGGCGGCAGGGTGGGATCCAAAAGAATTTAGCGACTATGGAGATGCGTTCACGATGTTTAGAGTAAGTTCCTATAATTCTAAATATGGTATCTACCAAACTAGTTCTATACTACATGAGGATCTTGCTCCGAATACTAATTCTTCTTTCTCAGACGGCAGTTATTTCACAAGGCATCGCAGCACGATACGCAATGCGACAAGCCAGCAGTGCAAAGGCTGCGGAATATGGTAAACAATTCCCACCATATGCGAAGTGTGCTTGGCAGATTATATCGAAGAAGAACGAAGGGAAGGCGAAAATGTGATGAGGGTAGGAGCCCGGCACTACAGGGGTTGCACAGCGGAAAAGTCGAAATTTTGGATATTAAGTGAAGTCGGCAGATTGAAATCAGTGCCTAGTTGCTTTTTACATCGGTACCAATGTTTTAACCAATATACATATCCGGATAATAGACTAACGCTATGCTGGGAGTGCCGGTATTATTCTCAATGTATTGGGGTGGCTCCTCTGGCGGCAAGTCACCATTAGCGTATATCAATGTCTAGCTACCCAGCTAGGCCCGGCCCGCACCCTGCAAAAGCTCCACCGGACATCCCAAATAGCTTATTTTTGAGCCCACTACATACCCCCCGATTGTAAGCAATTACATATGTACCATCCCGTTCAGCCAGTAATATCTCTCAAGAGACCTTGAAGACTGATGCCCAATATGTACTGTTACACTAGCGCCACGTTTTTCAGGGGGGTAATTTGCCGTATTTCGATCTGCAAGCTAAACGTGGGATGGTACATACTCTACAGTTGTATGTTTATTTGTAGCAGGGCCTCAATTTGGCGCCAACAACCACCAAGGGTAACTAATTATGATCTACAGGTTTGATCAACATGAGACATCACTTATGCATATGCATTGCGACATCAACTTGTTATACCGCCATCAACGAATCAGATAGGTCGTACAATTATATGAACCTAGTTAGCTCCAAACTTCCCCGTGCTAGTATCTATTTCTATTCTAGTATGTAAGTATGGGTATTTATCGGACCATTTTATCCTACTAGGCAAATGTATATATCACTCGTGTGGTGCCGATGAGGGGAAACTCCATTCGAAAATTGGACCCGAGAGCGATATCAATACCGAAACGCTGGCTGAGCGAGTCCTGAGCTGGTAATTATAACACTGAAACGGTTTATATCGGGTTAATTTTTGATTTATCTATTCATAACTCGCTAGTCGAAGTCCAGCCTGTCATTCTCATTTGTGTATATTTTTGAGAAATATACAGAGGTCGAATATAAGTATCGCCGCTGGAAGTGCGATTCACCACAACAGCGACCTGAAATAAGAATTTCCTTAATTTGGCCCACTCCCGAAATTTTCATCGAAGAATCAAAATCCAACTTGATACAGAAACTCAAATCAAACCCGCAGATATGGTTCAGCTACTCAACTCTTGTCCCGATCTATTTCGCTCCACTTCCTTTGGAAAGTCAAGCTTCAGGTCCAGGGCATATCGCCTCCCTCGATCCCGGGGATACAAATTCTCTTCCTACAAGAAGCTCTCGAGATACACAAGCTCTAAGCTCGAAGACTACACAAGCTCCACCGAGCTCCAAAGTCCCGGAATTACCGATTCTTCGTTTACCCTCCTCGCGACCCTTCAGCTCTCCGTCAGCGCCTTTGGCACCGAGTTTTCTTACACCAATGCTTCCACTGTAGTTGCTAAATCCAAACCACCTGCTTCGCAACCTACACTCTCCTCATTTGAAAATAACCCACCGAATCTTCGGAAACAGGGGAGATTAGCCCTTACATTCGCATTACGCAAATACGGCGATATATCAAGTGAGGAGAGGATTGCATTGGCGAATGATATTGAGGAGGCAATTGATAAGATTTATGTGGGAAGTCAGTATCGCGAGGGTATTTACTTTGTGGGAGGGTTGTTGGCGGAAGATGGGGCCGGGGAGGAGATTGTGTTGAAGCTTGTCAATAAGGAAACGACAATTGGGGATGTGTTGATGTGGAGTGTGAAGAGTAATGAATGGGAAAAGCAACTACTCTTGTGAATATGAGGGGATAGCAGGTAAAGGTTGATGGGAGTTGGGATTTGTGAGTGTTTATTTTTGTTGGTTTGGATTTATTGCTTTTTGAGGTGGGTGGCTTTTCTATAGGCCTGGGTTTTCGAGGGTCACATTCGCTTCTGGAGTTCTCTGGTAGTTGCTCAACTTATATGCTGATCATGAAATATTAATACTACAACTTGTGTCCACTCGAATATATTGGGGTTTTTTGGATGAAGGATTTCCTTATGTGAGCAATGTGAATATATTCAAATCATAAATACTCAATACAAATCCACTCCAGTAGTGTCCGCGCCCAGCAATTCCACCCCAAAATTGATGGAAACTCGAAAGCACCAAACTTCGCATTCTCAAAATTATCATTTGCAGGCTAAGACCTTAGGAAATATCAACTCGGCTAATAACCTGGGGTCATGTACGCTTGCAATACAATTTTGTATGACAACGTTTTGTACTCAGCCTTTGTTCACTTGCATCTTGCCCAAAGGCTCTTTTGGAGATACCTGAACTGAAATTGTAGTTATTGAAAGGTTTCAATAAGTTATGCTTATCTCTTGGAGCACTTGACGGTTAATGTGGTTTATTTATACTCTACTGTTCTCACTCTACCTAAGCTATTTTGGCAACTCTTTCTGTAAGTAAAAGCCACAAAGGAAATACATAACTTGGTGGGTAGCTGCGACTCAAACTAGGACTTTTGGCTTTCCTTCATGGAGACAATACACGGCCCGAGTACAAACCACTCAGGATGATCTGGGGTACATAGTGGTAAATGGGAGTTTGGTGGGGTGGAAACAATCTAATGCAACTTGAACGCAATATTTTACACACAAGGATGTATATGGTCTAGCGGGCGAACAAAATATAGAGACATTCAGGCCGTTTGGGTGGCGCCTATGCCACCCTGCCGAGGTGTTATTGAATTATTTTTTAAGTTACAATAATCATGTGATGAGCTACACTATGGTCCTATCCGCAACTATTACATAACTCGAATACATGCATAAATCACAAGAATTCGACAAAGGAAATTACAGAACTTTAGCGAGGCAGCTGAGACTCGAACTCAAAGAGACAACACAAGGCCCGAGTACAAACCACTCGGCCAAGCACACCCCTGAGGAATCGTTTATTTCCATTGGGCGAGTCTGTTACTGTACATACAACTGTACATACAACTACACGTACAGTACATAGCTGTATTATGCAACACAAGAAATAATATTGTACATATAACATGCAACAGGAACCAATATATAGATAGCCGAAGTGTTTGGATATACCATTGTGTATGATTTTTAGGATTCCTAGGCGAGCCGGCGCCGGAAATCAAGCTAAGGTAGTCCCCGCAGCATTTGAGGCAAAAAATAGCTACGTTGCCATAGGAATAGTTTTCATGCATCGCTAGCAACCAGGCCGGTACGGATAGATAGCACCGATATCGCAATTCTCAGGAGATGTTGACTTATCTCACCATCATTACATATCTACCCTGTATGAAATCAGTTATATGAAAAGTTTTGGATGAGCCGAAAGTCCAATTAAGCTTCATTCATGTTTTCAAGCTAGGCTTACCGTACTCTGCAACAAATACGAGTACTTAATACCTACACCATATGCATGAGCTTTGTTCAGTTGAACTCTTACCAGACCCAATTACATAAGATATGGGTATCGGTTCCGGGCGAGCAGTGGAAATACTGGTAGGTACTGAACGTTTGCGGGCACGCCGATGTCACACGATCAGGGACTTCGTTACACGAAGTAGCTATATTTAGTATTATCAACCCGATAACTCAATTGACACCTGTCACCCCAATCAGAGGCTTCCTAATAAATGACAAGCCCTAACCAAGGCAGGCCAATAAGGGAGAAAGTATCCTTAGGCCACTACTGCCAGCCGTCGTATTCCTACTAGGTCTGTGAGCTTTGAGCCGGCCTGTTCGGATCAGGGCATTATTCCAAAAATTGGCAGCAAATGGTGGTATGACGTGTTTGTTCAATGGTGGCCTATCTAAGTACTAGAGAACCTTCCATCAAAATTGACCCCGTATAAGTATAAAGGAGACTGCACATACTAGTGGTCCCCCCTTTTTCACACCTCCTTCATCCGTAGGAATTAGTACATCCGCTCCTATCCACCTCGGAACACCTGCCTCTCAAGAACCATTCAAGGTTTACGATATACCACCCTAACCATCATGCTCAAGAAACTTATCCCACTTCTCCCCCTCCTCCTCCTCCCCATAGTTGCAGTTGCAGCTTCATCACAAGAAGGTAACCGCACTTTCACCATGACCGTTATCGGGGGAAGGAACGAACCCGACATCATCAATCTCCCTGTCCTCATCCAGCCTCCCTCTGGTATTGCATCGGTGGTTGTGGGGAACAACTTCACAGCTCCAACCGAAGTCACCAAGGCATTCATCTACAAGAATGAAATCTACCGCACATGCAAAACCTCACCCACCGGTGCCTGCGTAGGCTTCTTGACCAAGGCATATGGAGGAGCATTGACTGGATGGTACTTTCAGTTCAGTGATAACGAGTCATTTTATAACCTCGGTCCCGGTGATGGGCCTATTCATGGAAGCTTCGATGTCAAACCTAACCCAAATCCTCCAGGTGGGACCCCATGTAAACCTGCTCAGATGCTCTTGTTCCAGGGCAACAGCAGTCTTTGGACCATGTGCTCTAGGGATCCAGGAACATACGAAGTAAGTGATGATGAGGATGATGAGGATGATGATATGATCCCAGAAACAACGGGGCGAAAATCATGGCTAAGCATCTCTCTCTAGGTCAACTCATTGCCAATCGCCGACTTTGCTCACAACGGCCCACAGTGTGCAAACCATACAGGTTACCAGTTCAAGGTGAAATACACTTGAAAACCTGAAGCTAGGTTGCTAGGGTGCTTTTATTACGAATGCGAGACGAGAGACGTTTGCTTTTCCTTTCAAGTAAGGCTTACAGGTCTAGAACAGTTTAGTGAGGGGTAAGTGGTTGGACAAATGAATGTAAATAGTTGGCATATACATGTACGTATCTACGATGAAACTAACTTTGAATCATTTCAGGAATATGATCGGTCGATCCGGAAATAGGTACCACACCTATGTTGAGAGCCCAGTTTGCTTGCTTACTTCACTTGATTCCTTCCTCTCTATACGTAGGTATATTATGTTTAGTGAATGTGATATTGGAAGCCTATGAAATTATTGGAAGCCTATGAAATTCCCCTGACGATTCGCTTTTGACGCAGAGGTAGCCTCTTCCAATATATCGATATGCCAAGTCTAAGCTACAAATTAACCAAGTTTTGAAACCTAATATATTAATGAGCGTAACAAAACATACTTCTGTGTGATAGATTCGATTAGCCATTGTTTAACAAATTAAAACTTGCATTGAATCGCATTTGAATACCATTGTACCAGTTCTATTTAATATCCCTTTGCGCCGTGCTTAGTGTGTGTATTTTTTAGACTCTGTTGCTTTGTTGTACGGTAACTATAAAGTTGGTTGTTCTTTTTGCAGCTTCTCTACCTAGGTCTGCTATCCTTTGGGTTACCTAAATCAGATCTTGGCGGGATTGACTTCCTCTTTTGTCATCCTTCCCTCCTACTTACAGCTTAGTCTGTTTGGCAATCCCTTATAAGGGGGCCCGCCTATAGTAAATAGACATTCCAGATGTATAAGCTAAGTATTCAGTTTGCGAACACAGATCCAGCAGAGAATACGTGTGACTATCTATAAGCTGTTAAATAGTAATTTTATGGTATCATCATGCATTCTCGCTATCATCACACTGATTCATCGTCAACCATGAGGTATAGAAATACAAACATCAAAGAGAGAGAAAAAACACTACTCCAACCCGGTGATAACTCCTGTTCTGCAATGCTTTGAGAATTTCGTCAGACCTCTGTGCCCCAACCTACGTTTCTCCCACGTTCTCCTACCCTTTTTCCTCTGCCTTCGCCCAGACCTATTGTCAACTTTCCTTTCACCCCTCTCCCGGCATCCTTAACGTTTCTCCCTACCCAGGCAAGTGTTCTTGCCCCTTTCCATTGCATTACACCCCTCTCGTGCCGGTTCATTTCTCTCCGGAACTCCTTACCGCTCACAACCCGAGGATGTTTTGCCCTTGTTTTGGTAGACCCAACGGGCTCTGAGTGCGCTCTGATATGCCTCGACCTCCTCGAAGCGCTACCCACCAGACCCCCTTCACCAGACCCACCTCCACCTCTTGAGCTTGAGGAGTGTTCATCATCGACTTCCGGTTTTACCTCCTTTGGCTCCGACATAGAAGCGGACAGCGCACCTGCTGTGCGGGCTGATATCGTGCTTACCCTTCGACTAACCTTGCTACCTGAAAGAGAGAATGCGTCCTTTATACCCCGTGGAGCCTCTTCGATCTCCCCATCACTGATAGAAGCCTCAGCGTCGGCGTCGTTACCATTTTCGAGTTGTTCTTCCCCACGCAAAGCCACACCCACAGCCCGCACAGCCCCAATAACGTCCGCAAAGTCCCTATCTTGTCTTGCAGCAATCCGGTGACTCTTGCCCAGTCCCCGGTGGAATCGAACCTGGACTTCAATGAATCCCACGCGCTTGGCATCATCATCGGTATATGCATTTTGCATGAATCGGTCTATGTCCTCTGGTTTGAAGACTTCAAGGCGGAGTGTGACCACATCATCATCGGGGATGTCCTTCAGCCAGAATTTTGCCGCAGCGACCACCTTGTCCCGGCGAAGCTTAAAACTTCCGGGGTCCCGCTTGAAGTAGAGCACACAGGGAGCGGAATGGCGGTGACGAACACCAAGACGGAAGCCAGTT
>Ga0307511_10008076_pt1 | contig 10541 bp, 7 predicted proteins | sample 13_EM_MG_FD_200266 | JGI IMG/M metagenome (GOLD analysis project Ga0307511, IMG submission 200266) | Populus trichocarpa ectomycorrhiza microbial communities from riparian zone in the Pacific Northwest, United States - 13_EM | ecosystem: Host-associated > Plants > Roots > Unclassified | place... | reverse complement strand
ATTGAACGAAACAAGTTTAGATTGAATTAATTTTAATTTGATTTAAGTTATATTTTTAAAACCAAACCAAACCATAAAAGACATGCAACAGGTGAACATAAAACATAAACAGAAAAGTTCAGGTGAACATAAACATAAATAGAAAAGATTAGTCAGCTACTATATGGAAAGAATGTCCTATGAGTGAATGAGTTTCTTGCTCCAGCTGCCCGAACCAAACCCTTTTGTTGAGCGAGGAAAGCGCTTGAGGAGATATAAGGATAACTTAGAGCCTCAGGCTGAGTAGAAGAGTGAAGAAGATAGAGGAACAAATCTATCTTTTCTTAGTATTGCAATACGCATATAATAATGATAATCATCATCTTCATAAAAAGTGTTCAGTACACATATCCACAACATCATATTAGCACAATCATAAGTTTATATTACATCCCATTAGCATATGTATAAACTAGCATTTCCAATTTAATATTGTATCGTTACGAGTTCACACAAAAGTGCCCATCGGCAACAATACAACTAGTACATTCATTCATATCAAATACATAACACCTAAAACATATTATTACATAGCACCTTTCAAAATATGTGAACCTGTGGAATGGGTTTTCCTACGACCTTGATTGTGTGATGTTCCTGTTACCAAAAAAAATATATATAACATGGGTACAAGAATTGTAAATAATCTAAACATGATAATAAACAACTAGAAGAACGTTATCGTTACTTTTCGTTATCAACTTAAAATAGGTACATTCCTTCTTTTACTTCTCATATGCATTGTACAATCCTCATTATTCCATTAAGTATATTATTCTCACTTATACGCCCCAACCTCTTCATAGGAGTTGTAGGGTCGAAGTTTAAATCTCATTTGGGGTTAAATACTTCACTTTGACCTGGTCATCCACCTTGGATGCTTTTAGTCGTAACTAATCGCAACATCAAAATTTGGTCATCCGTTAACCAAATTCGATCACTTGTATACCATTAACAAAAACTAACCACAAAATCAAACTCTTCATCTCTTACGGATACCATTAGCCGAAACCAATCATCATAATCAACTCGATCATCAATCTAGGATGTCATTAGCCAAAGTTAATCGTCATATTCAACCCGACCATTCCTCTAGGATGCCATTAACCGAAACTAATCATTAGCACAATTCGACCATCTATCTAGGATGCCGTTAGCCAAAACTAATCGTTAACGCAACCCGGCCATCCATCTAGGATGTCATTAGCCGAAGCTAATTATCAATTCATCTCGGTCATTCACTTAGGATGCCATTAGCCGAAGCTAATCATCAAACACAACTCGGCTATCCATCGCGGATGCCATTAGCTGAAGCTAATCATCAATTCATCCGACCCATCTCCTTAGGATGCCATTAGCCGAAGCTAATCATCAATCGTAACCCTGCAATCGCTATAGGATGTCATTAGCCGAAGCTAATCATAATACTCATTCATCATTCTATAATAATTTAGCATTCATTATATCTCAATAGTAGATCATTCATAATACTCGTACAAATGTTTTGTATTAATTTAGCATTTTATATCCAATTTTACGGCCGACGCTAAAATCATAAGCGCACATGCTTACTGTTGACTCAGGAATTGTTGACGACAACTGAGTCGCTACCGACCTAGAAATCATCAACGTAACCTAGTTCTACAACTGACGTTGAAATTGTTAGTGCACATAGGTTACTGCTGACTCAAAAATTATTGACGAAAACTGAGTCGCTGCCTACCTGATTCACAAATCGTCAGCGACAAAATGAGTCATTTCTGGATTTGCTTTTTCCCTAGACTACGCGTAAGGTTTACACTACGCCTTCTCCCCCTACATGTATCCATCCAGTTGGACATAGAATGCCACCAATCACACTCCGTGCATCATACATTATAAAGTAACACAAAAACAGCATCCCCAATGTACATTTATCAAGGTTTCTCCCAATTCATTACTTCCAAAACCGGCACCTAGCATCGTTACAATTTTACATTTCTATATTGCCAATTGTATCATGGTAATGCACCTACACAACTAATACAATTATGCAACATATAAGGGTTCTATTTCCAATTCATCTCTTGTCATTCTAACTATGTTCATCATGCATGGTTTCCTTCATGATTCATTCCCTCCCCCATTGGCTGAAACCTTGCTGCCCATTACTCCCTAGTTTGTTTATGCAATTTCATTATATTTTATTACAAGTATATTCACAATAACTTTTCTCAATGCATACCCATTCCCATGATTCACAAACCTACATGTTCATTCATTATACAACAAAACCAAAGCATTAGATCATGATGTAATTTTCATTTTAGCTCCAACGTGATTCTAAGGCTTATTAACAATACAAATTTACACTTAACATCAATCCAACACGTTTTCACATAACTTCATTCACCACATATGCATAATTTATGTCATTAAAACAAGTATAATCACAATAATCATGATGCAACCACATTCTCATTCACTTGAACCATATTCATGCAAGTTCATTAATCTCATAATAAAATCAAAGCATGAACATCAATATAATTTCAGTTCCAGTACAAAGATGTCCCTAGGAGTCCAACAAGACCATAATCCAAGCTTTTTCACCATTCCATTTCATATCCCATACAAATTCATCAATCATTTGTGAGATTTAAGACATAAACATCAATTTAGATTCTGTTTTAACTTCTGCATGTCTTTAGGAGTTCAATAAGGTTATAATCCATGTATCTCTTCATTTCAATCCTCATGTCATACATCCTTTCCATTTGGTTGGCCCTTACTTAGTTTTACACATTTAAAATCACACATACTCATTCATTTCTTTGTAAGAATCTGCATATGTCTTCATTTGTCCATCATTCCACTTAGGTTCGTCACTCTTAATTTACTAAATCTTGAGTCAAAATGTAAGGGTCCTAAACTCTCATTCTAGAGTTCTTTCCCTTCCTTTTTGTTTGGAATTTTGGATAATACCCAGCCAAGGAAATGGTTGTTACTTCCTCTTCATCAACTAATAAACTACCCTTTGCTTTATGATACGTATTAGACCATCACCTCTATGGATACCTTAAAATCTCCTTGACTATATATTCAATATGGAAGGGATTAATGATGTTGTATTTATTACTAGAGTTGTAATAAAAATATTAGTGGTATTGAAAGTGAATATGCTTACTCTATTTTCTACATTTTCATGTGATATAGGTATATTTCATCCCTCACTATCATCTTAGTATTCAAATTCAAACTTTCATGGTCATTTCATAATTGGAAGAGATTATAAATTTATCATTGTTATGTAAATACTTTATGGTCTGTAAGAAAAGAAAAAAGAATGACTTATCCTTAATTTGGAAATGGTTATAAACAAAAAGAAATTTTTTTACCCTATTTTACATGATTATGACTGTTTGAAGTATTTGAAATTAATATGAAATTTTGAGTCGTTACAGTTAATCTATTTTAGAGTTAGAAGTAAAAAAATATAATGGGGTATGAAATTTGGGTAAAAAAGTTCAGGTCCTATAAATGAAAAACAAATCAGGTAATTTAGATAATTAATTACAACAATTATCTCAATATATTAACAAAAAAAAGTATAAGGTGAGACACTGTTTATACGAACAATTAACCTTCTACATTTTAAAAAAAAAATTAAAATTTTTTTTTCAATTTCATCTTTTTACAGTCTAATTATATAAAATTAAGTTCCGATTTAAAACATGGAAAAAATTTGATTTTCACAATCATACAATAGTTATAGAATTGGGATTGGCTCAATAGGCACTGACCCGACCAGTTCAAGTTGAGAAGAATAAAAGGAAAAAAAAACTAAATTTTCAACTTGTAAATTGTTTTTATTTTAAAAAAACTTATTTTTAATAGAAATAATATTATTTTGATTTAAAAAAAATCGAGAGATTAATTCTGGTTAATCATCTCTTAACCACTCGGGCTTCGTCTCGAGTTAACCCTTGAGTAACTATGCATCGTACAAAAAAGCCAAAGCTAGCATCACGTTCTCTGCCCTGTCTCCCTTTGACGGCTCTAATAAAAAAGCTCCGTCTCAGCTTCGCGCTTTTTTCTTTTTTCGTTTTTTTTGTAAAACCCTAATTTCCACTCACTCACTGAATCACTGTACCTTACTCACCTCCTCTCCTCAAATTGAATTAAACAAAACCAAAAAAAAAAAAAATCGACGTCTCCGAGTTTTGAGAGGTTTCAGCAATGGAGATTCAAAAACAAAGCAAACAGCAACAAGAGTTTGCTTTAGCATCAATGACTGAGCTCGCTTCTTCTTCTTCTTCGTCGTCGTTTTGTTCAGATTCTCAATCTGTACCGGTAACTGCTAGGTTTAGCGCTGACAATGGAGTTGTGGAGCTTCGATTTAACCGAGAGTCTGAATCAGCTGATTCTATCAGTGTTGATGTCAAAACTGCTCGGGTCAGTGATTATTATTTTCTTTTTTTAATTTGATTTTTTTTGTTTGGTTACCGAGAAAGCGTGCGAGATGGTAATGTAAGATATGGAATGTGTGGTTGATAATATTTTTAATTAGGTTTAGAAATTGGAATGTATAAGATATGCATTTTGTGTTTCGGGGTTTAATTGCTGGTTTTGTTTTATTTTTTGGCAATTGAATCGATCAATGACAGTATTGTTTATTTTTTATTTTTTTAAGTACGGCAATGTTGTTGACAATTGGTAGAAATCGTAAAGGAATGTATTAATTGATGAGCTAAGTATGCGGAATTAGGATTAATTTTTGGTTAGTTTGTAAAAATTGGGGAATTATTTTGTAGATCATCATATATGAGAAATGAAGATGATTTTTTTATTTTATTTTGTTTTGTTCAGTTATTCAAGCTGGGGGGTTTACAATCAGTTTGCATAACCAAAGCGTCAGGTGCTGACACGGGCAAAGAGGTAGGGAGTTTTATTTTTGTTCAGATTATGTAGTTCCTTTTTCTTTCCATCCTACTGCATGCAGTGAAAAGGGAACCGATCGGGGTTTTATATTAAGAAACATTTTTTGCGTTCCTATCTTATTTCACTTGCTGAGATAGTGGGATTACTTGGAATTCCTCTTACGTGGTTTTATATGAGTCATGAGATATGCAAATTGCAATATGGCAATACTCACATGCGAAGAGTTATTTTCCTACGCATTTGACTGTTGATTGGTATTGCATGATTGATGAAGCTTTTATGTTCATAATGTTAACAGTATTACTTTTTACCAGAAATATTCAACAGGAGTCACTGTCCAATTTAGAAATGAGGAGGAGAGCAGGGCCTTCCATTGTGCATTTGAACAATGGAAGAAGGAAGTCACTGTTCAAGGTGCTGTTTTGGAAATTTTGTCATGGTTTATTATAGATAGTTATCTGGTATAATACGGAGATACCCCTTTGTCACCTATCCTGATTTTTTCTCTAGAAGTTCATGTCTTTGACTGCATTGCTTCAATAGTGGTTTCTAGAAGTTTGCCCATAAATGCATATGTAATCATGGAAGTTGGAACCCCAATATGAATTAAAATAATTCATGTCGCATTAGCCATACATGGACAACTATATCCATATGAGGAAGAACTTAACTTTTGTTGAATGTGAAAATCTTGAAATACTTAGTCCTTTGGAAAACCTTGCCTTTAAAAATGGAAAAGTAAAATCCTTTTTTCCACTTTATGTCTAGATTAGGACTTGTATTTGACTTTCCTTCATCTAGCTTTTTGAAAGTTTTCTTCAAGAAAAATTTAACAGACAAAGAACTCTTTGTTAACTGCTCTTATGTTTGGTGAAGTTGTCAAAACATGTTTCGTAATCCACTACCCGCAATTTGCTCCTGGTATTTACATATTTCCTTTTCCAGGAACATTGCTAACTGATGGAGCAGTCACAGCTTGTAAAAGCAAGTTTGATGATAAAATAGAACCATCATCTGCCAAGCTGTATTTCCATTACTATGGGCAATTGCTACATCAGCAAAACATGCTACAAGATTATGTGAGGACAGGTTAATCACTAACCATTATGTCACTCCTTTTGATCTTATCATAGATGTTTGCTTTCAATTTCTTAAGCTTTGCGTAGCCTATCAAATCACAATGTTCTCTAGTTTGCTGAATGCGCTCAAAATGTCAAGTAAATCTATAATGGACACGTGATTTGAGTCAGATGGTGAGTGACAATGATAAGCAAAAAATTTATGTTCCAGGAACCTATTATGCTGCAGTCATTGAGAATCGTGCAGATTTTTTTGGTCGTGTGGTGGTTGATGTTGGTGCTGGTAGTGGTATTTTGTCATTTTTTGCCGCTCAGGTATATTTGTATTTTGACTAGTTGAATTTATCATGCAATGTGTAAGAATCTTGCTGTACTTCTGTAAGCTGATCATGGGTTCCTTTGCTCCAATCAGGCTGGTGCAAAGCATGTCTATGCCGTGGAAGCATCTGAAATGGCAGATTATGCCCGGAAACTGATTGCTGGAAACCCATCGCTTGGGGAAAAGATAACAGTGAGACTTTGCTATTTCATGTACTTTTAATATTTTCTAAATTCCATTGTTTATCTCATTTTGAATAGGTCGATATGTCATGTGAATGTAGGTAATAAAGGGTAAAGTTGAGGAAGTTGAATTGCCAGAGAAAGCAGATATTCTGATCTCTGAACCAATGGGTAAACTTATAAATCATCTTTACTATGCCATCCCATTGGATGATGAAATTTTCTAATAATGTCGAACACCTTTTTGTCATCAATAGTTTTTTCCTTGCTATTTATTTTAACCCCTGAATGCCCCTTCTCCTGCTGGCATGGAGGATGAGTTTTTTGACCATAAGATTAAAAAGTATCCGGGATTGAATGAATTGACAGATAATATCCCGTGTCATTGTGGATAGCAAGTTCAGATTTTTATTTTTGTGACTTTTTATGGGACTTGTCTTGTAGGTACCTTGTTAGTCAATGAAAGAATGTTGGAGTCCTATGTGATTGCAAGAGATAGGTTTCTTGTTCCAAATGGAAAAATGTTTCCTACAGTTGGAAGGTAAATGGTGACTCTTCAATGCTCCTTTTCTACTTGATTTCTTAGATCTTAAATGTATTTCTGCATAAGCATAAATGACTCCTACATGAGTATGGTACTCATGATCCTACTGCAAAGTTTGATTGTTTTCATTCAATTGCTAGATAACTTCCTATTGGGAAGTAACCTCATGATTATGGTGGTATATATCTTCATCTAGATCCTGCTTGTTTCATGTAAAATTTGTAGGTGTAGTCAATTTTTTCATGCTTTCTTCTGATGGTTTCTCATGTCCCTCTTACTCAATTTCCTCATGTGATGGATAAATTGCGTTCCCATTTCTCATTTAGTTAAGTGATCACACCATCTAGTCAGCTCTTTTGACCTTTTCTTCCCCTTATACTTCATTTCTTGTAAAGCCTTTGGCAATGTTGGGATCTTTCTTTCTTATTGGAGACAGACTTGTAATGCATGCTTGTTGATAGCACCAGCATTCCGTGACATTATTGTTTCTGAAAAAAAATTATAAATCTGTGCATAACTGCATGCGTTTTGTTTATTTTCTTGAGTAGTTTACTCTTGATGGTCAATGCATAATTTTGTATCTTTACGCATGTATTCTCTTGTGCTCCAGAATCCAGTGCTTGTAATCCCAAATTTAATTTGCCTGCTATTTTAGGTTTTATTTAGTGAAAATTACTTGCTTTTGCAGGATACACATGGCACCTTTTAGTGATGAATATTTATTTGTTGAAATTGCGAATAAGGTATGAACCCGGATCAATTATGCTGAGGTCATTTTATCAATAACGTGATGCAGCCTGTGCACCTCTTTCTAGCTGGGCAACAATCTTAAAGTCATGACTGATTGGTGGATTTTTTAATTTTAATATGCCTAATTTTGCAATTGTAGTCAAGTTTTCCCATTAATATCATGAGTTTTCTTGTTTATACTGTTTCCTATTCTTACCATTAGCATGTGTTGAAACAAATTGTAGTTTCTTACCTGTTATTGGTTTTGTCAATGTAGGCCCTCTTTTGGCAGCAACAAGGCTATTACGGAGTTGATCTGACACCCTTGCATGCATCTGCATTTGGGGGATACTTTTCTCAGGTCTCATTTACTTTCATGTCTCTGGTGTAGATTGAATCATTAAGTTATTGAATCATTAAGTTACGTATTGGTTGACTTGCTTAGACATGCTCTCATCCTATTTTTTAAACCAACATATTCATGTCTTCTGTGAAAATACCTTTTAAGTTGTTACTTCTGATTTTGCAATATGATCACAATCTCTTGTGATCTTTTTTTCTGATGGATCTGTTCTGCTTACATGCAGCCTGTTGTGGATGCCTTTGATCCTAGATTATTGGTGGCTCCTGCAATTAGTCATGTTTTAGACTTTACTGAAATAAAGGTATAGCCTTACCCTTCTTGCCTGTGCAGTTGCACTTAGTTTTTTTTTTTCTTATAGTGCCTCATCATGAAGGAAAGTGACTGTTTTTATTGTACTCATTTCCCCCAGATACAATTCCTCAGGTTTAGTTGACATCTAGTTTGAACAGTTTCTGCTGCACAGCAACCTCCTGTCTATGCATTCTATAAAGTTATTGCTATAGGCTTTGTATTCCACCTTAGGGTGCGCTGTTGAGACTGTACACCTGAAAGAAGTTTTACTTTGAAAGCTTTTAGATCTTCACTCTTGCTTTATGAGTGACTCTTGTCCCTTTCTCCAAGATGAAGTTACTGCCGTGGCGACATCACTTGGTTAAACTCATCAAAACTTTTCTATTTTCTTCCTGCAGGAAGAGGACTTATATGAAATTGATATACCTTTAAAATTCATAGCCTCTGTAGGAACCAGAGTTCATGGGCTGGCTTGCTGGTTCGATGTGTTATTTAATGGGAGGAAAGTATTTGTCCTGATCTTTTTTACCTTAGGTTAAGTTTGCATTTTACATCTGCAGTAGGCCTGCTTTTTACATGTTCTTTATCCCATGCATTTATTGGCTTCATGTGGGAACTGTCTTGATCTGCAGTACTGTACAAAGGTGGCTTACAACTGCCCCTGGTGCGCCTACCACCCACTGGTACCAATTACGTTGTGTTCTGTCTCAGCCACTCTATGTGGTGGCAGGACAAGAAATTACTGGCCAGCTCCGGATGGTTGCCCACAATGCTCAGAGTTACACTGTATATTTAACTTTGTCAGGTGGTTTTCGTCCTCATGTTTTTCTTTCTGATCTGTTTTCTTCTTTTTCTAACAAGTTTTGATGAAATCAAATAGCTAAAATGTGGGGACCCGGTGCTGAGCAAGGAGGAATACTCCAGACATCATCTTGCAAACTCGACCTAAAAGAGCCATATTACAGAATGTCCCAACCACAAACTTATGCAATGGCACAAGATCAGCAACCACACCAGCCAATACACGCACAGGTAACGACTAATTATATCATCAGCTTTAATCTTTATGATCAATTGGTTAGGTGAAGAAAATCTGAACATTGATTTATCAATAATAAAAAACTTGATGCTCCAAATCCATGAATTTACGCACCTTAGGTTACCATCTCTTATTTTCCAATGCATGTACGCCTTTGTGAAGGTACCGGTATGTGAAAGGTGAACACCAGAAGGCCTTTTCATTTCTATGTGAATTGTATATAATTTTAGCCTCCTTTTGGGGTGAAGTTTGGGGATTTAGGCTCGTAGTCCACTAAAGGGTATTCTATTTTGGCCTGCTCTGAATCAAATGCCGTGTGTTGTATTGTTTGACGTCATATGACTTGGTCCAATATAATACTTGAACAAATGACAACCCAGGTCTGACAGTTCCCAAACTAGGCCGTATGTAGCATTTTGGTATAATTTGATGGTTATGAGCCAATAAATATTCATTTGCAGCACGTAGTAGGATAAGAATTAGAAGAGATGTTTATAAATTCTTGATATTTGGATAAAGAACAGCTTGCATTTTTAATTTTATTACCTGCCACAACTTGTCTTTTCACAGGATATACACATTCAGGCAGATGATTTAAAGGAGCCTGAGTTGATACAACCGCCGCCTCAGAATTTGGATGCCCAGGTCCAATAAGCTAATGACGGAGTCTTACAGGCGTGTGACAGTTTTTAACGTGGCATATGTTTGTAACATATAATTCCTTCACATTTTTTAATTGAACTCCTGTTCACCTGCCCCGTTTTCAGCTCCCTTGTAAATTAGATAAAACTTGAGTTTGTCATTTATATTGTTTGAGAGTGTGGTTGTAATGGTCTTGGTAATTTCAATGGAAAAAATACTGGAATTCTTATTATAGCTTTTCTTTAACCTGAGCTTACAGGTAAGTGGGGAAAATTGAAATAACAAGTTTGAAGACAAATATCTTAAAGAAACTGAATAGAAAGAACAATGTTAAATTGATAAACCCTAATCTAGATTTCTGGGCAGCTTCGAGGTAGCCCGGGCCTCCTGGGT
>Ga0307511_10008075_pt1 | contig 10542 bp, 9 predicted proteins | sample 13_EM_MG_FD_200266 | JGI IMG/M metagenome (GOLD analysis project Ga0307511, IMG submission 200266) | Populus trichocarpa ectomycorrhiza microbial communities from riparian zone in the Pacific Northwest, United States - 13_EM | ecosystem: Host-associated > Plants > Roots > Unclassified | place... | reverse complement strand
TTCCTGATGAAAGAAGATTCAAGAAGGAAAGAAGATAAGGATACATGAAGAAGGATAAAATATTACCCTCCACAAAAAAACAGAAAAAAGAGAAAATGAACCAACAGAAATCCCCAGGGCGCAGAGCACCATAATGATTCTAGGAAGGCGATTCTATCCCACAATAATTGCTTGCAAAGGTAGTAAACTAGAAGATTCAAAAGTTCCATTCTGCTCAAAATACTCCAAATCACTGCAAAGATATCACATGCCAAAAGATATTACTATACTTCCCTTTCTCAAAGCCAAGAAAATGTGTGCAGATATCCTCCATTCTTCTTGACACCACCCATTTTTCACCAAAAACACTGGACAGCCTATTCAGAAAGTCCCATGCCACTGGACAAAGCTAAAAAGTTGTGGGTATTGCTACTTTAAAGCACATAACACAAACATTAGGCAATAAAGCTAAACAAGGCCTCCTTGCCTGCAACAAGTAGCTTTCCAGTTGCAATTGGTGAGAAAGAAAACACTCATATCTGGAGATCAAGCAAGATGGGAAAGAGATGATTTGAAAGAGAAGGTGCCTGGTTTTTCTAAGGTCCAAACATGCCTATCTTGCCTTGAGAATAAGAGAGAGGAGTTGAGAATTTGAAGAAGTAAAACAAGCTCTTGGTCCTCTCATTTAAGTTGCTAAATAGTGAAGATTCCAGGAAATTATCCCCTCTCATGAAAAAAAAATCCAAGATAGGAGCATTATGTGTACTAGAAAGGTCATAAAGAGTTGAGAAAAGGAAAAACAGAAGAACAGGGAGCTTCTCCATCCAACACATGATTGATGGGTATGATTGTGTAGGGAAATTCTTAGAATTTAAGCGAAAACTAACAAATTCCTGATAGGGGGGGAATGGCCAATACTAGTCAAGGTATCTACATGTAGGCAGAACTACAGTAATTTATGTTTGTATATTTACAATTGATAAAATAAAGATCAACAGACATGGCTTGTGCGTGGCAGATCATGTTCACTATCACTGTGCAGAGAGATTAATAGTTTAAAGCTTCATGAACCACATGCCAGCCCCCTGTTATTTGGATACAGCAGCCTTATTCAACACGTAGCAGCCAAGGAAAAAAGAAATCAATAAATAATTTTAATGTAATTTTCTGTATAGTTTTAGATTGAAACCCTAGTCTATTAAGAAATTTGTCTTCTTCGGAATCTTAATACCATTCTGGAATTACGGTTTGCTTGGAAAATTATTTTAATGTAACTTTCTGTATAGTTTTGATGTTGAAACTTATTATAACTAATATGCATTCAGTTTGAAGACTGTAGTTTTCTTCTCTTTTCTTATTGCTATAGTAACTTGGATTACCATTCATGTTTTATTTCTACACCCTAATTATTCTAAAAACACATCCCTAATAAACCGAATTTCTCAGACTTCCATCCCTAACCCTAAATCCCATCAAAAACACTAAAGCCCTACAATCTTCAAGGTTTTCTTCAATCACAGTTTTTCAAGTTAAATCCTCCATAAAATCATGCAAATAAAATAAAAAGTTTAAACTTTCTTTCCTCTCCACATTGAGAAAGAAAAGTCTTATTCATCACATTGCACAACTTATCCTTTAGTGGATAATGCAAATGATTAAACTAAAACAACTCAGTGCAACATCAAGACAGCATTATGCCTCAAATGTCATTTTTATGGAAATGAGGAATAAACATGCCTCTATTTTCTGGTTCAGCCAGAGCGGAATCCTCTTTGGCAGCAATAAACAAAGAATTTTTATTTTTTAAAAGCTGGGTTCATGGAAAAATTTCACCAGATTGAAATTACCTCACACAACATTCAAAAAACAGGCATGCGTTTCCATTTAATAAAAACAGAAAATGAGAAAGCAAAATCTTGTTATCATTTCACACCATATGTGTGCAGGAAAATAATGAGAAAATGAAAAGGCAACTGCAAATGAAGATTACAAGTACCTGTTCTTGCTTGAACCAGGCAGTTTTAGTAGTGATTCAATGCCTGCTACATGGATGAGATCATAGGAACGGGGATATGTTGAGAAAGGTTCACACCTGACACCACAAGTAAAAGGAATAAGGTTGAGCAGAATAGATAACCCTAAATCTGATTTCATACCACCAAAGTTTCACTTTCATTAGCAGATATCATATCCAAAGAAGGAAGCAAAGCGAATCACAATTATCTTGTCCTTGATATCAATTAGAGGAAGGAGACATGTTTAATGCCACCCAAGTCCACTTCCATTAACATATATCGTATCCAAAGAAGGAGGCAAGTTATCACCATCTTGTCCTCAATTTATCATTTAGAGGGAAAACAAACTTTTGGCCATGGATAAATTACTACCATTAGTATATTTGAATACAGATTAATAGAGCAATAACCAAGCAAAAAATAGATTGGTGATTAGGATCTTGAATTGATGATCAGAGAAGCATGTTCAACAAAGGACCTTTTTTTCCTGTCTAACTGCATACCACCACTCTGTTGACAGTTGGCACTCGGCTTCAAGAATGTGCAACAAATATATCCACCAACTTAGTTAAATATGAAGGCGAGATCATCCATAACATGACCAATATAAGTAGTATGCTATATATGAATTTCTGGTACAGAGCTGGGAGTAACTCACCAATCATGGTAGACTCCAATAAGGCCTCGGTCATATATTACACCAAGCGTAGATGGCTTGCGAGCAGGAACGACATTCATCACCCATACAGGATCTGGCATGAGTGCTGCTGCAAAACTCCCAAAAAATGCATTCATGTCCATGACATTGCGTATGGCTGGAGTTCCTAGCTTCACATTCAAAGAATTCTTATAGTATGCAACCCTCCTTACCCAGCGCCGTGTGTCAGCGTCAAACAAATCTAACCCATTTTTCATGTGCACAGCCCTGGAAGGTGCTTTCGTTAGCCTATCAGGCCACTTAGGAATAGTCCCAATGGTACAATCCCCCTTCACAGCTGAAGTCCTACTCACACATTTCTTTAACTTGAAGTACCTGCAACATAATTGAGCTTAGCTTCAGAATTTATGGTGTTCCCATGCAAATAAATGAATATTATCTTGAGCAGAAAGCTCAATTGATCAGGTTGCTAACTAAAGGCAAATTTATCAAATTTGCACCTAAAGTCCTAAACCAAGTGCATTAGTTGCAAGATGGTCGAAAGAAAAGAACAACAGCAGTGTTGCCATCATCCGAGTTGCTGCAAAAACACTAGAATAAAACTTTTAGAAACTGAAGATTTATTTTTAGACAATTACCATGCATCATTTGGGTCATCTGATTCGTCGCACAATTCAAGACCATATTCATTTTGGTTGGGCAGGCATAAATCTCCAGCAGGTTTTTTCCATATGACGGTGTTTCCATCCACAGCGATCAGCTCATAGCACAATGCTCTTGCCACAGCCTGGAGATCAGCCCATTCCTTGTCTTGTTTAGCCCACTGCACAGGTGGTCCAGAAATGACAAGATATCCTCCAGGACGAAGCAACCGATTTACTTCGATAAAATAAGATGCATCTGCCAAACCAGATCCCTTCAATGTAAGATCTACTGGCAGGTTGTATCCAAGGAATACGAAAACATAGAAGGATACAAGTCATAAAGAACTTACTATAAGCTGTAAAAGGGATCAAGCATCGGGAGCAATGCACCAAGTCAAATGAAAATGCAGGATACGGGAGTCTCCGAGTGCCAAGCATGGCAACAAATGCCGGAACCCCTCTCTCCAGTGCAAACTGTATCTGTGCTTTGTGTGAATCTCTTGGAGCAAATGAGAGAGTCAAAATCCCTTCCTTCAGCAAATATCCTCCCCAACTAGCAACCTAGAACACGATCATGTCATAAGAAACCTCCAGTATACAACAAGTTTACAAACTAAAAATCACAAAAACAAAAAATTACTCCCTACCCCACATCCCATATCAAGAGCAGTCCTCAAAACCCCGCCTTTGATAGGGATATATTGCCCGAGCTTCTCAATATACTGTACAGCACCCTCTGGAAACATTGTTCCACCGCCAGGGAAAATGAAGTGCTCTCCTTCCTTTTTCATCCATCCTTGATGACCTTTCCTATCAGCAATTTTATCATGCGGCATATTCGCATGCCATATCTTGACATCAAAACACAAAAAGACCGCGGACATCAATGTATATCAATACAAATTACCCAAAAAAAAGAGTGTAAATAAACTAATTAAACTAACAAGATCAGTAAGAAAATAACCCTATTACTACCACAACTATGACTATTAAAAACACATAAATAAATTATTTCTAATTAAAAATACAAGAAATTCAGCAAAAGTGCATACCTTATGCAAACTCTGAGGCCATCGGACAGAAATCTTATAACCGTCAGGTGGCGGGATCAAGCAAAGATGAGTATCCTCAACGGGAGGACAATGACGTTCTCTATAAAAGTTCATTTCTCTACTTAACTGACTATTCCTTCTAGGATCTTCACAAGGCATGTGATCTACTTCGTCCGCAGGACAAGCTTCAATCGGCTGAGCATTCTGTCCCGCCTCAATCAAAGCGACAAGACGGTGGCGTTGGCGTGGATCAGAGGTGGAGCGGAGGAGTGTTTGGCGGCCTGAAGCGGCAAGAGAGTCGCCGAGTGGAGTGAAGACTAGAAGGAAAAAAAGGAAGACTAAACCGAAGAATGTTGCCGTTACTAAATCAAGTAGTTTCCATTGGCGTGGGTTTCGTTTCGACGCGGGCAGATTTAGGTGTCCCATTTTTTATTTCTTAGATCTGATTATATGATTCTTTCTTTGTGGCTTGGTGAAGCCGAGGAGGAGGGGGGTTGATTTGCTCTGGTTTTCTTTGATGAGAGATGGGAGCTGATCGATGGTGGTGAGTGAGTGATTTAGAGGAGGAGGGAGATTATGTTCACGTGACGGTGAGGGATCTGGTTAACCATTTTATTTCTTCTCTTTTTTCTATTACTATTTCTTTTCTTTTCTTTTTTTAATTCAACATCTTGTTACACGCGTTAATTAATTCGAACGGAATATTTTATTTTTCATGGTCAATAATGATATTGAGTTATAAAAATTAGGATTTTATTCAAGTATACATTCAATTATTAAAAACAAATATCTTATATCAATTATCATGCATTCTTGGGTTGTACATATTCTTCGTGCAATCCTTGACACGTAAAATTTACTTCTTTTCCAGGTTTTAAATAAAATTGTTCATAATTTTTTTAGCAGTGCTAAATCTTTTTATTTTATTTTATTTCCATCAAATTTTAATACTTTAACAGGAGGTTTCCTTTTGTATATTGGCTGTGAAGCTCGATAATAGGATGGAAGTAGATCCATTTATACACGTGTCTTTCGGACAACAGTACGTGGCAGTAACAGGCCAAAAAGGAAACCGACTTTTACTGTGTTGGGTTTTAGAGAAATAATAACTAATATTTTTAAAAAAATATATTAAAATAATTTTTTTAAATTTTTTTAATATTAGAAAATCAAAATAATCTGAAATAAAAAAGATAATTTAAAATAAAAATAAATAATTAATTAATTTTTTCAAAAATATTTTTGAAATATTAAAACAAATAAAACCCTCCCAGTACTGTTTTTTTTTTTCAGTTATATATATATATATATATATATATATATTTTCATCCTCGTACGTTTATTTTTGCATCATTTTATACGTTGAGATCTGCCTTTCTTTGCATACTCTTGCGTGTCTGGAGTGTCTGGAAATATTATAGAGTTCAGTTAAAAATCAATGTTACAAATAAAAATTTATATTATGATTAAAAACAAACTTTAGATACCAAAATTAACATATAAAACACAGACTTTATTACTTTCATTGCTCATGGAAACTTCATTTTGGTTTGTGAAAACTTGATTATATTTGGTTCTTATTGTTTTAAAATTTTGTTTAAGTTCCGGTCATAAATTTTATTTTTCACATTTTGATTTTTAGATACCAAGAAAAGAAAGAGGAGGTCGTAAAAGAGAGAGAAAATTGTTCGATTAGCCACATTTTAATCACAAAAAAATATCATCTCTTAGCATAATTGAATTCATCTTTGATAAAGAGATTTCAAAGAAAGTGTTTTTTCCTTAAAACAAACCGGAAAAAATAAATCAAGGCCACGGGTTTTTTTTTCAATCTAGTTTGATTTTTTATTTTTAAATTGATTAAACAGTGTTTTATAGTTAAAAATAATTTCGTTAAAGTTTTCTAGATATTCTTGATATGTTTTTAAGGTTTGTTGAAGTTTTGAGGATGTTCTTGACATGTTTATAGGTGAAAACATGTTGAGAATTGGATTTTTAGATTTCTGACCTTGAGTTTCCAATCATAAAAAATGACCTAGTTTTGTTATTTTTACTATTAAAAAGTGTAAAAAACTTATTTTTGGTTCATTAAATTTCAATGGATGCGTATTTGTTTAATGTTGTTTTAAGATTTTAAGCTTTAATCCTACACTTTATTTCTTATTGCTGTAGTTCCTATATATTTAAAAGCGAAAGAAAAATTCATAAGAAAGGGGAGGTAAGTTTATTAAAAATACGATAATTAAAAAAAAAACTTTATTTCTAATAGAAATATGTTTTTGTCTAAAGGAAAAAAACAAAGAAATCCATGAATAAAAGAATGACACTTTGACTATAAAATATATCTTTTACTAAAGGATATAAATCATTGAAATTGTCACGAATATTTATTTTTTAAAAAAATATTTTGATTATTTTATAGTCTAATTATTTTTTTTATTTTACCTTAATTTTTTTAAAATTACAATTTACATATAAGGTCAAGTTCAAGGTAATTTTTAAAGTCATGTATCACTCTACATTCTTATAAAAAAACCAACAAAATAATTTAAATAATTTACATAATTGGTATTGTATTTTAATTAATAACTAAATAGCCATCGAATGTTAAAATTATAAGATCTCAAAATTGTCATCTCCTCCCTCCTGCCACTTTCTCTCCCATCCTAGCCACCGCCTCTTCTCGTTTTTCTTTCTCTATCGTGCACCGTCGGAGTCCAACTAGCCATCAAGGCCGCCGCAACTACCACAAAAACCACCGCTCTCTCCCATAACTCTACCAAATCAAACCCCATGGCCATGATAACTACAAAAACTGAGAATCTTTATTACCTTTAATATTAAATAAATTGAGCCCAGTTGTTGCTCACTCGTCTATTACCAAATAGGTAATGATACTAGATGCTTGTTAGATTTCTTCAACTGGGTTTCTCTTAAATTACAATATTTTTCAATTTTTGTGTTGATTTTATGCAATTAAACTTTAAAAGGATAGAGGCAAAATAAAAATAATAATTAAACTAAAAGTTGGGTAATTTTTTTTAATTACTGCAAAATTAAATAAAACCAGGTTCCAACACAACCCCACGTCACCGTGGAAAAAAAAACTAGTAATATTCTAAATTAAAAACAAACTTTTAAATATCCTTCTGTCACCGTATCAAGCGAAGGATCTGCATAAATTAATTACTACACTTAAAAGCATCATAAAACAAGGGTCAAAGCAAACGAATTGTTTCTCTTCTCAACGAGGTCAACATGCATCTACAAAAATAAATAATTTCATTCACATCTCCCATTAAAAAAATAATAATAATAATCGGAAGACCATGTATGCTGCTGCTGCCAAGTGCCGGACTGACACGGCTTTAACCCTCACTAGTTTTAATAGTTCAAAACAGTCCTCTATTTTTCTTGAAACTTTTTATTTGCCCCCTTATCTTTGAATCCTAACTTTATCCTTGGTTGCTGCGTCTTACTTGCAAATAAATCCCTGAACACAACTCCTCTCACTTTTTAGAATTTGCTACAAGGCTAAGAATATCATGACTACGGAGACATTCAAAGTATTCATGTATTTAATTTTTATTTATCGAAATATTTACTTGCTAAAAGCTATTATAACTATTTATATAGAAAAACTAAAAAACCTTATTAATATCAAGAAAAAAAGAGTCATTCCTTTCAAATATAAAAAAAAACAAAAAAAAAACTAATTCTAACTAGAAAAAAACAAAAAAAAAATTATATTACGCAAACATGATTAGGACCAACTCACTCGGATTCTAGAGATGTGCTTACATTCATGGAAGATGCTAGAGAAATGTGACAGTGGATACTATTACTATTGTTGTGGTGACAATTACATCAGATCATCGCGAACGCTGGAAGATTTCTATTCAATAAAGATACAACCAGAACCAACTCACTCAGAGGTTTGTAGCTGCCAATGTCGAACTCATTGCATTGGAGGGCCAAGCATATACTGTTTCCATGCCGGCTATTCAATTAAGATCACATTATTTTACCATGCATCCACTTATCACCATACACAAATCTCAAATTTGATTTCCCATATTCAATTCAAATGTTCCATATGCAGTCTTGTATGATGTAGAGCAAAACGAAAAACCATGGCCAAAGGGCTATGGAAGAAGAGGGTTAAACAAAAAATTTGTAACTGCAACTTCATAAATAAATCCAAGTATATACAAAGAAAGAAAGAAACAGCCAGAAATTGGCCAGGTCATTTTGAATCTTGCCATCCCCCAAAATGCTATTTTCCGCCACGGAAACCAATTTTTTTGAAGATTTAAAACTCAGATTCACTGCACCAGGAGACCTATGTTCAGGAATCCCAGAAACTAATCAAGACAATGATGGTCACGGTTCTCATTGTCCTAGTTGAACTGGAAATTCATTTAAAGTTTCCTAGAAGCCTTGTATTCATGCTTGATAAGATTTGCCCTCAGCAGCATTGCTCGAACATCCCTATCAAACTCATTGCCTGTCTGCAGTACCCGCTGGAAAGTCGCATTCCTTTGATCCGCATGGCGTGCATATAGAATTTTGTTGTGCGAGTCAATTCGTGCCTGCAAAGGCATGGTATTTTTATCAGTAAGGTATCGAGATAAGTTGTGCAAAAGGGTGGAAAGGTTTTGCTGTGTGGCATGAAAACAACCAATGGATATACTGAAAAATTTTGGACGGAGACCCGGTCAAAACCCCATTGTGAATGCCAGGGAATTCCAGTCATGGGATATTTCCTAAACCTAGACATCTGGGGCAAACTATTTAAGCTGGATAAAAGAACAAAAAATTAGCAATGCAAATTGCAAGCCAAACCTGTATTTGATTGTCAGCAATCAAGGCTTCAAGTTCTTTCCCTAAGCCCGCAACAGTTGTTTTGAAAGCATTGGCCATCATATGCAGATCAACAGACACGAATGGGTGTGTATACTGAATGAGAGCTTTGTTGCGGATTTGATCATACAGTGTCTGGACATGGTCATGCAAATGGATGTCAAGCATTAGGTTTGCTTTAAGATTTCCCAGGTAATCCAGACACGAAGCATAATGGCTGCAAAGGAAACAGAGAAAAGAAGAAATTTTTGTTTACAAAACAGGCTTCATGTCCAACAGCGTGGATATAACTGTTGGCAAGCTTATGAGAAAAGAAGTTGAAAAAGAAAAGAAAAGGAAAATAGAACACTCAACTAAACTCCAGGATGTAAATTAGAGTTAAACAATCATATATTGACAAACATGAATAAAAGCTCAGCTGATGACAAGCTAATGGAAAAAGAGACCAAAATATGAAGACAACTAATCCCCCAGGCTACTGATTCGAGTTAAATACGAGACTGTTGACATTATAATGCAAACTCTCCAAGCAGCCTTGTACATTTCGATAGTTTGACACATACAATATTAAAGGAGAAGGAACCTTATTTTCCTTGTTTTTCCAAGTTTTGTTTTTCCATCTTCGGTAGAAAAAAGACAGTTCCAGAAATTAAAAAAAAAGGAGTTTATGAGGATATTTTGCTTCTATTGAACCCATATATAATAAATCTATTACCGGTGACAAGCTCTTGGAAAAATTGAGCAAGTATAGGCAATCTTCCCAGCATTAAAGAACCATCTTCTCAAAATCAAAATCCAAGACTTTGTTAAAATAAAAGATCCTGAATCTCCTCCCATCTATACCAAGTACCAACACAAAATTTCTTGGATTTAAAATATAGAGCACAATGGCTAACTGCTACCTTGCAAGAATATATCATCAAAAGTCAAAGCATTAAAAACAAATCGTGTACCATCATAACAAGTTACCTTGAGTAGAAATCATGAATAAGCTCTCTAACTTCAGGTACCAACTCCAAGAAATTACGGAAGTTGGGATTGTCTATGACTTTGCTCTGCCAAGCAAAAGCACTGATTAGAAACTACCCTCTGAAGTTCATTGAAAAGCCAGTGAAAAACAAGATTAACAAGAAGAAAGAGGGAGTGGAGAAGGAGAAGAAGATGATGATGAAGTAGGAACACCTTCAGCTCCGTCCGATCAAAACTTGCAAGGGCACAAAGTCCTCCGTATGTTGCAACATCTTGAGGTGCAATAACTTCATTGTATGAATTTCCCAATTCAGGACTTACTTCCAGGAACTGTACCCATTGAAAGATAGCATACGCAAAGT
>Ga0307511_10008069_pt1 | contig 10547 bp, 5 predicted proteins | sample 13_EM_MG_FD_200266 | JGI IMG/M metagenome (GOLD analysis project Ga0307511, IMG submission 200266) | Populus trichocarpa ectomycorrhiza microbial communities from riparian zone in the Pacific Northwest, United States - 13_EM | ecosystem: Host-associated > Plants > Roots > Unclassified | place... | reverse complement strand
TATAAAAAAAATGTTTTTTTATGTGTTACATACGGCCAATACCCTAACATGTTTTGAACGTTCTTTTAAAAAAATATTGAAAGTTTTGAAAATGTGTTTTCGAATGGATTTCTTAAACACAACAAAAATTATTTTCTTGCATTTCTGGATTTTACAACATGTTTGTAAAACTCCAAAGGGTATTGGCCAATATTCCAAAAAATACAAAAATTTTATTTTAGGGGAATTCATATATTATTCACCGTTAATGTTTGGATAAAGAAATCCCTAAGGGACGAATATCCAAAATATTATTGGGAATAATTTGTTATTATTCACTGTTAATATTTGGATAAAGAAACCCTAAATGGTAAATATCCAAAATAATTTTCTAAGAATAATAAGTCATCACACATCCTTGAAAGAAGTCTCAATTATAATTGAGGACATTTCAACTTTTGACTCCACGGTTTACGAGCCGTGAAAGTATGAAACACTAAGGCAAAAAGGAGGCTTTTAAAGCGCTCTGAATTTCCTTAGATTTCTAAATCTTTATCCTCTCTACTTGCGATTTACGAGTCGCAAACTCTTGAAATATTAAGGGAAAAATGAGCTTTTAAAGCACATGGAATCTCCTTGGATTTCTACCTTAATAAATTTAGTTTGAATCAAACCTAGAAAAAACTGATGGGATTAGAAAACACCAACACTATAGCTATTATAAGGCAAACCAAACACCAACCAGCTTACCTTAGGTAGGGCGTACTAGGGGTGCTAATACCTTCCATTTACGCAACCAGTCCTTTGCCTTAGAATCTCTGAAAAACCAGTTAGGTTTCCTAGTGACCATAATACCAGGTGGTGACTCCATTATTCATAAAACAAAAGACCCCGAAATCAATCGAGGATCGCCGCGACGCTGAGCTCCGCTCGCGAGGGTGCGACAATTTACATGCCCTATTAGCAATATTCACATACTAATATTTAACTTACCTCGTAGATAATATTTATATAATAATATTTATCCTGCTTCGCAGACAATATTTTCATATCATAATTAGCATGCCTTATAGCCATTATTCATATAAGAATATTTATCATTATTTATCATGGCTCGTAAATAATGATTTCACATAATAATTTTCATGCCATATAAGCTATATTCACATAATAATATTTAACCTACCCCATGAAAAATATTTTCACATAATAATTATCATGCCCTGTGGGGAATCTATTCTTGGAATTCCATTATCCCGTCTCAAAGACAATTTATTCTTGGTTCTATTTTCCCTCCCCGAAGGCAATTTATTCATATAACAATATTTTTTTCATAATTGCATTGAATTCATATTCCAAACATCGCATTGGATTTATATACTAATCAATAACAAGACATTTCTTAAACTTGATGTGTTATGGTTGTGAACATATCATTTACAATAATACACATTCTATAATATATATTATCTAGAAATATTACACATTTCTTATTTATATATATATATATATATATATATATATATATTATCAATTATGAATTATTATATATTCTCATGATATACATCATTTACCATTAAATTCCTTGTTGTTGCAGCCAACTTAATATTTAACAGTATAGCCTCCACTATTGTGATCAACTAAATTTTATATCACGTATATATGCCTAGAACATAACTCATTTATACATTAATAATTACCTAAAACACTTTTTTTTACTAAGAGAAGTAAGGTTATGAACACATATTTGTACCTCTATGACATGTGCTCCTAGAAAGTTAGATCCCACAACAGATGTTCCTCATACAATCCAAAAATAACAAATTGACATTTTTGTTTGGCTAATGCACATGTTATATTATCAATCATATCTTGCATACACAAAAGGTATAATATTGATAACTACTCTATTATTCGCCAACACTTTATTAACTATAATGCAATTTATACTAACCTTGATATATAATGATTTAGATGAATGTCTCTATATTTATTTGGCTTTCCAAACAATATTTTCATGACTTTACATGCATCGATGTTAAGGAGATTTTTATGCTATCCTTTTAATATTCACCTTGCTTTTTCTCCATCGAATTTTGATTTATAAAATCTTATTTCCCAACTTTAAAGATTGAGACCAATATATACACAAAAGGTGAATCATTTATCATATCACCTTTTAATGTAGTTAGATAACCTTCTTCTATAGCAAATCTCTTTGAAAAAAGGCTATTGTGTTACATTTTTGTTCATGTATTTCTTCCATTTATAAGGGTTATTATACCAATCTTCATCTTCATCAAGTTGCAGAACTTTAAAGATTCCTTTATTAAATCCTTTTTATTAGTCTTGGTTTTGGAAGTCTATCTTTTCCAACCTTTTTGTGAGTTCTTTTAACCTTTTTTTTTTTATCTCACTTTCATTATCCTTCTACCAAATTTAATGACCAAATTATTTTTAGTTTAGTTTGTGGTGAAATATTATACCTTTTTCTTTGGTTTCTAAACTTGCTTGTTTGCACTTTAATAGGTAGCAACCATCTTTCTTTGCAACTATCTTTCAGCAGTTCATGTTATGAACTTTTATCCTTATTAGTGCCAACTTTCTATATTTTCTAACTTGGGCCTTTGAATTTAGTATATTTCATCCATCTAGATTCTCGTTCTCTAAAATAAGAATGACTTTTTGTCGAATTTATTATTTAAAGCACCTTTAATTCATTGTATTGCCACAAATACTATAACTTTAAAAACATAGGTTCCTTCATTGGTTTTTTTTTCCTCATTCTAGAGACTTAAAAATTTCCTTGATTTATCCTTAGTATATATATGTCATATGAGGTCAGTTTATTAATGATAAACTACAAGTTATTAAATACAATTCTAGTGTCTAAAGCTTTCTTGATTAGATTTTCTTTTGAGGTTTTTCATTATTTAGTGGAGTCTGTTAGTTGTTTTATTTGGTTTTATAACCTTACACAACTATAAAGTCTAAAGCTTGCAATTGTTTCGAAGGCATAAATTTCATTTGATCACATTTTCTTAACACAACATAAAGGTTATGCAAGTATTGGTAGCATGGTTGTTAGCCATATGCCATCTTCACAAATGGTTTAGCCTTTTAGGATTGATCAATAAGTACAAACTTTATAAACTTCTTCTATATCAAGTGATCAAAGTGCATTAATTTATCAAAGGTCATAACTTACAATTCATAATTCAACATGCTTAATAAAATCATAAGTATTACAAGATGTAAATATGTTATATTAATGGTTAGGTAAAGGATTCTTATCTATCCCTATAGTCTTTTTATTTTCAATTTCTACTTAGGTGTCCTATTGTTCCATACCACTTATAATAACCTTTCTCCTTTTATTCTTCTATTGGTAAAGTATTATGTTTTTCTCTAAAACCGATTCTTTCGTTTGCCACTAAACAATCAAAGATTTGATTAAATTGGTTTATATCAAAAGAGTAGTGTCTCCACTTAATGGATTTCAATGCCTTTAAAGCCTTTGTATTCTTCTTCACTAACACATTACACACTAAAGGTTATTCCGGGAAAAATTATGCAATGTGATTCTCTAATTGAATTGGTTCTTAGTAATAACTACCAAAAATAAAAAGTTCTTTCATCTTTTTCTTCTCTCAATAAACTCTTATATCTTCTACCCTAGGCTTCTAACTCGTACACATCATTAAACTTTATCCTTTCAAAATTCTTCTTTAAGCTCAATCTCCAAGCCTGAATGCTTTTTAAACTTTATGGACACATATTTCTTCTTTGGAATATTTGCCTAACATTTGGGATTAGCTATTATAATTCTACTTAAGTATTTTTTGATAGATTCATCTAAATGTTGTTTTAACTTTACTAAATCTAATAATCTAATTTTAGGATTTGTTTTGAAAAATAAGCCTAAAAATAACTTACAATTCTCTTTAGGAATATATTGAGTTAGGTGGTATGTTTATATACCAAGAAAATCCCCTTACCCTAATCAATGAATTTATAAATGACCTATGCTTAAGGTAGTTAAAATCAACAACTTCTTTATATTGCTACATAAACTTTACAATGTGTTCTATAATAATTACAAGTCTTCTACCCATTAAAAAAAGGTAAAATCTTCAAACTTAAAGGCTACATGCATGGTTCGGATATCTCCTATCTATATATTTTGGATATGGTCTACTATAGGTATGCCTATATACTTGTTGCATTATTGGACCATAAGTCTGTTATACTATCCTTACTATGTATTCCAATTTCTATTATAGATTTGGCTGGTTTACCCCTAACTACCTCTACTACTAGGCATTTCTATTTTCCAACTTCTTATTCCTTTTTAGGTCTTTTATTGGAAGCTCTGTGCCTTAAAATTAAGTTACTATAAGGTTCCATAAAAGGATCACTTATAGTGTTGTTGGGTTCTCCAATGATCAAAGGCCTACTTTACGTATCTTTAAGTTTATACAAAGGATTTTCTCTTGCATTATAACCTTCTACATCTCAATATAAATGAATGTATGCCTTCTAAGATGAGTTTGCATTAGCACAACTTAATTGACCTATCACTTTAGAAAGTTTGTTATCCATTTGACCTTTTACTTCTATATTCACTTATTTGAAAATTTTAGGCATTGCTTCTAACATTGTGTTCAAAGTTAGATATGATTACATTTGTTTTTTTTTTTTAATCTAGACTCTAAAAGAGAGTTTATGTTTATTAGGGTTTGCTTTAGCCCTATGTAAACTTCTTTTCATAAAGCTTGCAAGACAATTATCTTATGTTTGATTGTACATATTGCATTTTGTCTTTTCTTAATATTAGACTTTAACATAGTTGTTGGCTAACATTAAATCTATATAATGATTACTTATAAGTTTGATTTTCATTACATGCTTACTCTTAATTTCTTCAATAATGATTTGAAATATAAACTCAATAAGAGCATAAGATTATCTAAATTTAGCATTAAATTATGCTTGCCTTTCTTTTATTGTTAAAAGCGCACGTGTTTCTGGAAGTTTCTTTTATGTTTTACAACCTAAAATTTTAAAGTGCCTAAAACTTGAGATGGGTGCTTAGTTTGAGTTTTTTAAGTTATTGTTCATGTGTGTGTCATAGTTTTTTACTATAGCTTATATACTCTATTTTTTATCTCTTTTAACTATTTTTCATGATCTCTTGTGTGAGTGCACATCTCTTTTTTTACCACATCATCAAGAAGTTTGAGAATAATTTGATAGCATGAGTTTGTTATTGAGTGGTTATTCTATAATGATATAATTGTCCTTCTTTTATGCTTTGGATACCTTTTGTCTAAAATTATGGAGGATTATTTGTTTATTTGTTTATTCATTATTAAATAGATATCCAATGCATGCTCACTTTTAAAAACAAGTTTATTATTAAATAATTATATTTTCTTGCTCGTTTATTAATCTACCCTGTGTATATGCATTTTTTTCTTGCTTATATTCATATGCATTCTTTGCTATTCTATCATGAGTTAATTTAGTTATGTATATGTTGATCCTATATGAGCCCAAACAAATTTAAATATGCATAAGCTTTTATTTTCTTTTACTTTCTTTCTCTTCTTTAAAATTGCAATTGTTTTCATTTTTTAATAAAAATATATATGAAAATATACATGTTATCTCTTATGTTTTCAATTGTTTTAAAATCTTTGTATTTGATTATAATAAACATGATATAAAATAAATAAATAAACATTTATAAAGTATAAAACACTAGTGTGAGTAAATCATCTAGTTATTATTAATATAAATTATGGATAGAATTGAACCAACACAAGATATTAATAGTATAAATTCTTAACATAGGGTTGATATAAATGATACATTTATATTGTTGATAGTTTTTAAAGATACGATAATGAAATGATTTTAGTTTCGATACACAAAAATTTATCTAACAACCTTCAATGATGGATTAGAAACAAAATCAATTTATGAAAAAAATGTTTAGCATGAAATTGGTTCATTTTTGTTAGTTTATATGAAATAGAAATGCACAAGTAAATTACAATTTAAAGAAACGAATAAATAAAAACAAGCAATATAATAATAAAACCCGAACCCGGTTCACCTTAAAATATTTCGGTCCGGCTCAGATAAAAAATTAAACAGGAAACGAGATTGACAAAACTGTTATATAAAGTGATCCTGGTCTCTTCTTCTCCTCTATCCAGAATCCTGAAGATTTTTTCTTTCTATTTTTGAGCAACTCTGTTATTATTTACCAAAGCAGCAAGGTCGACACTCACTTACAAAATGGCCATTAAATCACAGTTAATTACAGGATTAACCCTGCCAATGCCACACCCTCCTTATACTTCTTCAAGCTCCAACAACAACGGTAACAATAATACTACTTTATGTATGGTGAAGAGGAGGACCCTCACGACGTCGTTTTTCAATGGTGGAGGTTGGTACTTTACTTTTTTCTGCCGTATGTGTTAATGGGCATCGGTTAGTTTTTAGTTTTAAGTTCCTAAATTTAATCTTCTTTTTTTTTTTCAGTCCTTTTTGCGTCAAAGCTTGGTGCTTTATAGTGTTAAATGTGAATTGAGGAGACCCAGATGAGATAATTGACTGTTTCTGATGTTAGTTATACGAGCGAAGGATTTTTTTTTTAGTTTTTTGTCGTTCTTGGATTTTTTAATTCATAAAAATATACACACGGAGAAGCAATTGTTAGTTTAAGAGTGCTAATTGTGTGGTGTGCCCAATTGTTTGTTTTTGAAGCTGGTTTCTTTTAGGGGGTGATATATAAGGAGACCCTTTTGGATGAATTTGTAATATCTACGGTGGAGTATTGTGATTGCGAGGAGGGATTTTTGTAGGGGCTGATTGTTCAAAGTCCAATGAATTAATCTGAGTGTTGCAAGTCACAAGAGTTGATGGGGTTGGCTGTATGGATATCGTTGTCCTTTTTGTTCGGTTTAGGGCTGAATGCTGTTTGTGAGCTTTTGTTACAAGAAACTTTAGTAATTTGATATAGATCTTTAATAAATTTAAAAACGTTGATGAGGCAAGCATAAGAGAGTAGCTCTATATAAATGTCAGCAATCTGGTTCTGAATACACATGTATGCATTTGGCGCTTCGCTTGTGTGTTTAGACACATATTGATCTCTTTGCTGAATTAATTTTGCTTGCAGTTGAAGCTCTAAAAGTTGCTAGGATAAGGACCAGTCTATCCACTCGGTCCCGATGTTACAGACAAGGTGGAGGTGCTCTTGGCACTTGCATGAACCTTTTTGATCGCTTTGGTAGAGTTGTGAAGGTGAGATCTTGGAGTGTTCATCCATGTTTATGTAATGACTCTCTGGTCATTTTTTACCACCATCGCTGATAATTTTATACTTTTTCTACATTAACCTACATGGTTTAATTCTCTTCTGTTACAGTCATATGCCAATGCAATCATAAGTTCCTTTGAAGATCCAGAGAAAATTCTAGAGCAGACAGTACTTGAAATGAATGATGACTTAACAAAAATGCGTCAGGCCACGGCACAAGTAATTTATCTTGCATTTATTTCCTTCTTTAATTACTATTGGTTCTTTCTTCCCTGTTCTCTTCATCTTTTCTCGTACACTTTCTATCATTTTTGTTACACACACACACACACACTTTTTAATACACTACGAGAGTATAATATGTCAAGCATTTAACCCCAAATGGTAGTATCATTAATAGACATAAAATTTCTAGGCTTCTCAATTTTCTGCTAATGTGGAATTTCTTTATTCTTCCCCTTTTCCTTTCTAATTTTCTTCTTTTTACATTTTATTTAGGTTCTGGCTTCTCAAAAAAGGTTGGAAAATAAATATAAAGCTGCACAACTAGCTTCTGAAGAATGGTAAACCATGGTTGGAGCTATTACTACCAGCAAGTGACAAATCAATTAGATTCGTTACATGATTGCTTTCTTGTTATAGAAATGAAGCATTATTTTGCACCATGTAGGTACCGTAAGGCACAACTTGCCCTTCAAAAGGGAGAGGAAGACCTTGCACGTGAAGCTCTCAAGAGGCGTAAAACGTATGCTGTAAGTTGAATCTTCCTGAACGAGAATGCATGGTGTCTGAAATTGTCTAGTTCTAGATTGCGCTTCATACCAAGTACCCCTGCCTTAGAAAGCAAGAAAGATACTTGGTTAACCATCTAGTAGGTGGTCCAGTGGTAAGAGCTTGGGACTAAGGGGTTTGCTCCCTTTCTGGTTTCAGGTTCGAGCCCTGTGGTTGCTAATATTGATGGTCACTGGAGGTTTACCTGGTCGTTAACTTCAGGATCCGCAGGGATTAGTTGAAGTGCGCGCAAGCTGGCCCAGACACCCCACGTGAATAAAAAAAGAATAAAAAAAAAAAGATACTTGGACTAAAGGTCCACTGGTATCATACAAGGTGAACAATGCTAAATGTTACTGGATTGGCATTCAAGCCTTATCAAACTGCTGACAGAAAGAGATGGGGAGAAAGAGAGAGAAGAAAAAAACTGTTCTTTTGAAATAACATTCCATACGCATCCCCAGTTTGTGGGTAAAATTGGAACCTCCCTATTAGTTCATCATAAGTTTCCTAACTGCATGATTGTCAACTTTTGTTGTTTATTTTTATTATTGCTTTAATATATTGAGCTAACATAGAGTTATTCAATCTAGCTTGTTAATGATGAGATGTTGTCAGTAACTAACAATATCTTCTATTTCCTTAATTTTTTATCCGTGCATAATTTTCTAGCTACTTTCTCTATGAGCATCCCCAGTTTGTAGAGATACTAGGATAGGAGGCTTTTGATGAGTATTGTTACTTTGTTACTTTGTTACTTCTGATAAATTATGCTTAAACTAGAAGAGCAAGTATTTTAGAGTGATGTTACTCAAGTCAATTCCCTCTTCTCAAGTAAATTCTTATTAGCTTCAAAACAACAAACTTATTCCCTCGTGTTTTCTAAGTTCTGTTACCTCTAAAATAACAAATGTGGAAGTTGCTGTTATTTGTTGTTGAGAATTCAGCTGTGAGTGTAAACAAAGAATTGAGTAGATGTTGCAAGCTGCATGTGCAAATGTTGTCACAGTTATAAAGGAATCCTTTTGAAAGTTAATTTTTCTGTTTTCGTTTTTTGCAGGATAATGCTAATTCTTTCAAAGCTCAACTTGATCAACAGAAAGGTGTCGTTGAGAATCTCGTCTCTAATACTCGGGTATGCTTGTGCCATTGGAGTGCTATTTCCATACATCTATGTTATTTTCAGTTGAAGCTATTTCCAAAGCTCAATTTTCCTTTCCTTTCTTTCCACTATAAACCAAAGACCTGCTTTTAAACCATGCTTGAGGTTCTCTGTTTTAGGATTTTGTTTGGTGTTGAGGCTGACTAACATTTTTTTAAAAAATTCTTTTGGTAAAATATTTCAAATTTACTTGGCCATATTTCGTGCTGTTTCCATTCTACCTTTTGGTTTTCATCTTTTTGATAGCTACTGTGATATACTAATGACCTTGTTGTAAGTTTTCTGTGTAGCTTCTGGAGAGCAAAATGCAGGAGGCAAAATCAAAGAAAGATACTCTGAAAGCACGTGCTCAGTCTGCAAAGTTGTCTCTACCCCCAGTTCCCCTCTCAAAGTAGCATTGTTTCTTTAAGTGTGTTACCTTTCTGATGCTTGCTTTGTTGTGCACTTCTGTGTTCCTGTAGGACTACAACCAAAATGAATGAAATGTTGGGAAATGTTAATACAAGTAATGCACTTGCAGCTTTTGAAAAGATGGAAGAGAAAGGTAAAAGATTTAGATCTAGTCTCTTCATCATTGTTCTATTTCGTATGCATTTCCTGTCTTCCTTGGACTTTGACAGGGTCCGGTAATATCTGCTGGAAGCAGGACATTGTGACATGAGTTATGCCAGTGTTTCTAGAATCCACTTACACGTAGACATCACCTTATATGCTCATAACTGTTTTCCTACATTTCCATTTCAGTCTATCCAAAACTCATGCTACAATCTTTCTTTTCTCTTGTCATTTGAATGATCATGTCTCCAAATTGAATTTTTCTTGCTGTGACCTGGATACTTATCTAGGATGTCTGTTTAACTTTGCCAATTCTTTTCCAGTATATTGATGCTTATATAACCATGTTTTTAGTCTCCACATGATTACTTCTCTGTATCCTCCTTTAAAATGGCTGATAAAAAAACTTCCGCTGTGTTTCTTGTGCATCATCCGAAAGTTGTACTCCCAGCATTTTCAAATGCCTGTTTCCATTTCTGCCTATTTGGGCCTGTACTCTAATTTATGAAAATGATTATTTTTTTTCTGATACCTATAATTTTGGATATTAAGCCCCTATTCCTTATATCACTGGTTCCTTTATTGAATAATCAATAGAACCATAAGTTGGATACTGTTTATGGTTATTCTACCTTGGCATTGGTTACTAGAAATGATGCTCGCAGTGGGACATCTGGATGCCATGTTAATTATTGGATCATTGCAGTGTGGATTACCATTGGCACCTAACTGTATCTAAGATCC
>Ga0307511_10008068_pt1 | contig 10550 bp, 9 predicted proteins | sample 13_EM_MG_FD_200266 | JGI IMG/M metagenome (GOLD analysis project Ga0307511, IMG submission 200266) | Populus trichocarpa ectomycorrhiza microbial communities from riparian zone in the Pacific Northwest, United States - 13_EM | ecosystem: Host-associated > Plants > Roots > Unclassified | place... | reverse complement strand
TTGGTGGAAAACAAGAAAGGTTACATTTTTGAGAGATCCACTGAAGCATTGAAAAGATAAGTAGCAAGTGAATCAAAAGTAGTCCAGTAAATAAAAAACATTTATGAACTTAGTTTTCATCAAAACTAAAACATTTATGTAAAATAAAATCTCAATCCATGCAGCTTCAAGCTGAATGCACTAGAAATATGATGAGAAGGAAGAAAAAAGAAAGACATTTGAAAGGAGAGACAAAGAGAGTAAACTGGAGCAAAGAAAATGAAACTGAACTGGGGCTTGCAGTGAACATCAAAGACCAAAATGGCAGCCAAGGTTAAATTCTCACTGCAAGAGGCCAGCATGACAATCTTAAGCAAAAAACACAGAAATAAGAAGCAGCCATTCTACCAATCTCCATAGTTTCAGACCATTTCCATTTTTTGGAGATTTATAATGAATGCCTTCCTATGAAATATTGAGAGTGGAGTGGGGATTTGGTTAGTTTGGAATACTAATCCGGAAGGGATATAATAACCCAGACATGTATTAACACTAAAGAAAAAGGAAAAGGACAAGGACAAGGGAAAAGCTAAATCAGCCTGTAGCCCAATAAAAAATCACGTGGGATGTAAAGACCATACTGGTTCAATCTTCAGACGCAACATAATAGACCAGCTTTGTATTGATAAACCTCGGAAGCAAATGAAGTACCTCATTCAAAGTTTCATTTGGATGCGGGGCATAAGCTTCCCTGTATGAGACAGCTTTCCTCAAGCGTTTCCCTCGACCAAGAGCAGCTTCCTCCTCGTTTTGATACTTCTCCCATCTAAAACCCAGCAAAACATACAACTTAAATAAGCATTCCTGTGAAATAAGTTTCACCGAACAGAATATGTGAGGAATTGTAATGTTATATTGTGAATTATTTGAATTATGCATGTGGTTGATATGGAATGGGGAGAAAGAAGACACAAATATTAACGTATTGGAGAGAAATTATGTTCAAATGTTGCATTTCAATGAAAGAGATAATCCTGGGAGGACAAATCAGAATTGGGAATTTGCATTTATTGTTTTTCTGGTTAAGAGACGTAAGAGGAAGGTATGAAGTGAGAAAGGTGATGAAAAGGAATTAAGAGAAAGAGATAACTCCTCAACACCAAGACTAATGGGGTGTTTGAGAGTGTGGCAACAATTATTTTTCAAAGTGTTTTTCATTTAGAAGCGCATCAAAATAATATTTTTTTTATTTTTTAAAAATCATTTTTGAAATCAGCATATTAAAACGATTCAAAAATATATAAAAATAATAGTTGTAAGGAAAAAAAATCAAAATTTGGTGAAAAGCGGGTTGCACCGCAACCCTAAACACCCTTTAAGACAAATTTTCATATAATTTTGTTCCTTCAAAAGAATCACAATTCTTTGTAGACTCCGAACCATGTAAACAAAATAAAAATACATCCCTGGAACACATTAAATGAGAAATAATTTAAACTTCAATCAAACAGCACCGAAATGCTACACTTATAAACTGTTGAGAAGAATGAGGTAAATTCTACTGTTGAAAAAGTAAATTCTATTATAACACACTTGGAATTTGGCCCATCAAGGAAACTTGACTCTATTACACTTCTAAAACAAAAATCAAAACAATAAAATAACTATGATAAAAAGAGAGAAATTGCCAAATTACTATTAGGCACTTTTTAATGTAAAGGAATTCAAAATTGGATGGGTGCCCATAATTTAATTGAGTTCTACAACAAAAGGCAGTATAATAAGGTCAAACAAGATCAAATCCGTTCACTGTACAAATAGAAATTCTTAGAACACAACTACTTAAGGTGTCACAAAAACTACTTAAGGTATCGCAAAATCAGCTGAAACAAAAAAATGTGAAATTGCTTCAATTCTTAAGAAGATGCTATGTGATAACAAAGCCTGTATCAGTTCAGGATAACAGCACCACACATTAACAACTGGTACATTTACCCATAAAAATATTAGATTGGAATGAACTCTCACTTTGGAACTATGAATGAGTAACAAGTCAAGATCAAGAATCAGCAAATAATCAGTTCATAGCCTTGATCAATATGGGAACTAACCAAGGGATGACAAAAGGCATTTGAATTTCCCACCATCTACCAATTGACCAAATGAATTGATTTAATACTGTTTCATTAAAATAAACCCAATCAAGAACCTGAATTCAACAGTTTTAACTAGTCTTTTGATCAAAGAAATTGAGAAACAGGCTGATGGGTTCCAGAAAATGTTCATCGCATGGCATGGATAGATAAGCAGTTGAGTGATAAAATAATAATAAAATGAGCATGTTTATAATTATCACATTTTTATCAAATCCTGGGTACATAGATCAATCTTGGTGAAACAGTACGTTTGCCAACCAAATCTATTCATTTTTTCACGTATTATAGAATAAAATTTAGACAGCGTGAGCACAGGTAAATTTCCTTACCTTAAACGCAAAAGCCTGTCCCATTCATTTTCTTCAGTAACATTTACCACATTGTCCTCTTTCCTTTCAGGATTTTGTCCGCAGGTATCATCAACCACAACTAGTGATTCAGCTCCCCCTTGCTCTTCTGTTGTTTCATCATTCCATTCCAAGGACTGCTTAGAACAATGCAGAGACGTTATTTAATTGAAACCAACAGTAAACATGATTTTGTTTGGGGTATTCCTCTGTAGAATTAATCATTACAAATGCAACATTCTGGGAAAGGAAAAAAAAAATAAAGTTGCAACCAAAAAAGGCAAGAATAAAACAAAACAAAGAATATATTCAGAAACATTTTGAAACCGAAAGAAAGTCTCATCAAATAGCTATTTTAAAGAAGAAAAATTTAGGAGGCTAAAAAAACAGGAACAAGGAAAGTTTAAATAAAACCAAGCAAAACTAAGAAAAGAACTAAATACTGACTCCTACGGGCCATTCTCTCCCACATAACTTGGTCATATCATTTCATCATATTTGAGTCAAGATGCAACAAACAGTTGCAACAGATAAAATAAGGTCTGGAAAATAAGATTGCTAGTTTCTACAAGGACAGCCAAACTTTTAGACGAAGTAATTGTGAAAGACCCACCAATAAAATGAAATGTATTAAACAGAAACTACACTGAATCAAATGCCAACAATACATAGAGTCCTGCTATAATTAAATCCTAAAATTGGGTGAAAAAATACACCATTCAGTCATGAAGAGTGGTTATCCAGTTTGACATGCAAGCAACAGGGATTAAGGCAGCCAGTTAAATTTCAAATAGGTTGACTTCATTGATCCCATTGCAGTGATGATCACTGGCAATTGTGGTGGTGAGTGAAGTCCAGCTATAAACTAAAAACCATTTTCAACCATTTGTAACATTAGAACATAGCCCAGAGCATCTAACTCAACAAATTCAAATTTAAATAAACTGCAGTTTAGAGAGATGCACCAAGGCGCAAGGAAATGGTATTTCTACCAAAGATTCTGATGAAGCAGAAGCACATATTCCAGTGAAATAAAGTAACAACACTCACCTTTACTGAGCCAAGCATTTCATTCTCAAAATCTCCTTCAGCAGCATCAGTTGATGCAGACTGGAGGTTTGTGCGGTCAAGTAACTTTGATATAGCATTTTCATCCCACACAATCTTGTTGCCACCATCTGTACATTTATCTTGGTACACATCCCCAAGGCCACCACTCCTCTTCCTCTGCTTCTGCTCCAGATCTACTATTGTGTCATCTTTATCTTTGTTGATATTATTGTCACTATTATCTTTTCCATTCATGCTAGAAGATTCACTAAAAAGCTCTTCTGTTCCCCATCGTAGAATATCTTCCACTTCCTTCTGAGACCCAGACTTGTTGACAAAGAGCTGATCAAGCATTAGTTTTTTTTTAGCAAGTTGCAAGATGCGCTCTTCAACACTGGCACGAACAACAAGCCTGTACACCAGGAGTCTTTTGGATTGCCCAATTCGATGTGCTCGATTCATAGCTTGGATATCAGCATGTGGGTTGAAATCAGAATCATAAATAATGACAGTGTCTGCGGTTGCTAAATTGATTCCAAGGCCACAAGAGCGCGTTGATAACAAGAAGACAAATCGACTTTTGTCTTGGTTAAAACGTGCAATTGCTGTCTGGCGATCCGAGACTGATACAGAACCATCCACCCTTTCATATGTTTTAGGGCCAAACTCTATGGTCAAATAATCCTCAAGGATATCAAGAAGCTTGGTCATTTGTGAAAAAATCAGAACTCTATGACCTTCCTTGTATAAGATCTTGAGCATGGAATGCAGCAAAGTCAACTTGGCCGAAGCTTTTATTCGCATTTCATGAAGAAATTCTAGTGACCCAGAATCAGGCTCGGTACCTGGTATGAGATATGGATGATTGCAAATTTTTCTCAGCTGCATCACAATGTTTAGCATCGATTGTTGTGCAACTCCTTTCCCAATATTCCGTAACATTTGATAATTCTTCGTTAGCATTGCACGGTAATATTCAGCTTGGATAGAAGACAACTCAACAGGAACCATCCGTTCTGTCTTGGGGGGGATATTTTGCATAGCATCCTTTTTAAGCCTTCGAAGCATGTGTGGTGCAACAAGTTTCTTCAATTCTTCGACCTTTTCAGCTGTTGTGAGATCATTAAATTTCTCCTCAAAGGAAGTTAGAGAAGGAAATGATGCTGGCTGTAAGAAATTGAGCAAATTATACATCTCGCCAATGTTATTCTGAAGAGGGGTACCAGTCAAAAGAACACGGTGTTGGAAAGAGAACGTGTTGAGCAAGCTGAACAGCTTACTCCCTGAATTCTTAAGTCTATGGCCCTCATCAACCACAAGAACTTCCCAAGGAACTCCACGCAAATAAGTGGAATCCGCAAGAACCATTTCGTAAGTGGTTAAAAGAACATTAAATTTGTAGGAAGTGGTTTTCTTGTTCATCTTATTGGGATCACTAGCATGCCATTCATACAGGCGAATCATGGCCCTTGCTTTTGCACACCCATGGTACTCTACAACATTTAAGTTGGGAGCCCACAGTGCAAACTCAGAGAACCAGTTAGGCATTGTTGAAAGTGGAACCAAGACCAAGCACGGGAGAGAAGCTTTGAACTCAAAATACAAAGATGAAAGGAAAGCACAAGCAGATACTGTTTTCCCCAGCCCCATCTCATCAGCAAGTATTACATTTTTGGATTTATGCCAACACTTACGCAACCAATTCAATGCCTCAAGCTGGTGAGGAAACAAGGAACCTCCTTTTAGTTCCTCCGGTTGCTCCATCAGAGTAGCAATTTCATTTTGCAGACCATCACGCCTCCCTTTTTGTAGATCATCCCTCGCAGAATCTTTTTCCAATGTCTGGCGCTCAAACTGACTGAACTGATTGATTAGATGAACTGATTTTTTAAGAACAGGATCATCCAGACTTTCCCAAGTGCATTCATCATATGGAAGACCGGTCCATTTTACAAAAGCTTCACGGCTGCCATCCTCAGAAGCACGGAGAGCAATTACTCGCTGGGGCTGCTTCCACTTTTCCTCACAGATATTTATCAAAGCTGTTCCATACTTAGCCTTATAATTTTCTAGTTTTCTCTTTGCAAGAGCTTTCAGCTGGGATTCTGAGATCCAACTGTTATGTATATGAGACCTCCCTACCCACTTAACTAGGAATTCATATGATGTTGTGTCTTTGTGAGCACATGCTAGCTCTTCCATGGCAGGCTCCGGGACTTTATTTTCACTACTAGAAGTTTTGATTTTCATATCTTCTTCTTTTGTGTCCTTGGTTTCAGGAGAGACATGCATTTCACAAACTTCAGAAATTTGATCTGCATCTGAGTTTTTCAAACAAAAATCAGTAGTTTCTTCAATCACCGGATTTTCATGTCTTTTCACCATTACTTCTGTTGTTACTGCAGATTCATCTTGATCCTTACCACTAATGCCTCCAGAACCTGAATCTTTTCCATCTTTCCCCAGTAAATCCTTGCTGTTCCCTCCTTTATAGTCTTTGCTAGCAGATCTTCTGTATACACGTATTGTATCCACTCTAATGTCATTCTTCACACTTTCATCCTTCTCAGAACTTTCAATAACACCAGGATGACCCTCAACATGATTTTCAGCAACCCCGAGATCTGAATATGTGTCACCAGCGGCTTTTTCCTCCAAGTGTCCATTTTCAGTCTCTGATATAAGCAATTCATCAGAAGGCCGGTCATTTTTTGAAATCAGAGATGTACAGCATGACAAGCTTGCATTTTCACCTTCAATCCGACACCCCAATACCCGATCAACCTGTAATGTGGATATATTCTATTGTATAAATTCAAATATTACAAGCAGAAAGCATTTTAGGTCTAAGATATTAATAGAAGAAAGCCTACAAATTTTCTGAAAATAGCTGATTCACCTGCTGAAGTTCGGTCATGACAATATCCTCACATTTCTGGGTTTCATCCACATGAACCTCTGCTTTATACGACTCTTCTAATGGTTGTGCAACTTCCACAGGATTCTTCTGATGAAACGAATATTTTTAATCATAATAATCATAACACCAAAGATATGCACAGGAACAGTAATCAGTGACAATGCCAAGAGAAACAGTACTGAGAATGACATGAGAAACAGTAATGACATGAAGAAGATGGCAATGATTGTAAGATATTGAACTTGAGTGTGTAGGGGGTATCTGGTTGGGCAGATTGCATGGTTTATCGGTTTTGCTAGTGTGAAGCCTAAGCATCCAAGATAGGCAGACGGTAAGTGTTGTATTTGCACATGATGATGGAGAGAAATAATCTGCCCACAGTAGATGGTGCCAGTAGGAACACCACAACAAACTATAGCACCAGCTTGCACATAACATCAGCACAAAATACTGCAAAGCTAGACAGATGGAAGTGGTATATTGTCACAGTGCTAAGAACCAAAGAAGAGTGAAAATTTAGAGTAGCAAGAACCAATAACATGGGGCAAGCACAAAATGGCTTAAGGTACTGGAGCATAGTCATAGTTACCAATCATTATTGGTACTATCTACCATAGTATTGTATGCTTGAGGAGAAATATCGAGAGTATCTCCTTGGAAGATGAAATATCCACATAATCTATTACAGGAAAATGAAAAATCATAATAGAATAAAGATACCTCGTCCTTTTTCTGCAATTCTATGTTCTTGACTTCAACATCTTCTGTTGGCAAAAGTAACGAAACTTCATGATTAATGGTTTTCCGTTTCTGGTTCAATTTACTAGTTCCAGAACTTGCATTATTGGCTTTGGGTCTATATTTTATGGAGGTGCGCTTTCCCTTGTTGGTCCTGGGCTTCTTAACACTGTCCACACTATTGCCTTCAAGCTTTCTTTTCCTGTTCTCGGAGGCTGCACCAATTGCAAGAACAATTTTCTTTCTTGGAGATCCATTATCACAAGCCAAGACATGCTTCTCACCAGAACCTTCATTATTTGGCTTGGATTCAGTAAGTTTAGAATGAGAAAAGAGTTCATCAGCAAGGGAAATTGTTTTCTTCCCTGCAGTTGACTCTTTTGGAGATGCATCACATTTCTTTTCATCATCAATGTTCACATGCAATGAAGTACCATCTACAGAACTAACAGCAGATGGATCACATGACTTGGTGCTACATAATACATCTGAGGACGAATCTGGTTCCTTTTCAATGGATTTGGATCCAACTGTTAGAGTCGATTTCCCCTTGCTGGAAGACCTTCGCTTGGAGACAATGGAGCTTCCGAAAAGCGCAGATACTTTGTCAGTGCCAGATGACTTAAATCCAGTTCTAGAATTTGTAGTGATTATTTTTGTTCTTGCACGCTTTGAAATGGAACCCAGTGGGCTAATGGACTTCAGTGGGTCACTTTTTTGAGAGCACTTTGGGCATTGCCATTTCCCCATTGGAATGCGCTTCAGAAGACAAATAACAAAAAATTAAAAAAATAAGAGGGAATCAGTGATATCAACAAATAAGGCAGAAAGAAAAAAGAACAAAAAGAAAATATCAGCATGCAGCTTCAATACAATTGAAAATACCTTAAGAGGTGGATCAAGGCACTGTAGATGGTACACCCGGGGACAGCTATCACAGCACAACAAGTTGCCACCAAGATCACAGATTACACATTCATAGTAATACTGAAAGGCAAAGTTGAATAAAAGGCAACAAGGTGTTAGTGAATGCTAACACATAGCCAAGACACTCGACTCCAAATAGCAATAAAGATAAGTAGCTTGCTGAAACTACAAGGATTAACCACTGAAATAAGGTGTTAACATTAGGAACAACATAAATGAACTTTCTTGGCATGTGATTTCAACTTCAGATTTTGAATCCTAATGGTATTATTGAAAATATAACAAAAAAGAGAGAGATTGTGAACACCAGCTACACGCCTCTTCCATATAAAGAGATCAAAAAAACTTCCCATATTGTTCTCGCATATTATCCATGGTCAAAGTTACTCACTAAAACAACCAGATGGGAACCTTGCATCATATTCAAGTTTGAAAGGCCCCCAAGTTGGTAAAATTTATAATTCCAAGAAAGGCTAGAGGCAACTGAAAAGAGGATCCTTGGGTCATTATTCTGCTCAAAGACAGAAACTATGTTCAATTGGAGAAAAGACTATGCTAGGAAAGGTTGCTTTTTCTAATTACTTACTACCAGTTTTCTTAATTTTATTGGAATTGATGGGGGGGGGGGTGAACCTGAAACTTCTTTCATTTAAAAACTTAAAATTAAATTTTAATGGAAAGAATTCGTGATGTATCATGTAAATATTTTTCACACCAAGGGGGTCTTCCTGTCATGATTTGAAAAGAGCATTTTGAGGATCTTTGTTTTTCACCGCACATACTCTACAACCAAATTTAACCCTGATAGGGACATCCGAGATGTTTTTTTTTCAGTTTAGATATATGTTTAAGTGTTGTTTTCTTTTTCAAAATCCCATATCAGTAATATATATGTAATTTCAACCCGTGATGAAATAGTATTTGCAATTTCTCAAAGAAAAGAAAGAACTAACTCGAAAAAAATGCCCGGAGTTGAATCAAAATTTGAATGGAAGAAAGCCTGTTTCATAAAGGGAATTTGGTTCCAAACATATAGGACTTCAAACCCACATGAATGATTTTGTAAGACAAATTGGATCCATATGTTGAACATAAACAGCCATGCAACTGGGCATAGAAGAAGAAACCCGAAACATGTGACAAAAATAATACAATTAAAATGTGCTCCATAATTTATTGCTCACATAAAAGGTTTTATAGTTCAAAAAGATGAGACGTAAACTGCCTGTTCAATTAAAAATCAGAGCAAAATGTGTTCACAAACTATCTCTATCAAGAATTTATAATATACTTCTGAGCTGAAGAAACATCTATCTAACAGAAAGCTAAACAGAACAAAAGGATAACTCACCCCATCATTTCCTTTCTTCTTGGATGAAGATAGATCAGAACTTTGTTCACTCTTTGGCCGGCGTTTAGCAGCAGATGTATTCCTTGGAGATTCCAAGTTATCTTCTTTACCAGTAGAAACAACTCGTCCATACAGAATCTTTTTTCGTTTTCGCTTCAAGACCCAGTTTCTGCTAATCATTTTACTACTTGTTGAACTGTTATCCTTCATCTTTCAATCTTGTATTTTACATTTACCACAAGCGTGCCCACAAAGCATGCCATGCATCAGTGAGGAAGTTGCATCAAAGCTCCAAAAGAGAAATCTAAGCCACTACAAAACCCTCAGCATCCTGTTAAACATTTTAAAGGAGCTCCAATAAGAAAATAGCAACATTGAATAACAAATTAGAATGAACCACAGTGGTGACTAATTTTCATATTGCCTACAGGCTATGACAGCAATCTGCAGAGAAAAGTGTGAGGCATGATCAGTGCTCAATACAGTTAATCAGATCTTGTCAAATCCTCACAGAAGAAAAAAAAAAGTTAAAATTACATGATATCTCCAATGAAAGAAGCACAAGCAACAAGCACTATGGAAGGTTTTGAATTCAAATTGGCCAATCACTGTATTTATCCATGTCTGCTACATCAAAGAGCTTGGGTTATTAATTTCTCTCTGAGAAAGCCAAAACTCTGCACAAATAGGACAGGATATAATACCAGACCATCAAAAATTTAAGCCCTAAACAAGGTAACAATAGCAAGGGTTGCATCTTCTCACTAAACTAGCAGAATCAAGTCACGCAATTGAAAATTGAAAATCAGCATTTCACACTAAAGTGTAACCATGTACTTTACTTTCAGTAAAGTACAAGGCTCAAATTGCCGAAATGATCCAAAGGTAAGTGTTGCAACATCAACCCACCACCAGAATCAAAGCGCAACCAACCAAAACCAATGACTTGACTAATCACCAACCAACTATAAGTTCACCTAATAGAAGAAGAAGGACAGACATTTGCTCCATTTTTTAATGCCCGAATGTAATCGACATCAACAAACACCTGCAAGCAATACAGAAACCAAAAGCCAACCTCT
>Ga0307511_10008067_pt1 | contig 10551 bp, 7 predicted proteins | sample 13_EM_MG_FD_200266 | JGI IMG/M metagenome (GOLD analysis project Ga0307511, IMG submission 200266) | Populus trichocarpa ectomycorrhiza microbial communities from riparian zone in the Pacific Northwest, United States - 13_EM | ecosystem: Host-associated > Plants > Roots > Unclassified | place... | reverse complement strand
AGAAGAACGTTTTGGTCAATTGACATTTACTAAATTGAGTAATTATATTAATTGCCCGCGACCGGCATAGAGGGTATGCTGCCCGCGGGCGGCCGATGCCCGCGAGCGGCCCAGAACATATATGGTGCAGCGGCCAATCAACATGGCAACCCGCTCCATCCCAGCTGTAGCTGCTGCTACCTTCTCTTGTTCCCCGACAACGAGCTGAGGAATAAAGGTTAGTATAATAGAACCGTAAAGACAGCTTACATATAGTGTTACGAACCAGTAATATGAACCTAACTCCCGCCCATGGTAAAGCAGCATGTATGGGATCATACTGCACCGCAATGTCTCCAACTTCCTTAAATTTCGCAATCCAACCTACGAGCCTGTCGGCTGACTCCTGTACATCGATTTCTTTATTTCCCCACTTTAACTTCAGCCGGTTCGCAATATTTGCCTCTTTTGCACCAATTGCGGTGTCCAAAACGTCCTTCAAAGTCTGTAGTTTATCCATGACCAGGTGCTGTTTAAGTTCATCTGGAAGCTTGCCGTAAGCTTTTGCCCATAGGCCCTTATCGTCCCCTTTGTCATCGAGATCATGTAGTGCTGCCTGTTGCTGCTGCCCATGGGGACCTTCGATATCTACCCCGCCTGATGTTGCTTGTGTGGTCTGCCTGAAGTCGCAACAATGACGTTTGCCTCCTCCGGTGCCAGTTTTGGCGGTTCTACGCTAGCTCCCTGTCTGCTACTCGTCTCTGTTATTGTTGTAACCACGTCGTCATAATTTTGAGGTGGTATATTGGGCTTCCGTTGCTTACTCTGCCCCGGGGAGCTCGAGGTTGCTCTATCCTCCAGTGAAGCTGGTCTAGGTGAAGGGCTGCGGAAGGTTGACTTGAATCCAAAAAATCCCAGGAATCCGGTTCCTTTCGTCTCGTAGGGTGTTGGAGTTGCTTCAGGAAGATTGGACTGCGCCGAATTCCTCCTCCGGAACCCCGACCCTGTCCGACCTCTTGAACTTCGAAAATCGATTGCGAGGCATTTATAGATAGTTGAAATGGAGATCAATGATGTTGCGAGGTATAGACTGAAATATCGGGGAGAGCTAAATCTCTGGCTCGCTTTGAAGTAACCACTTGCATGTTCTCCCCTCAGCCCCAAGATAGCTATGATAGGCAACGATCTGGGTCTTGCGCGCCAAGCATTTACTACCCACTCCCTCTGCGACAGTTACATAAGTAACCGCAAACCCAATCCTGCCCCCCAACTCAATCATAGCTCCAAATTCAGGTCCGAAAGCTGGAGATGCTAGTTTAATAGACCTTATTTATCTATAACTATGAAATCACCAATAATTGATGCAATTCCAAAGAGCGACAAACTCGTGGAATTTTTGCAGGTACTGCCAAGCCTCCTACTTAGACAGTCTGATGCAGACGAATGTCTTGTCTGTCCAAAAATAAACAAACAATGGAATTATTCAATGTGAAAATCTACTCATGTATAACTACGGAGTACGGAGTACCGTATATTGTATTGACGTGAGTTCATGCTCCGTTTCTCTCTTTCTCTGGCGCTAACCTGCTGTCAGTTATGATGTGTCCACGTCGATACATCGTCGTGCTCTTATGTTGCCATGCTAGGCCCCGAACTCCGCTCTCCGATGAGGCTGCTGTTGAAGCCGAAATACGCAGTCTAGGTGAAAGGCTGAGTAAGATGACTTGGCCCGAAAAACACCCCAGAATCCAGATCTTCCCCTCTCGGTAGGTGTTGGGATTGCCTCAGCATAAGCCTCCTCAGTTATCTCCCGGTTAAACTTAGGGAGTCGGTTGTGAGACATCTGTAGATAATTGATATTGAGATTAATTATATACTGTAGGTGGGGAGGTTTAAACTGATATATCGAGAAGTCTTTGGGAGACACATCTTGCTGCTCCACACACGTTATACGACAGTCCTGCGCTGCCAAGGAATTATGGCTGAACACAGCAAGTTTCAAGCTCTAGAGCTTTGACATCTCTCTGAACAACGGCCACAGCCCCAAATTCAAGCCCGATAGCTGGAGACGCCCTCTTAAGTAAGGCCTTGTTTCACGTACGGATACTCACCAGTAATTCACAAAATTTAAGAGTGCGATAAATCGTCAGGTAACTAAACACAAACCTGGCCGCACGAGATCACAGCTTGGCGTGCTTTAGTTACCCTGTCCAAAAATAACCATTCGGAGTAACAAACAAAGTTATTGTTTAAAACGCTATTCTGCTATTCCGCTATTCCGCATTGAGTCAGAGAATCCCCAGACCAGCGTCATCTCTATATCCGCTCGGGTAGGACCACGAAAACGCTTCAACCCACGCAGAACCAAATGGTTTCTTCCTCATAACAGCTGGTTCCATCGCCGAAACATCAACCACATGATAATATTATAGAAGTCAGATACACTGCGCTCTCTACGTTCCCGATAGTCCAAGCTGCAGAGCTATTTCACGGGCCATCCTACTCTAGCATTCGAAGCTCCTTGATTCTTTTTATGCAACTCAGGCCGCTCACTATCCCTTTCACGAATTAACTTAGAGTACCCAGTTTATCTATGTATCAATTACCAAAGCGACCCACCTTCATCTGAACAATTTCAGATTAGTCCGTATCACTCTTTTCCTACCATTCGCATGCGTGCTGTTTACTACCTTAGAATCAATTGATTCTCTTCACTTCTCGCCTTACAAAATCTATCCCATACGACAACTCCAGCTATTCTTCACACATCTGAAGTACATATGGTTACCTCTTCACTCAGGGATCTCGTGAACCTATATATTTCTACGAGGGTACAAACGTGAAGGCAAGTGTATGTTTCAGCAGTCTCAAACGCTTGGCACTGCGTACGGCTACCTAAGGATGCCCTGTTTTCACCTCCTCAGGCAATATCATGAGAGCGTAGTAGTCAGAACCTATACTGGCGGAATTGAGATCTATGGAATCGATTACGCTCTACAACATGGTTACTGTGGCATCTGGCCAAAGTCAACCCAATACCAAATACCCACCCTGGTCAGTATGCGGCCCCCGGATGACACCCCCCCGCTCTACCACCACTATAGGCCAAATATCAGGCAAGTAAACCTGTAATCATTAGGAGGTATTTACCTTGTATCTATATCTATGTCAAATGAGTATTGAAGGAGGAGATGGTAAAACGGGAGAGAATCACCTGTGGCACAAATCTACGCAAATGCGCAATCCTGAGGGTACTCATTAGATGAATCAAGTCCGCCTTATTAATTTTACCTTCAACCCTCACCCTTCAATCAGTTGTATTACCGTCCTCCAGAGCATCTCCAATGCCTTCGGGGAGATCTCCAGTCACTCTTAGAGCATCTATACCCCCCTTTTAGGCTTTAAAGGCCGCTTCATTTGCGGCCTATGCTGGCCTCTTCCTAGCCATTGTAACCCCCTTATAGCAACCATATGCTCATGATTAATTTAGAGTCTAACTTAGTATCCAACTTAGCTACTCTATGCCACCAAACATCTAACCCAGAGTGCAACCCAGCTGCTTTAGCTCATCTAGTATCCAAACCACTAGCCAAACCAGTATCAGAACCAGTATCCAACCCAGTGTCCAACCTAGAGTCTAACCAAGTGCCTAGTGTTTATCCCACCGTCCAATCCACCATGTAACCCATCATCTAACCTGGCATCCAACCCGGCTGCTTCCGCAACTTCCAAGCCAGAATCTAACCCAACATCAACCCAGCTGCTCCCCCAGCATCCAGCAAAGCATTTAGCCTACCAGCATCTCATCTGGCTGTGCTTCCATCATCCAACCAAGTCCTTAACCCAGCGACAAACCCAGTGACCCCCAGTGACCCCCAGTGGCCAACCCAAGGCCCAGCCTACCTAGTGTCTAACCTGGCAGCTCCCCTAGTATGGCAGGCACCCTACCTTGCTATCGACCATGCTTAGTCAGAATATGGTTGTTATAAAGGGGTTACAATACCTGGAAAGAGGCCAGCATAACCGCCGAATGAAGCGACCTTTGAAGCCTAAAAAGGGGGGGTATAGAAGCTCTTAGAACTATTAGAGATCTCTCCGTAGGTATTAAGGATGCTCTGTAGTATGGTAATGTGGTTCAGGGTAGCATAAATAAGGAGGGTTCAATGAATACAGTGACCACTTTCGGAATTCTTAATTTTCTCAGTTTAATGCCTGTAGCTAAAGGCATCCCAACTTCGAATTTTGCCGCCAAAGATGTTTTCACGTGAGTATAGGTACTTGACAAGGGCCTCCTAGTGCTCATAGCCCCACCTGATTGATATTGAGCCTATGTGGGGGGTTAGGGAGGGGGGATAGGGGGTATCGGGAGGGCCATATTGGCAGGAGGGGTTAATGGTATTAGGTTGATTTTGGCGGGACGTTAGAGTGACCATGTTGTAGAGCGTACTCGTTTCCATAGATGTCAATGCTGGCAAATGACCGCTGTACACTGTGCTTGCATGACACCAAAAACGGCTAGTATGTCTCAGGTGAGAGGAAACCCTGTCTTGAGCGGAAACCCCGTCGGTCGTTATGGTATCCCCATGTCTAGTTTGAGTTCCAGGATTAACGCGAGCATGGCGAGTGGCGACTTCGTACTCGTGTACTACACCAACACCAGCAGCAATTGGGGCAGCGCTTCACATGCTTGTGGAACGTGTTCGCTACAGCTCCCACCATTGGTTCGTGTAACATCAATGATCACTTGTTCGAACCGATGCGACCTTTCACTGGTTAGATGCCATAGTGATCACCATCCCTGTGGGTTTGGGAAGCTTTCTGATGGCTGACTAGCTGTATGTATGATTCAAATCTAGGCACCACGGGTGGTAGAGCAAGAGATCCGCATTTGTTTTTGCTCGTGCTCTCTGCGACCTACTAGCTGAAAGATGCTACGACTCATTTGGAAACTTCGCGGACAGAATCTATGGTCGGCTATCTAAGCACTTGTAATCTTGACTTGGCCTCTGAAATTTCTTTTTATTCTTTTTATTCTTTTTAATTTTTTTTTACTTGGCCTATGAGGCGCATTTTGGGTTTGCAAAAGGGACAAACCATGTATTGCTATGCATTTTGGCACTGAATTGATTCCCACCCTACCCTTATAACCCGCATCCCCGAACAATATTGAGGGAAACTGGAACAAACTTCACGACACCTCGCCATGTTCGCATAAAAGCTTGGTTGGATATCTCTCCGACCAACTGCACGGGACGCAAAGCTGGCACAAGGTAGCGCAGGCTAGCATTAATTTCCGGCATGTACTGTGACCCAGTTCGGGAATTCTCGAACATCATCTGCCAAAGCACTTTATTCTGGTATGGCCTATGAGGTAAATTTGCTTTCCCAAGGGGGCTGAACTATACGAATGTACAATCTTATCGGATTTTATTAAACATAGAGAAGGAACTAGGTTCCGAGGAGCCGACTCACTACAATTGAGCTGTGTCCGAGGTCAGAGCTCGGTCCGAGGTATGCGAATATGTGCACGAGATCAGCGAATATGTACCCTCCAATTCTATACATAGGTGTTATAGGGACCGCAACAGTTCAGTGAGACATAACAAAGGAGTTTCTACCCCTTTTTCTTTTAAATACGAGGTTTGCTCGTAAGACGTTCGTAAGACCTTCTTTGCATTTCACAGAACCCAAATCACAACGGCCATTCTAGCGATCCCCTCCCCAACTCAATCAAGAGATCCAAAGGAAGGCGTGTCGGTGCAAATCCCCTCTACCAATCTCTCTTAGTATGGATACTGTGGGAGCTAACTATGGTAGCATAATGAAACTGGGTCCAAGCGTCGGTTTGCTTGCTGCAGCCAGCATCATCCAGCTGGCGGCGGGGTTGAGATGCGCGACCGGTTGCGCCGCTTGCTGGAGCGATACCCAGGCCGGTGTGGATATCAAATTCTACTGCGGTGGCGGTGACAATACTCACTGTGGGGACGCATGCCCACCAGGTTACGGTCGGCTCCACTGTGCGAAGGGCAAACGCTGTGCGTGAGTAGATCATTCAACCAGACATACATTTTCCTCACATGGTATTACTCTAACGAGCGTCTCAAACAGGTGTGACACAACAACTTCTTGCGGGATATGGGGCCCATGTTGGTGTGGATTCGACGAGAAGGACGGCCAAAATGGTAACAGATTCAAAATATGCAAGCAACCTACTTCGGGCTGGGTTTGTAACCCTTGATATACTCGCACAATCTGCTCCTGGGCCCAGTTGCTATGATCGGTAGGCTTGGGTGGGGCGGCGTTTGGTTCCCTTTAATTGTTACGACTTTGCGTCGGAGGTTGGCTATGTTTAGTATATGTATATGGATTTGGTCTTTGGACATCGGATCTCTGTATATGATGCACAAATTTGCATGTTTATTTCATGGGCAATTCATCCTTCTATATAAACACTCATAAGTATCCTTATCAACGCCCCGAGCAATACTGAGATTCACGGTGCTGAGATTATAAAAGAGTAAGACTAGAGTGCACTACTGGGTTTCCGCTCACCACTAGATCTCCGCCCACTTACGTATATTCCAAACTATATACATAGAATAAGTGTAGAATTTATCTACGAAATCTAAGAGATCGCCTGACACCACTGATAGTTGGTGCCAACATGCCAGAGAACTTGGGTTGGCCGCAGAGTGTGGAGGTTGTTTGAGGCGCACGGGGTACCGTAGGTCTATGAGGTGTGTGTGTGTGGGGAGGGGGGGTGCTGGTGTCTGGGCAATAGTAGTAAGGAGAAGCGCAAAGCTCCCTAGATCGAGGGGCCGATGTTAACCCCACTGGAGGTTATGCTGGTACTGCCCTAAATATTTTTTGTTGCATATTCAGTACTCATATGCGGTCCCAATATGGGGACCATGATGAGCCCCCCGGAAACCCTGGAGTATTCAAGGGGTACCAAGTTAACCCGGCTCGCCTGCGCTTGCTAAATACAAAAGCTGATAACTTCGCAGGTGAAAATACTCGCAAAACCGCGCAATCCCCATCTCGCCCCAATCGCAGGTAGAAGAAACCGCGGGTAGAAACAATTTATATCCTCTTTACTCATCTGTTCCAGTTGTATCCTGTGGTGCGGAAGCGATTCCTTCCCATACGAAGCCCCTGGTGGAGATCGGTCTTGTCATTCATGTAGATGACCATTGACGACACCAGCTTCCCGACCCTTCTGTTCTCTTGTGTTAACCATCGGATTCCAAGAATTTGGCCTCCGGTTGCCTTTTGTCCTCCTCGATCCATTGGCGCATCTGATCGGGCTGGTATTTTGTCGGGGCCGCGTGAAGGACTACGGCCTGCGTTGGTGCTTGTGATCGTGCCCTTCTGTTCATGCTCGTGAATTTGGGGGGTGGTGCTTGCTGATTCTCCGGCGATTGTTCTGTGGTGGAAGGACCTGCTACCTGCGGTGCTGGTGAAGTTGGTTCTTTACCTTTACCCTTCCCCTTCCCCTTCGTTTTCAAAGTAGTTACCTGTGTGGCTGCCTCCGCATAGGTGCGTCCTGGTGGTGTGTCGCGTTGGTGAATTGTGTCATAGCCCTCAGCCTTCTCTCCTCAAATGACTCGTCGCTCACGTCTGATTTAATTACTTCCGTGTCTTCCAGGAGGTCGTCGCAATCTTGGGCGATCTCCGTGAAGGCCTTGTCCTCGAATATTGTCTCTACCGGGTGTTGTATAAACCCATCACTTCTACAGTCGAACCTCTATATTTGCATAATGTCGGAACTGGGAGAGTCGATGCTAACAGAGAGGTTATGCATTTAAAGAGGATGCTATTATAGAGGTTCAACTGTAGTAGGCCACATACAGCTTTGCTGCAGCCTATTCTGGATGGGGGGGATTGTTCGTCATGTGAGCTGCGTTCATATGATCTATGAGGGGGGGGGGTAGTGGCTGTGCGGTCGTGACTCTCGTGGCCCTCATTGTCTGGATCTGGGGCTGGTTCGTAAGTAGCTAAGGCAGTGTCGTCTGTGCACTCGGAATGTTAATCCGGGGGTTAGGGGTCATCCTTATGTCAACTTTGCATACGGGGAGTTCGGGTTGGGCAGTCTGATGTAATCTACATTTGATATAACAAAATATCTATGGTTACCAAGCAGAAATAATCATATTTTGTAGGAATTTCTCATATGGAGTATGCGCAAGTACTGTCTATGAATTTGGGCATGTCGGTCCAGTTCAGGCGCATACTAACCAATGCCTTGTGGTTGAAATTAAATACCTGTATTCTCAATTACAAAAATTGCCTCCAGACCAGGTGAGATAGATATGTTTCTAACCAAGATATTCTCATATCAAAAGAAGATACATAAATCAGGGACTAGCTTGTGCAGGGGGTACAAAATGACCCGTAACAAGACGATAAACACGAGAAATACCTAGCAGACATAAGATCTTGGAGAAGGTCAGGAAGGTAGGCATAATAATACACGGAAGGTATGGATTATATTGTGGAGGCAGAAGCATGAAAGCTGTGGTTCTCCGGTGAACATGTTAAGTTCGGAGTTGGGCTTGCGTGTTTCAGAAGTCCGATCAGTATACATACCTCGGATGTGGGGTGATTTAATTTTACCTAATCTGGCAGTAGCTACCTTTTTCGATTGTGGCGCTATCATTTTAGGGGTTGGTTCGGCGCTGGTTAGCATACTGGGAGCGAAGAAAATAAGTAGATAATAAATATGAGTTTTCTACGGCCACAGTCTGCTTTTACGAATATATCTTTGATCTTTTGCTCCAGTTAATTCTGTTTTGCCTTGGGCAGGAGTTAGGTTTATTCTGGAGCATTTACAGCGATCTCGACTAAACTTTCAATCTATTGGGGAACAAGAAAAATTGGCTCTTCGAAGGGCCCTTGGGTGCTTCCAAGTATTCTTGGCTGCAGGGGACGGCGTGGTCCAATATCTTTATCGCCCACTTTCTCTACGGTATCCTACACAAACATCCCATCCGGGTGCCTTGCTTGGCACCGGTGGCGGTGTATAATGTAAAATCGCCGACAAACTTGGTAAGATCGGGAGAGGGCAATAGTCCCGGAACGGAGTTTGGAGGGAGTGTAGATTTGAAATTTTCACTCCGCGAGGGGCCATAGAACTGCGATGGAAAAACTCATGTTCGAGGTTTACCCCGAACTCGCTCTGGAAGTAACGTGGCAAATCTGCATTGTCAGAATACGAGGTTATGGGAATTGGCAATGTTGATATATTCAAAGGTATGAAAGGTTGTGTTCTGACTGGTATATACTCGAGGCCATAGTAGAATTGCTTTATCTAACTCAACTTGGCGAGGTACAAGTGGATTCCACCGCTTACAGACAACTCTCGTTATAAGCTTACCCGATATAAGCATATATTCATTATATGCATATATTAATTGCTCGCGACCGGCCCAGAACATATATATATTCTAAAAATATACATACCAAGCATACATATTAGTCTATTTTAGGGTCTCACCCACAAACAATCCAAGACTATACCCTACTTATTTAATTAAGATGCATAAGAATTATATCAAAAGCCTTAGTAGGAGCAACTGCGGGGAATGGCCTATAGTACCAGTCGGATTATGAGGTTACAGGCGGAGGAATTATAGATAGAGAGAAAAAGTAGATGTGCATTCTGAAGAGCTATCTTAGATATCGCTATGGATTTATTGCTATAGTTCTAGTATTCTGCCCTTTTTTATTGCTAGCGAATTCACAGGTGTTTTATCCATTTTCCCTTCCAGCGAGACAGGCCCCATGTGTCGTCCTGCATAGGCCTGGGCACGAGACGCCTCGAGACGAGACCGGGCCCTAGTCTCGAGACTTTTACCCTTGTCGGATAACGTAACAAGGATATTGTAGGAAATACTCTCGGGCAAACGCAAGGCCGAACGGAAGGTCGATCATGGGCAAAAAGGGCAACTCTGAATTATGCGAGTAGGAACTGGGATAACCAAAAAGGCAAGCTTGAATTTTGGTCGAAGGATATAAGGAACGAGATCCAGCGCGAAATAAGAGAAGGATAAGGCAGTAGAACCATAGCATTCATACTATAGCGATCTCTACATAGCTTTGACGAATACATCTACAGTAAACTCTCGTTATAAGCATACTTGATATAAGCATATATTTGATATAAGCATACCACCTCCAGTCCCGCCATAAGAAAAAGGTACTTTTTATGCATAAATTCGGTAACTTGAATATTCATGCCATTTCGCTGCTTAGTCACATACATATGCTTTAAACAAATGGCGCTAGCAGGGGTGCTTATCGATAAGAAATCACCATGCGGGGAAAGATGCGGAGAAAGATGTGGAGAAGTAACACCAATCTACTGTGAATGCTTCTACCAAAACACCAACCTCATGACACATCTAAATTGAGATGTCTACGCCAGCAGCCCCCCTACCTAGTACACCACGTCAGGTATGGTTGGAGAGTGAATCCTCCGCAGTTGATTAAACTCTACATTCATCAATCCGGCCTCTGAACTGGTTGATGATGGAGACGCCGGCATTGAAGATCGAATAATTAATACCTTCA
>Ga0307511_10008066_pt1 | contig 10553 bp, 6 predicted proteins | sample 13_EM_MG_FD_200266 | JGI IMG/M metagenome (GOLD analysis project Ga0307511, IMG submission 200266) | Populus trichocarpa ectomycorrhiza microbial communities from riparian zone in the Pacific Northwest, United States - 13_EM | ecosystem: Host-associated > Plants > Roots > Unclassified | place... | reverse complement strand
TAATAATTTAACTAACTCGGTCAAATCTAAGTCTAAATCTAATCTAATCAACATCAAATAAAATAAAACACTATTATTTTAAGAAAAAATGATTAATTTGACTCAATAACACATCAATTGAATGGTGTTCATAGATATAATTGGATTGGATTTAAATCTATAATTATATTTAATTTAACTTTTATTTTACAAATTTTAAACCCAATTCTTTCAAAAAAAATATTACCCGAGTATACTGGATATAATGAGTATCTCCTAATGGGGTTTAAACCTGCCTACCCTTCAGACTCTGCTCTCATATACAAGCTTGCACGTTGTCAGGATTTTGAAGCGGTTGAGGAAGTTCTTGGTTATGTGCAAGATAATACTGTTCATTGTCAAGAAACCCTTTTCATTGCTTTGTTTCAACATTATGGGAAAGCCCATCTGGTTGATAAGGCTGTTGAGCTTTTTCATAGAATGACTTGCTTTAAACGTGTCCGTACGCGTCAGTCTTTGAATAGTCTACTTAATGTTCATGTTGATAATGATCGGTTTCTTGTGGCCAATGAATTGTTTGATAAGGCTTGTAAATTGGGGTTTCGTTTAAATTCGGTCGCCTTTAATGTAATGATCAGAGGGCAGTTAGAGAAGGGTGAGTGGAAGCAAGCTTGCAAGGTGTTTGAAGAAATGCTTGAGACGAAAGTGGAACCCAGTGTTGCGACGTTTAATAGTCTTATTGGGTATTTGTGTGGAAATGGGGAGCTGGATAAGGCATTGTTAGAGGATATGATTAAGAGAGGGAAACGTCCAAATGCGGTAACATATGCTTTGTTAATGGAAGGCTTGTGCTTGATTGGCGAGCATGATTAGGCTAAAAAGATGATGTTTGATATGGAATACAGAGGGTGTAAACCTGCAGTTGTGAATTTTGGTGTTTTGATGTCCGATCTTGTGAAGAGAGGGAAGATTGAGGAAGCAAAATCTTTGGTTCATGAAATGAAGAAGAGGCATTTTAAGAAGGATGTTGTTACTTGCAATATATTGATCAATTATCTTTGTAAGGAGGGCAGGGCAGCAGAGGCCTATAAAGTTTTGTTTGAAATGCAAGTTATGTAACCTGATACTACAGTCAATAAATTGTTATTTTCCTTCCCCATTTGCAGTTTACCGTCTGCTCCATACTTTCTTTCTCAATTGACCATAAGGAGTTCAGAAAGTAAAATGATTCTAGCATTATTAAAAAAAAAAAAAAAAAAAAAAGGGGTTCAAATCCTTCAGTTTCAGCATTGCAGATTTATTATTTCATCATGTCTATAAAATTTCATGAATTGAAACTTGCCATAAAGAATATCAAGTATTTGCAAACAAATCGTAAGTTTCCCACTCCAAAAGTACAATTTCTTGCCTTATCTCCCATAAATTCTGCAGACAATCCAAGCAAACTGCAACGCAACAAAGATTGAGGTATCGGGAAGATGTTAGTTTGGTGCTTGTCGCTCATTTACAAGACCTTACTTTCAAATAATAGAAGGAAATATTTGTTTCAGCTCCACCTGCAAATAAGGGCAAGCCACATCAACAGTAAATACAGCTTGATTTTGGCTGCTGCTTTCAATGCATGTTGCCTACGGTATTTTGCTTTAGACCCTTCATAAGTCAAACACTCTACGCCAAATCCGGACCGCTAGGAAGAGGCTCATAACCATCGTGATGCTTGGCAGTGTTGTCATCTTTCTTAGTTTCAACAGGAATGCACTTCAGGATGACAGCAATGACTAAACTTGCAGCTCCAATTAAGATACTGGCCAGCCATAATTCCCAGCTTAATGGAACAGTATTAGCAAATGTGCCCAAGAATTCAACTATCACAATCTGGAAAACCACCGTGGAGAACATGACAGCCAAGAAAATCCAGCTACTAAAGATGCCTTTGAAGACATTTATCTTCTCCATATCTCGGCTGTTTATTTCGTTGAACACCTAAACATATATTGGATATTTAGCAATGAAATTTCTATGAGATGTTGTGATGCTAAGGCAGTTGAAGATCAAAGTATGGTACCTGGCAGAGAACAAAGGTATTGAATATGAATGTATTCAGGATTTTAGTAGCATCTGAACCCGAAAGCTTCAGGAGATGTTTCCCATCAAATTGGAGGATGACAAGGACAATTATTTGATAGATGCTTTGTCCAATGATATTCCTCCACATGGTCTTGGTGATTATGCTTACATTCCTTCCGATTGGAGGTCTTTTCATCAGTCCATCATGAGGTGGTTCTGTAGCCAATGCTAATGCACCAAGAGTGTCCATGATTAAGTTCACCCAAAGCAGCTGAACAGTGGTCAATGGCGCATTGCCTGCAAATTATTTCACCAATTTTAGTCATGTATTTTGAAGTGCACATATCAAGCTCCAGAAGAAAGTCAGTATCAGGATATTATCCAGTTAAAGTTCTGCGAAAAGAGGGTCCTGAAAAGGAGAATTTAGGACATTCTTATCCTTCAAAATTTTCCATGAATTGACTGCTCTAGATTCTCAAAGCTGCATCCTTTTTACTGCAAGTTTATGAATCAACTATTGCTCCAAGCATTGGTCCCTAAGGCCTTGAAAGAAAGATCAATAAAAGATTAACATTTAGAACTTAGCAGGTAGTGATGCAAAGGAACTAACCAGAGATGCATGCAGAAATAAAATTGATCATCAGGGCAACAACATTGACCGTTAACTGGAACTGAACAAACTTCTGAATGTTGATATAAACTGCTCGACCCCATCTTGCAACATTCACTATGGTTTTAAAGTTGTCATCCATCACAATAACATCGGCACTTTCTTTTGCTACCTGCAGGAAAGAGGAGAAAAATGCTGAGCCACTGCCTACTGGAATTACCAAAAACAGACAATGAGGAAGTGTATCCAGGAGGACCAGGACATTAACAAACCTCTGTTCCTGCTATACCCATAGCAAGCCCAATATCTGCCTCTGCCAAGGCTGGAGCATCATTAGTGCCATCTCCAGTCACTGCCACAACTTCCTTAAACACATTCCTCAATTGAGTAACTAATTTATGCTTGTCTAAAGGCGATGATCGCGCCATAACCTGCATTGCCATTTAAACATTTTAGGAACTTTTCCACTTGATTAAGAATAAGTTATTCAAGTTTCGAAGAAGTTGCAAGACCTGAAGTTTTGGTATTATTTCCTCCAACTCCTGAGGACTCTTAGTGCGGAAATCTGGCCCTTCAATTGCCAGGCCAGTATCTGTCAAGATGCCACATTCCTTAGCTATGGCTTTTGCAGTGTTGATGTTGTCACCAGTGACCATCCGCACGGTGATTCCAGCAGCTAAGCAAGTCTTAACAGCTTCCTTCACCCCAGGGCGTACAGGATCCTTGATTCCAACAACAGCAATTAGTGTATAGTTGTTGTCAGGTATACTATCTGCATCAGAAATCTTCTCTATATCCTTGAAAGCGAAGCATAGAGTTCGTAGGGCTTCACAGGCAAAACCATTTATGACATCTGTGATGTTCTGTCTTTGATTTTCAGATAGTGGCACAGATTTGCCATCAGCAGTTAAAATCTTGTCACACATTTTCAAAATTATTTCTGATGCACCTTTGCAGAATGCTCGAAATCTACTGTTGTCAGGAAGAGAAACAAGCACAGACATCTTCTTCTTTTCTGAATTGAAGGGCTCGACTTTCACTATCTCGGATTCGATATGATGAGTTTTAAAATCACCTCCCAAAAGCAATCCAAACTCTACTATTGCTGTCTCTGTCGGCGTCCCCAAAATGTTAGTCTTTCCATCTTTTCCCTTGGTCACCTCTGATCCTGTGTTCTGAAATATAGATTGCAAAAGGATTCCATGCACATCTTCAGAGACAGAGGACATCAACAGATCTTTATTGTCATTAGTTTGTATTGATTTTGTTTTCTCACAGATCCATATTTTGTTCACCACCATATGATTTGTAGTCAATGTTCCGGTTTTATCTGTGCAAATGCAACAAGCAGAACCCATTGTTTCACATGCAGAGAGATGCCTCACTAGTGCTCTATCTTTCATTAATTGCTTCATTGCAAATGCAAGACTAAGTGTAACTGCTAATGGAAGCCCTTCAGGAACGGCGACAACAATTATGGTGACCGCAATGGCAAAGAAATTTAGAAGCTGCAGAGCATCCCCACTAGACCATTTTGTGATCTCATGGTTGTGTGCCTTGGCCACTAGAAACCGTGCCATCAGAACCAAAAATGTCATGACAGCAAAAGCCAAACCAATTTTCCCAATAATAGTTGCAACCCCATTAAGCTTCACTTGCAGTGGTGTTTCATCTTCCCCGACTTCGCTCAAAGTAACCATCAGCTTACCCCATTCAGTCCTCATACCAACCGCTGTCACCAGCATTTTACCAGACCCATCCTGTACTTTGGTTCCTGATAGAAGAAAGGGCTTCTTTTCATTTATGTTCACCGGCTCACTCTCACCTGACAAGCTGGATTCGTCGACTGATAAGCTGTGGCCTGATATAAGAATGCCATCTGCAGGAACCACATCTCCAATTGATAGATGAACAACATCTCCAACCACCAAATCAAAGATAGAAACCTTCTGTCTTCTACCTTCTCTGGTAACCTGAACAGTAACATTTTTCTTCTCCTTATCCAAGACCTTAAATTGCAAGGACTGCCTGTAATCACTTATTGCAGTGACCATCACTACTAGCAAAATGCAAAGTACTATTCCCACCCCATCATACATTCCATTTGGCCAACCTTCAGTTGCAATACCAACACCAACAGAGACCACAGCACATGCCATGAGAATAATTAATGTCAAATCATGCAAAGCATCCCAAACAAACATCCATAAAGATCTGGCAGGTTTCTCAGCATATTTGTTAGGGCCATATATATTTTGCCTAATAGATATGTCACTTGAGACAACCCCATCATTCAAAGACACAGAGACTTCTCTGGCCAATCCTTCAACCCCCCCATGAGATTCCAAAGCCTTGTTATCTTGGGACCGAACGATGGCTGCGAGTTCATCCGGCTCAATGCCGAAACCAGTTTGCCTGACATTGTCTGAGAGCTTGTGCTCAACTCGATTAGCAGCTGTATCAAATAAAACCTCATCATTCAGAAAAAGACAGAATTGAAATAAATTTTTTTTTTACTGAATCTAGTAACGATCGTACCCTCGATGAAGTGCAATGCTGCCTTTTTCACATAAAGAGCTATCCGTATCTTTTCCTGGCCAAACATGAGAGTATGTTAATTCTAGGAACTGTTAAAAAAGGGGGGGGAAACCATACCACCACTCTCTCTTCTACAGCGGTAAAAATCTAACTACTAGTCCAGGATCAACCAATACTAGAAAAGAACATAATATTACTTGGGCTATAAAAAAACATAAAATTGCAGTTTTTGCAGAAGATTAAACATCATTACTACATGGTCAAGTGGTTGGTATGGAGTGTCTTCAAAGCTGGCAATGATTTCTGTAAGAAACCCAGACACATACTTCTCATGATGGACCTAAAATTTTCAAAAAGTCATTAGCACCCAAAAACTTTATGATTGATTAGATAGACCACATAATTGGCCATTAAATCCTAGGCCACCAGTCTCACTAACCACTCGAACAGTATTTTTCTGGATGGATGTTATTATTTATGAAGCAATATCATCCAGTTCTGCTTCTGTATGTTTTAGACGGATTAGCTACCCTTGTCTCAGCGAAAAACTCTGGCTGGTAGTTCTTCGTATGGAATATTTATAACCCAAATTTTCAGTTTAAAATCATACACTGATGCACTGGTAATATGTACACATGTGTGATGAACTTGTATTTAAATTACTGAATTAAACATACTTCAAATCTGATCAACATAAAACCTACGTCCTACTCGAAAATTAAGTACTTTTCATCCTCACTGTAACATCAGCACAATCAAAGCAAGCTATGCGATTGGTCTGGCAGTCTTTCGAGGATAAGTTTTAGCTCTATCAAATAGAAGCTAGTCATGGATTCGTGGGTTATATATAGTGTTAAGTGAAGACAAGAAATGACTCCACTCTTCATTGTTTGAAGTACATAAAGTATATTAATAATGGGAAGAAAAGAGATGATGAAAATTCTAAAAAGTTGGATCATATTCAATTCTCTAGGTATGTATATTTTGACTAAGATACAACCTGTGTGTTGTACACGTTTGAAAGTTCCAGAACTATATCATTCACATTAATTATCTGGTCTCAAGTTGATAATTCTTAACCTAGGTTTCCGGATAATATATTGCCTAGTCTTCCTCCCTAAGACGACTTGTCATTTCAATAACTGGGAGAAGCCATTAGGTACTCGTCGTGGGACACCATCAAAGAACATGGCATTGTTCCTTATTTCAACGTTAATAGTCAAATGACATTCATGGTTCGTGGGGGTTGCTAAGAAAGCTGTAAATTTCTTTGGTTACCGTTCGAGTCTTTGAAAAGAATACCTACCTGCTTTATCAGCTATTGAAAACACCATAACAACAGAGGAAAGCAACATTCAAGTATCTAAACCTTTTAGCTAGCAGACTCTTGGAAAAGAAAGCCCTCCTTACCGGCTATTTAAAACAAGTTGCTAGCTTAGGAAACAGACATTCAAAGCTTTGAAACTTTAGCAAGCAGTTGACTTTAGGAATGCTGATGCTACAGGGAAGTTTCCTAAGATCCATATTACTTTTTGTTACATGACCAGTTGAACACAAGGCAAGATTTGTCTGAATAATGCTGAACTCATTTTTGAACAAAATGCTAGTTCACAATTTTTTTGGTTCAAATGGAGGCCCAATAGTTCTTACACTCCAAGGATTTGAACCTGAAACTTGTGGAAATCTAAAGCCTTAGTATGTGTTTGGCATTGTTATAACTTTTGCGGCTAAAGTTTTCAACAAAATCATGCAAAACTATGGTGTGTGATTAACCAATAAACGAAATGCTTAATTAATTTTCAACAACTAGCAACCAGTTTAGAAAAGGAATTCAAACTGCCATTCAAGAAAAACTCCAGCTTTGAATGCATGAATACGTCAACAAATTTCTCAAAAACAAACAGGATACAAAGACTTAAGAGAAGGGGTTATCCCCTTTGGTAAGACCTTTCCATCAGAGGAAAAGAAAGAAATATCAGCAGTGGCTCACCTTTTCTTCTTCATGAACAGCCAATTTACATATACCACTCAACCTAAATCAAGAGTCTTGGCCCACGAAATCAATACTTAGATGACCTTTCCCAGAAGTCAAAAGGTGTAAACAAAGGGATTCTCACTTCTTTTTTTTTTTTTCTGATTTGAATATTTCGATTTGCTAAGAAAACAATTAAAACATCTCTACCTGTATAAGAATGTGGGCAGCATGAAAGAGAGTTTAGTTAAAATTAATAACGAGAAAATTGCTTCCTCGTAGAAATCAGTAAAAATTGAGCACAAAAATATTTTGGTTTCTGCCTAAACAAATTTCTTGAAAGATTCTTTAGGATTTTTTTACAAAGTGATTAATTGCTGAAGATTTTTGGTAAAATCAGCATGCACGATTCGATTTCTTTCCGATCAACTAACCACATTGGACCCATAATTTATTTACAATTTGTAGTAACATATGGTAAAATTTTGCCATGTCTTGTCTCGACGATAAGAGGTATTCTCGTATCAGTTTTTATGCAACAATTCGATCACCTAGTCCTCCTTGGATTCGATCTTAAGAAGGTTATCCAAAACATCTGGACTTATGCATTTATATTAAATATAAAAAAAAATTCTTATCAACAACTTAATTTCTGATAGTGACATTAATTATTTGTTCAAAAACTTTATGGAAATTAAAAAAATCAAAAGAAAAGGAGAAAGTGTGAACCTAGATCACAAGAAACATGACCAACAGGCATTGTAAAGTCTGACCTGGAGATTTTGACGTTTCTTTTCAGCTTCAGCTCTTTTGGCAAGATCAGCAACCATTCGAAACCTCCGGCGAGGATTCCTGACGACGGAAACAGCAGATCTCCATCTTCTTAAAGCCTCGTCAGAGGGTCTCTTTGCATCAACTACGAAGTTTTCTTTCAAGTATTTCTCCATATAGAAAGCTTGTCAAATCCGAAGATCAAAAGAGAATAAAATGGTGTATCAAGAAATTAAAGGGTTTCAATAACATGGAGCTAGCAATACTCTTGATGAGGAAAGATTCAAACGTAGCCGATAATGGCGCGCAGGAATCAGGAGAAACAGCAAGACGGGAGGAAAAAGTGTGGCGAGAACATTTGTTATCAAATATTTATAAGCATAGTTACCTCCTTACCGTATCCTACCCGAGGGTCGACCGATCTAAGGCTCAAAATCATTGGTCGGTCGAACACAACTTTTTCTTTTTATAAAAATCTCAAAACAATATTAAAAATAATAATAATCATATTTCTATTGATTCGAGTCGAGTCGGTGAAGTTGTAGACAAGGTGGTCACCAAGAAAACTCACCGATACGAGTCCTATAGCTAGGTTTAGAAGGATAACTGTCAAAATGGACTTGGTTTCTATTTATACAAGGAAAGAATTCAACATATGGGAAATTGAAATTTGATATAAAAAAAAAACCCGAAATGGAAATTAATGACATTTTTTATATCAATATTGAGATAAATTCCATGGGGCTAAATATTGAAGGTGTAACACGTGATCATAAAGTTTATGTTGACAGAGACAAATATGGAGAAAAATAAGGTTATACCAAGAGAGAAACTGGAATCAATAAAGGAGTTCGTTGAGTAAAACAAGAAGGTCATTTTTACAACGGTTTGCATGTTTTTTTTTTTATTATTAATGTAGGTGTTCGGGTCAGCTTGCGTGTATCTCAACTAATCCTACGAGTCCTAAAATTAACAACCATGTAAGTTTCTAGTGGCTATTATAATAGCAAAGTTTGCATGTTTTTTTATATCGATCAATGGTATATCTTAAATTGAAATATCACATAGAAGAACTTAATCTTATTAGAAGTAATTAGATATAAAGAAAAAAGTTAATATAAATCAAGAAGGAATAATTATATAAATATAAACGAGAAATGCTCGAGTTGGAATTAATAACATAAACGATAGCCAATGACATATTATAAGTTACAGCTTGGTCCTATTAATTAATTAATATGTTATATGATCATTACATAAAAAAAGGGGTTAATTATGACTAATAAGAAATCAATATAACCCACATAAAAATTCTAATTTTCAAAGAAAAAGTTACTAAGAAAATATAGAATTCTGAAAGCCCTTTATGAATCATATTTTTAAACTTTGATCCAAGTCAATTTACACGTTTGATTTTATAGGATTGTAGAGTTTGGTGATCAATGGAGATTAAAAAGTTTGTGGAGTTTGTCAAGAGGATGGAGAGGAAACTAGAGGTATGGAATGTATGCATAAATTATGTTCTTCTTGCATTTACAAGAGGTTAAAAATGAAGAAAACATGTCTTGTGTGTATATACTAATGGAAGTCCAAGAATATAATATAGAGATTTTAGAATTCAATTTTTTCCTAGGTAAACTTTTGTTTTGAAATTAGGATTTTTTTTTTTTTAATGTTGGTGATCTTGATTTCTTTCTAGTTAAATTATATTATTTGAAAAGCATAATTATACATATACTAAAAGAAAATGGTATTTTCATATATAAATAACATAATTATAAATTTTACCATTTTTTTCACTATGGTAGTAGTGTAGCAGCGGTAAAATTGTAATTTTTTTCTAAAGAAATAGTATTTTCATGTAGAAATGACATAATTGTAAATTTTATCAAATTTTTTTACTATATCGGTACTACAGTAGTGGCAAAATTGTAATTTTTATTTTTTAAAAAAAATTAGTTTTTCTTATATTTTTCTCTTTATACTTGGTATTTTTATCATTTTACACTTGGCCTATTTATCACTATTTTTTTTCTTATCTTTCTTTTTTTGTAATATTTTTTTTAGTTTTTCTTTTTTTTTCTTTGCACTTTTTTTGGAAAAAAAATATTATTTTCTATTTTTTACACTTTGAGTATTTATCACTCTACACTTGACTTATTTATACCATTCTTTTTGTTCTTATCTTTATTTTTTTAATTTGTTTTATAATTTTTTTCCCTTACACTTTTTTTATTTTTAAAAATAAATTATTATACAAAGACTAAGAAAATAATATTTCATTGTAGCAATTGCAACATTGTTCCATTCTTCTGCTAAGTTAAAAATTATCTTGAGATCTTATATATTTTTATTAATACATATGATTTTTACTATAGTGTATTATATGTAAGCGTCGATTTTTTGATTCACGGTTATACTTTTTATTCGATGTAAAAAGAACACGTTAATAACACCTATATATTAATTCTTTTGCATTATAAAAAAAATTAGTTGACCCACGACCTACAACATGATGAGTTGAATAGACGCATTAACACTTTGTTTTTTTATATTTATTGGCACGGATGGTTCTCGGTGTATTTAACTAAATGCATGCATAGGTGCTTTGATTTA
>Ga0307511_10008065_pt1 | contig 10553 bp, 5 predicted proteins | sample 13_EM_MG_FD_200266 | JGI IMG/M metagenome (GOLD analysis project Ga0307511, IMG submission 200266) | Populus trichocarpa ectomycorrhiza microbial communities from riparian zone in the Pacific Northwest, United States - 13_EM | ecosystem: Host-associated > Plants > Roots > Unclassified | place... | reverse complement strand
AAAGTTTGATTCCATGGAAAGTCGTGTCTCATTTTTTTTTCTGCTTTTCGATTGACTAATGTTGATGTATTGTAATTTTGAAGGATGCTGCGTCTGCGGATCTTGCACCAACACATCCAATAAGGCTGGGTTTGGCACTGAATTTCTCTGTGTTCTACTATGAGATTCTCAATCAGTCTGACAAAGCCTGCAGCATGGCAAAACAGGTATGCTCTTTTTATTTCTAAATACTTTCATCTAATAATTTAAATTTTTAGATTATATGGTTTTATGACATGATATAGAGTCTTGATAGCTAAAGTGTCCCGAGTTTGAATCTCACTGTCATTATTCTCTTTTCTAATTAAAATCTAATTAATAATATAAGATAGTGTAGTACCATGAAATAAATTATCAACGTTTTCTTGTGTGAGTGAATATGATCTGGAATTTCTGAATGGGAAAATGCTCATACTAGAGTCTTTATTGATGCATGGATGAACATAATCACTTGGGACTCTCGCGAGCTTTTCAAGTAGTTTCAACTGCTCAATCTTTATGATGTGGTGTTGTGCTAATGTACTTGCACTTGCTCATATGCACACACGAAACTTGACAGAAGTTCCAGGTTGTTCCTTCAGTGTTCCTGGCATTCTTCACCACCAATGTTTGTTTCAATGTGTCTGGTTCTAGTCGTACATTGTTTCTCAGCCATTGTGTTTTGAAATGACCAAGGTCCGCATTGCCCTTTGGTACACGCCAACAGGAGATTGCTACAAAGTTATGTAGGCCTTTTGTCCATGAATAAATGTGAGAACTTTTTTTACTTGTCTTACCATCTTTTTGTGCAGGCGTTTGAGGAAGCTATTGCCGAGCTAGACACTTTGGGAGAAGAATCGTACAAGGATAGCACTCTGATCATGCAACTCCTAAGGGATAACCTCACTCTTTGGACTTCGGATGTCCAGGTTGGTGCTTCTCTCCCTCTCCCTGTGAGCTTCTAGTCAATGACTCTTCTGCTGGAAGTTATGGTTTCTCTTTATTACTAGAGAACCTGATTGATTGAGATCTAACCCTTGGCTATTGTTTTCTTCAGGACCAGTTAGATGAGCCATAGAAGGCATCATAAAGCTTGACCGGTTCTAGTCTTCTTCTGGAGGAGGTGGGCTTTGAATGTCATCCATTTGTGTCTTGATTACCAAGTGTGTTAATTTAAGAAAACTGGGCATCACCCTTGTGACATGATGTTTTTTTTTTAATTATTATTTTGACTAAACTTGCTTTTGAATTTCAAGTGCTTCGGAAAGGGTGGGCATTTGATGTGGGTATATTTTAATGTCATGGTTCTTGTTTATACCATAATTTCTCCCTTCTAGACTGACTATACACGGAAGATTTATATGTTCAGGTGACGGAAAATACGTAGACTTAACTTCCCAATGCTTACTCTTTGGAGAAATCTACCCCCTATTTTCATTATCTTAAAACAACCCAACGCAAACAGGGCTCCTGTTTCTGTACAGCTTTTCTGTCAAGCACCAGCCTCGCTGGTTAGTCATGGTTTCTGGTTAAGAACACCATCGAAATAGCTGGAAAAGATAAGCGTAGTTCGAGTTCGTTACTCGTGCTATAGCAAAAAATTATGGTATTCCCAAACTCAAACCTATGGAAGCTTGTCGTTGAAAGATCTAAAGCCCCAAATAATAAAATGAATTGACACTTGTTACGAAGCCATATTCATTGATTTACAGAGCCTGACTTCCATCTCCATATGCACTCGACGCATGGGCTCCTGGCATCAGTGGCCGAACAAGGTTGGATTCGGGTCAAAAAAGAAGATCGTTGGGAGCCGATGTCCTAACAGCAGTTCAAATTATTGGCGATTTTCTACACAATCACGTCACTGCCAAATCGTAAGTGACCACAAGCACATGCAAATAGTTTCTCACGAGGAGGCCCAGCCAATGACCACCACACATGCTCCAGGCCGGCAGAAGACACCCAGAGGATAATACAACCTAAATAAACCAGCAGAAGACTTCGTTTAACAAAGCAAGCAAACACCCATGAAATACATACTGCGTGCTAATCATACTTGCAAAGTCGCCGACACAACATTAAGGGAACCCTTGGTATATAATAACAGGTCCCAATTATTACAGCTAAATACAATACGCAACCAACCACTGACGGGGGGGGAGAACGTCAACATGTGCAAACCCAACTGGTGATGCTAGCCGGTCCCAAGCACTGAGATTTTATATGCTCAGATTGTACAGATGACACGAGTCAGTCCCTTGTGCTGTCTTTGAGCCATTTTAGGTATGGAATGCTTCCACCAGTGATGGGCAAGGAGATTACTTCTGGTACCCTGAGTAAAAGAACAGAAATAAAAAGCAGAATAAATCTCACTGAAAAAAGCTATTCTTTTGCTAAATTCATTTCCGCCATCCCAACATCATGTTCTTCCTGAGCCTTGAGCAAATGCAAGCGTATAGAATCCTAGGAGACATGGCAGCAACATGCCTAGTGGATAAAAAGTTTAATCTTCTTGCGCACCCATAAAACTGCATGTGTTTCTTAACATCTTTAGCCTGCAACAGAAATTTTCTAAGAAACTTTGTTACTTTATTGTGTACATGTTACATAAGCTTTATGCTTACTCATATTCATGGTTTGCTTTGACATGCTCTGTTAGTGCTTCCAGCAAGGATTGCCTGGTCTTGATAATCAACAGTTCCTCAGCATCTGACTGAATCTACAATCAAAATCGAAAAAAGCAACTTTAAACTTGCATAAGGGCTTCGATGCCCAAAAGATCATACAGGAGATTTAAGCATATAATCTCTTCTTCAAGTTTAAGCACATCTTAATTAACCAGGGGAAAAAGATTTATACCTCTCCCTGCCATTGATACACCGATTCAATACCTATATTCACGAAAAACATTGGTTATTTCAGAAAGTAATTTCATGAAGAAGCTATAAAACATCAAATCTGCAAGGTTCAAGGTGATGTGATGACGAGAAAGAGAAAGCCTGACTTAACGAATAACTAAAGCATTCCTGAAAACTACAGAATTAATAATCTATGGTGAGGTGAGTCGCCACCTAAAATTAAAGCAAAAGAACAAAAGATAGACAAATGTCAAAAGATATGTGTATAGGCAAACCACTATGCATAGATCAATCGTTTTTCCTATGGAAAAGAAAAAAGTTTGGAAAACATACGATCGTTCTTAAGTTCACATAAAACCTATGGTTGTATTTACTTTCACAAAATTGTTTTGCAGTTTAAATCTCTAGTTTTCTTATTTATTCTAAAAGATTTTTCCGTGAAAAATTAAGAAAATATGTTCATTGGCTACAAATTACTGGAATGAAAAGCAAGGCCCATGTTTGGCTTAACTTAAAACATATAAAGGAATGGATATAAAAGATTAGTTGAACCAAACAAGGCCCTTGTTTTTTATGATGGAAAACTTGGAAAACAACTTTTTTGGTGTTTTCCAGTTTTCTAGAAAACTAGAGAAATATAAAACAAGTATTTCCAAGAAAATATTTTAATTTTCAAACAGCAAACACATTTTCTATAGTTTTCTATTTCCTAGAAAAAATCTCAAGGAAACTGAAAAATTCTCCGCAGCCAAACACAACCTAACTTGCTCCATAATATATCATCCAACGAAAAAAGTGATAGAAAAAAATCGTTGTGCAACATGAAGGTACATTGAATATTGGACATGTTATAGATGATATGATAAATCTCCCAGTGCTCTCGTCTTTACTTACAAAGCAGCTACAGGGTTACTTATAGATGATATGATAAATCTCCCAGTGCTCTCTTCTTTATTTACAAAGCAGCTACAGGGTTACCCTTCTTTTATTTAGGGGAAGAGGGAGTGGAGAGGTGTTGTGGTACAGGGATGAGTCTCAGCAACAGAAAAGCATCAGGGGAGAGTACATGTGTAGCAGGGTGTTGGGCAGGACGTAAAAGAGTGGAAATCAATTCATAACTCAGCCTGTTACAATGTTGCATTCCTAGTCGTAACCTGATATTACAGTTTATTGTGGTCACACTCCATTTCTCAAAACAAACTCAGATTGTCCAACATGGAAACATAGATTTCCACTTAACCAACACACTCTGAAGCGGATACAGAACCTTTATTAAAATCTGAAAAAGCTATCGTATTTTGCCTGGCTAAAAGGAAAGCAAAGATACATAGCATACAAGAAGAAAGAGGCACATGCCTGGTACTATGTTTACACACGCTGCCAGCTTCTCTTTGACTATGCTGTTAGCCAATTTCTTTCCTGCAGGCATATTGAGAATCATAAATTACAAAATCAAGCATTCAAAACATTGTGTTTTTTAAAACGAGATAGAGATCAAGAATCACAAGAGCTAAGAGATTGAATCAACTTCTGCTATGTTGTGTGCAGATTGGAAAACAACATGAAAAGCTGTAAGAACCAAGAAGTACAAAATTAAGAAAACCTCAACTAAAATAAATAAATAATAAAATGCCACTTAAACTAAGTGGGATTGATACATTTGATTCATTAATAAGGAAATGAAGAGAATATATATATATATATATACATGTTATCAATAAGCAGAACTTCTCCAATTCTGCGGGCAACAATTGCTTAATTATTTTTCAAGTAATGAGGAGGATAATGCTTGATTAAAATCAGAATTGAGCATCTAATTAATCCTTTAAGAGGGGGGGAAAACAAATAATAGACAGAATAACAAATAAAGAAGAGAAACGAAACAAAGAAAAAGACACAAACCTGCTTCTCTATTAGGGACAGTAACATAAACAACAATACTTGGTACGGTGTCGGAATTCCCTTCCATTCTGATGTTCGTAGCTTGTGTTGCTGCTGCTTGGCTGCTGCCAAACTTTGATCTAATCCAAACGTTTGAATGGAATTAATTAAATTACAAGGTAATTATATAATCAAGGCACAAAAGAAGAAGAGATTTTATGGCTTTTTATTTACCTTAAGAGAGGAATAAAGGGGAGAGATTGAGCGCTACCCGTTTTGAGAGAAGAAGAAGAGAGATTTGTTGGGCATAGATTAGAGAGGCCTAAGCTTATCATGCAAAACGCCCCGACTAGAGGCAAACGCCGTCGTATTGTTGTTGAAGGGAGGATTGATGCAGCTCTTGAAAAGACTGAAGAAGCCATTGCTACTTATAGTCCTGTCAAAGAGTACAATATTATTCATTTCTTGATCTCGAGTTTAGTTTGATACTCTCACCGTCTGAGGAGGAAAGTTTTCATTCCAGAACTATCTGATTCTGCCACGTTATGCATTTAGGAACAGTTTGATATAATCTAGCGGTCGATGGGGTCTTGTTTTAGTTATGAAGGAACGACAATGCGTAACAAACACAATCTTGCTTGAGTGACATGTCGTTCAGAATCGTTAAGAGAAGGAGAAGTTCTGGACATGCCTCCGAGGAAAGACTTGCCTATCGTGGGAATAGTGAAGAAATAAGAGTTGAGAATTCTGTGGGAATTTGAAGAGAAGGGGTTGCTTCCATTTGTCACCATGGATGCTTCAATCTTGGTCAAGCTGCAGATATGTTTGGTATATTTCATACAGATATCAAAGAATAGGTGGTGATAATTTCATCAAATTCACGAAGGTACAAAATCTTCACATTCATTTGCTGTTAACTCATCAAGCAGTTCAAATGCAAGTAACAGCTTTCTCTCTCTGCATACAAATTCAACTAAAAGGGCCCAGGAATCTTGCTCTGGTTTGAATCCCATCTCCGCCAATCCATACAACGCCACAACTGCATCATCTGCCATTCCAGCTTTACAAAGGCCAACTAACAACTCGTTTGAAGTTGCATGATGGGGTACAAAGCCTCTGCTAAGTGTCAAACCCAAAAGCTCAAGAGCCTTGTCTAAGTCACCTTTCTGGCACAAGGAATTCAATACAATCCTGTAACTCGCCTTGTTTAGATAAATACCTTCGCTAGAGAGTCTGTTAAGCATCCCAAGCGCCTCCTCAGTCCTACCTTCTCCACAAAATCCTCTAAGTAACACGTTAACAGTTACAATGTCAGCTTTGCACTTTGTTTCTTTCATCTCTTCGAGCAACGCCATGGCTTCATCAATTCTACCAAACCTACAAAAGTAATTTATCAGTATCGTGTATCCAACTGTATCTTGTTTCAAACCAAAGATCTTCATCTCTTCAAAAGCATCCATGGCCTCCTCTAACCTTCCCTCTTTGCAAAATCCACTCATGAGGGCTGAGTAATTAAATACATTTGGGCTACATCCATTACTCTTCATAAACTCCATTATCTTCTTTGCCCGGTCAACTTTTCCCCAACAGGAAAAACCATTGATTAGAACATTATAAGTAAGGGCATCAGGCAAGATTTGATCCTTCGACACCATCTCCTCGAACAATTCAATTGCTTCTTTTAACCTTCCACTCTCACAGAGACCATCCATCAGAGTTGAGTAGGTAATTAAATTAGGATAAGAAATGCTAGACTTCTTCATCTCCTTCACCACTGCAAAAGCAGATTCAAGATCACCACTTTTACAGTGATACTTAATAAAGATGTTGAAAATGCAGGTATTTGGCTTCAGCATGTGATCCTTATTCAAATCCAATAAAAAACCCCGCAACAAATCAACCTGCTTTGATTCAACCAGAAGATTCAGACACGTGCTGATGGCTTTAAGCGATGGCTTTTCACGAACAATTGGCTGGATTTTATTAAACATCTCGACCACTCTTTCAAACTCAGATGACTTGGCAAAATACTTCATCAGATTAAGGAATAAACTCTCATGAAACTTGCAAGTTTCATACATCATTTGCCGAAGAAGAGCATCAACAGCCTGAAACTTCTTAGCTCGAGCAAGCTTATCAATTATAGTTGAATAGGTAGCATGATTATGATTAAAACCCTTCTGCTCCACTACCAAGTTAAATATTTCCAAGGCATGTTGAGGATCCCGCTCATGTTTGATCAAGTTTACGGCAGTCTCGTGAGAAATAAATTTGGGTTTCCTTCGTGGTTCCAGAAGGGTTTTGGGTGGGGGGTCCAATTTAGGTGTTAAAAAATGAAGAGGAGAGATCCATGGAAGCGAGGAGAAAGAGCGATGCTTGTGGCAAATAACAACTTTCACAGAATTCATCAAAACTACTGCTTCCCCTTTTTATAGCACTTCATAATCTGAAAAAATACGACCCCTGTTAGCTTTTCTTAATATATACCAGAAAAGCAAAACCATTTTGAAGCCAATTTTAATCACTTATTCCATACAAAATCACCATTCAGTACAAATTATTATAGCAATCTGAGAGTTTAAACATAAATTACAACAATGATTACGTCGAAGACAAGACAAAAAACATAGTTAAGGTTACCATTATCCTCGTGATTAATTCAGCTATAACTAAGGAGCTAGCACATTGTCATCAATAGAATCCGCATAAAGGAATAAAAAAATCTAAGTGCGTGAAGTTAAATAGCTAAATCTTCATGAAAACAATGAGATAAGAGAAACACTAGCCTGTTTGTGTCATAGGGGGGCCGAGATGGGAGAGTGACTGCGCGAACTCCGTTTGAAGAGGTGAGGGCAGGGCGGAGGTGGAAGAAGGAGACGGGGGGTCGAGTCCAGTAGAAAGCAACAGGTTTTTCTCTATGATGGATAGGCTTGGCCCATTAAGTTTCTTTCATTTGGAGAAATGGACAGAAAGTGGATCTAGGATTCATTGCAGACCAGGCTCTGATTCGGGCTTCCAGAACTGTTATGGGCTTTCAATAGGTAGTGTATTTTGAGAAAGAAGTTCAAAATAATCAGCTAAGGTTACTGTAGTTTAGCAAAACCAATTTATTAGTCCTTGTGATTTCATAAAATATATATTTAATCATTTTTAAATTTATTTATAGTTTAATATTTTTCATCCATTTCATTTTTTTAAAAAAAATAGAAAAATAAAAAGAAGTTGGTGAAGTGGGAAGATTAATGCGAAAAGAGTTTAATTGTTTAGAACAAAATAGTTCTAATTTGAGTACAATGGGCACTAGCCAAGTAACTAATTACTTATTTTCAATATCAAGAGAATAGATTAATTTAATATGAAAAATCATAAGGACTAAATTATAATTAAATGGTATGTATATTTATCATTTTTTTAATGTATTTTTTGTCCCTCAAATTAAAAAAAAAATACAAATTTATTATTTGTTATTAGTGATTTGCTTTTGCTTTCTCAGTCACACGCACCTATCTTGGGTTTCCTTTACCTTAAAAAAATATTTCATAAATTTTTTTTTCATGCGCTTTGTTAACATATAATTAAATGAAAATGAAGAACAATCTTAATCTTTAGGATAGAAAATCTATTGAATCTAATGTTGTGTATTGCAAGTTTGGTTTTTTTATTCGAGTTCACTTTGATTTTTTTTAGTTAAGAGTTGCTTTTTACCAATTTCATCTTTCAATACTGAATTAATTAAGGACTGGGCTTTTCAATTTATATTTTGCAAGATTATCCCCCGCAGGTTTCACATGTCAACCTAAATTAACTTAAGTAATTTCAAAATATTTTCATCTCAATATTAGATAAAAATATATTCCAGCATGCAATTGATTTTGAATTCATGGTTAAAATCCTTTTTGTTTTTGGATACACGTTAGCAATACCTAAACAATTTATTATGAGATACTAAGTTATTAGATATAATTGGTACATGACTAATGTTGTGAGATCAAATTTTTTTAATCTACATATATCTCTTTATTTTTTGAGTTTAGTCTTTAGTTACCGTTAATGATTTATTTTTATGTTTTATTGACATAAATTATTGTTTCATTACATAAAATTTTTATTTAAATAAATAAAGTTATTAAACACGACTGGATAAATTCTCGTGTTGTGAGATTAAATATCTTAATTTATATCCATCTCTTGATTTTTCCAGCTTAATTTTTATTTGTTATTAATGATTTTTTTTTTTTACATTTACAAACATGAATAATTATCGATTTATTTAGTTAGATGCATGCATAAATTTTTTGATATTTTATTGTGAAATTTTGTATGGCTAAAAATATATTAAAAAAAAATGTATATTTATTTATATAAAAACGAATTTTAACAAGTAGCTAAAGAGAACAGGGTAGTGTGTACCAAGCAAAAAGAGGTGGTGTCCAGTAGAACAGACAATCGCAAGGCATGCTTACCGAACCAAAGGGATTTGATCATCTATAGTTATGCGATGCCATTAATTGGTCCATTAAGGACAAAACCTTCATATATGCCAGGTTGGTTGTCATGACGTTTTCCCATTTGGCATTTTGCAGTATATGTGTATGAGTGCCTTTGACTGAGTAATTAATCATGAATTCAAGTTGATAATTAATTAATTAGCAATGCAATATATAGAGACAAGAGTGGCTTATAACTTGGATTATAGAACTGCTTCCCTCTTACTCCCTCATGCCGAAGCATCTGGCCCCTGGCTCTAACTTGCAGAATCCCAAAAGTAAACCAAAATGTGTTTTTTTTAAAGACACTGAGAGCTTTGATAAAGACATAGCTCAGGCCAAGATAGGAGGCTCTGCCAGCTCAAGTCGATCCATGGTTGTATCGCATGTACTATATTCGAATGTTAATCCCTAACGAGGGGACCAGTCAGCATCGCAGACAACACGAGATTAAAATAACACAGGAGGCACCAAAAGACGGGGACGTGTGGACCCGATTGCACTCCACGTGGGATTTCTTTTTTTCTTTTATGGAGGGGTGGTGTTTGATAGTGCAGACACAGGAGATACGGCGGATGTTCGGGATGCTTTTGATGGCGGACCACGGTGTTGCAAGGAGGTGCACATGCCTAGATCGATGACCAATTGCTACAAACTCAATGCAGGGAGTCTCTTTTATGTCTTTTTAATATACCAAGATTTCTTTAAATCTCTGGATACGCAGTTTTGTTTTACCAGTAAACTCTTCTTTCTTGGTGTTGAAGTGTAGATAGGTGTTAATATATTGATTTGGTGCAACTCAAGAACTTTTTCAAGTTTGTTTAATAGGCAGTATGAAACTATTTGTTAAGAGAGTCGGTCACGCCTGCCTAGCACTGCTTTATTTAGGTCTATCAACGCCCTGAGCATACTTTCTGGAATTTAGAAATATTGATTCACACACACGTATACATAGAACACTTGGCCACATCAAATCCATTTTATATCTACCAGTATCACCATTCAACGAGGATTACCATGTTAAAGGACAGTGGAGTACAGGGACGTTAACATTGCATTTAATGGTAAACAGCGGCAACAACAACATGGGTGAATGAATGGTTTCAACTCGAGGATTAATTTTTTTCAAACTCGTGAAAATGATATAGGTGGTTTTGAACGGTAGATTGTGAATCTGATATAATTGCACTGCATGGATAACTTTGCAAGGATATTTATGGCCCGACGAGAATGGATAAAATCTAGAAAAATACATGAGATGTGTAGAATGATTCATCTGATAAAAGAACTATAATTTTTAACTCGATCG
>Ga0307511_10008064_pt1 | contig 10554 bp, 10 predicted proteins | sample 13_EM_MG_FD_200266 | JGI IMG/M metagenome (GOLD analysis project Ga0307511, IMG submission 200266) | Populus trichocarpa ectomycorrhiza microbial communities from riparian zone in the Pacific Northwest, United States - 13_EM | ecosystem: Host-associated > Plants > Roots > Unclassified | place... | reverse complement strand
GAACTCACACAAAGCCATCGCAACACAGGGAAATCCGACGCCGATCGAAATATCGGTGCAAATCTCCCGCCTTTTCTGAACACAGTATCAGCTCGTGCCATGTCTGTCGAGTAAATAGAACCTTACCTTCTTGCTTTCCCGGGACAAAGACTGCAGTTTTGTGATGTAGTAGAGACGACGGATGATGCACAATGATGACGCAGGAATACCAGCGTTTCCACCGATGAGATAGTAAGACACTGGATTCAGACCAGTTACAACAAACAGAAATAAGATAGATAGAGATGTACCTATATCACACCATACAGGTGCCCAGTTGGTCACATTATCCTTCCACACGATGGAGTTGATAAAAAGGATAAGACATCCGAAACTTGTCCAAATCAGATACATGCATATTCCTGTATTCCATGCTACAGTATTTTTGAACAAACTTTGGATACTTGATACAGGGTAAGTGACTTACATTGCAAATGCCAGGGCAAGGGGATGGATGTTAAGATAACACCGGTGAGGGAAAGCACTGAGAAGGCAGTATTGGAATGCGAAGAAACCATTTCCTTACGATACCGAAAGTGAATACCTTTCGGACGGCCTACTTATGGATCTTGGAGAGCGCTTATTAATCCAGGCCTATTGAAGGAGTGCAAACTTGGATTTCGCTGGCCCATTGAGGAACAAGTCTTTGCCCTGTCGAGTCGATATCCGAGGCGTGATACTATAGCCTATAGAGTAAATAGCAGAACGAGTATCTTGAAGCAGATTTATTTTTAGCTGTTCCGAGTTGTTAGAGGCCGTCGCCGTTAGCAACCCGGCGGGCTCAGCCAGAACAGAAAAACGAATACAAGACTGGTACAAGAGCTCACCTGGTGATTCCGGGAGTATAAATCATATCTCCAGAGTCATAGCCTTGAATCATATTACTTCCCCTGAATTTGACCTGAATACAAGGTATCTAATACCATAGTCTCTCAGGTCGCATGGGCAGACACAGCAGTGACCAGCGCTCCGTCAATTATGTAATATGCAATGATGGGGACCGCGCCCCTCAACTTGCAAAGAACACTGACCACGATTGGTTAGGTTATGTATACTGACCAGCTGTCGATCTGAGGGCCGTAAAGGGGTGTTCAGAGTGATATCTTTGTCAACTAGATTCTGCGAATGCGGTGTGGGTTAGGATGCGGAATTCCTTCGATGGAATTTTCAGTAGCCGCCGGCACCTGAGAAACTCGTACCAAGGCAAGGAATTGATGGGTGGCTTTGTTGGATGAATTCCTCCCTTGTTTGCTCGTTGTAGTCTGGTTCAGCAGAGCGAACGACGCGCCCTTGTGCTTCATCCGTACGATGGCGCTTGTCCGGCTTGCCAGAGACCGTTTAAAGGAGGCTCCTACAGGGCCACAGTCCTTTAGTAGGAGACGGTATCACGAGGAGGCAATGATAGCACTGACTCAAAGGCAACAAGAATAGGTCAGAAAGGAAATGATGCTCCTTCTGCCGTCAGATATGATCTCGACATTCCAAAGCCAAACCCTGGGGAAGGTAGTCGCTCATCTAGTATGTATAAACTCCGATAACGACTCACAGGAAGTGATATGGTACATCTTAGCAAGACTGCCCGCTCACTTCGGGCTCTATTACTCCCACATTTACCATCATGGATGCAAAAGAACGGGTCGACATTTCCCTCATAGGTGGTAATGCCTCAACCGATCTCAAGCAGTCCTTCTTCGACATTTTCTATGAGCAACTTGCCAGTCCCAAGGGAGCCAAAGGTTTCGAGTCCGAGATTGCCTCTAGAATTGTATGGAAAGAGATGTCATTGCTGAAAATGGCGGAAGAGCCAGAAAAGCTCGAGGGCCGTACTGTCTTTGAAATCACAGTCGAAGACGGTGTGTATGGGTCTTACCCGTCCTTTGCCTGTCTTTTGGGTAAGCTTTGGTGTTGACATCTCCCTGTCTATCGTATCCCACAGACATGGTCAATCCAGCTGGAGCACTACATGGCGGCTGCTCCGCATTACTGATAAACAGGCACGTCCTACCGTCGCAACTGTGGTCCCGACTGACCGGCTTGCTCAGCTGTTCGACAATGCCCATTGCCCTTCTTAGCCTGGCCGCCACAGGTCGAGCTGAATTCGGGGCATCGCAGTCCCTGAGTATCGTATACCATTCCCCAGCTATGCTGTACGTCGGACTACATCGATTGGTTCTCATCCCCCACTTGATATTGCGCTTTCAGGGGTGACCGACTCCGTATCATAGGTACGACCTTGAGCGTAGGGAGTCGCATATTGTCTTCCCGGTGTGAGGTATATTCACGATCCATTAGTTTCTATCTATATCTTACGTGCCCTGGAGATCTGGAATGCTACGAAGCACCGACTGATAGCAACTGGGGTCCATACCAAAATGCCTGCCTCAGCACCCAAGCCAGACTCTACATAAATAAACTGTAACGTCGTCTCACTGATTCATTGCATATATACAGCGCTGCCTAGGCCATTATTCGAAACACCTAAGCCCTACTAAAAATTGAACACTGCAAAAAGATCCGTATCTGCGAGGTATCCGAAAAGAAAGGGAACGTTGAGGTTGTAAATGCGGTACTAGGTAGGTAATGAGCGTTGAAATCGAGTGCAATGTTCTCTGTAAAATATTATATTTAGATCATCGATTCTTCCCCAGCTCCCTCATCTTCTTAGCGGATGGCGGTCCTTTCCTGACGTTGAGATCCATGTCCCATCGAACGCAGGATATCTTTACGTCTATCTTTCCAGGCCTTCAGAGCCTTGAGAAGTAGCACAATCTTGTCTCTCTTGCCCTGTCGGACGTCATTGATGCTGACGCTGTCTACTTTCACGTCGTTGTCGAGGAGGAAGTCGAAGAGACGAAAAAGACCTTCCAATTTGTCATCACTGGGTCCAGATGGGAACGCCGAATCAGCGACGGGTGGTGAAGTGGATTTTCCAACCACAGCCTCAGCCAGTCGCAGAATCCCGAGACCCCCGAAGAGAGGCCCAGCAGGATCAACCACTTGAAGTGATTGTGGCAAGTGCGAGTTCGCCCAATTAATCAAGTCGATGCTGCCCTGCTGAGAGATTAGTATATGTGGAAAATGAGCAAGGTTGTACCAACCCCGTCACTGGAGGTTGTTGGTCGACGATTTTCTCTCGACGGTCGCGGAGGGGCGAGTTTAGACAATTTTGGTGTTGAAGTATTAGAGGCCGTCATCCCAGCATCACTGGTGTCACCAGTGGCCTGACCAAGAACCATCACATCATTGCTGAGGCTGTCGCTTGGTTGGGATTCAGCTTCGGCATTGTCTACCGAGGGGATGCCCATAAGAATACGAGCATCCCGCGTGGACAATTGATTGGGATTTTCACGCCTCAGGGCCTTTTGCATGGCATCTCGTGCCGTGGGCGAGGGAGGTCGGGGTGCAGGGTTCATAGCCTGTGCGACCGCCAGTGGTATGGTGGGGATGTTTACCGACGACACTACGGGCTCTGCAGGGACATTCAGTATCTCGCAGTGACGCAGAAAAAGTATGTACGAACTAGAGTAGTCTCTGCCAATAGTGGCTTTCATGATCGCTTTCATCCACTCACGCACAACCAACTGTTCCTCAGAGCTGAAACAGTGCGTCTTGTCAGTTTCGTGGACAATCCGGAAACCATAACGACCAGGATCAACTTTCTCGTCCGCTATAACCTTGTAGCCAGTGACATTGACATAACCCTTGATTTTCGTCTCCTGCAATGAGGATTATGAGCGCCTAAAAAAACTGAGCTTAATCTGTAATAGCCTTACCGTCTTGTTTTGACTACGCAAAATATAGAGATGAGGACCCTTGATGACAAAATATCTGAGCTTCCAAGTATTATAATGGTCACCCTTTTTCCGCATCCATCCGGCATGATCTGCTTGGCCAATCTGCTCAATGACACTCTTGCCAGGGGCAAGTGTCGTGGGAGAACGTATAACGGGCTTCACATCTCCCGAAGTCGAAAGTGTACGAGACCTTTTAGAAAGTGCCATCGAATCCCTAGAATTACGATTACTGCCGAAGGCTTCCTCGATGGGACTGCCAAAGAATCTCTCCTTCTCTTTTTCTCTCTTGTTGTGGTCATTAGCATCACTGCCGAACCGTAAGCCGTTAGAAAGGCCATCCGATGTCGATGGGCGCGCAGAGGGTTTTCGGTACAGCTTCGAAAAGCTTAATGCGGACCCTTTATCTGCCTTCTCTGCCTGGACGTTCTCGTCTAGTATTGTCCTACGGAAAAACAAACACGGTGAGTGCCATCACGTCATCCGAACAAAACGATACGCACGAGGTGATCCGTGGCGGTGGTTTCCGCGACCTCCCTATGGTAGTAGGGAACGACGCGCCGAACAAGCTCAGCCGCTCCGAACCTTTATTGGTATTGGCAGTATCCGCACCACGCCTGCGACTCGGGCGGCTCGAGAGAGACGTGTCATCAGAGGATACACGCTTTGGCTTCGGTGATGCTGTCCTCGACGAAGAACCATCCTTACAGACACCCAAAGATTCCACTCTGTCCTTTCCAGGCGTCGGTGATTCCGCCGAACGCCCGAATAAACGACGACGCTGCTTTAAAGAGGGACCAGTCTCGCCCTGTGAAAGCTTCCTGTCATTCAATGATCAGAGGGAGCGAAGAACCTAGGACTTACGTCACTCATGGCACCACGATCGCCATCCTCTGTAGGTGCGCGCGACCCATCAGCGCTGCCCTGGCCATGTCTATCAAGGGCCGTATCGCTAGGTGACGTTACCAGATGCACAGAGCGGGGGAGGCCCAGACCCAGCCCAGTCGTACCGATCAGGGTGGCCTTCTCAATGGCAGTAGCCAGGCCAGAATTCCCATCGACTGATGACCCTCTCAACGACCCCTTGAGCGAGACACCAGTACTCGAGAGATTCGATACGCGTTTGGGAACGACTGGGCTTACGGTCGCCTCTGGCTTTGGGCTCTCAGGACGCGTGCTGGAGCTCAAAAGGACTGAAGTTGGCGCCGCAACGGCTGCCGCGGCAGCCTGGGCAGCTGCCATACTCGTGGCGAACAACGGGCTATTCAGGGACTGTGAAATTGATCCGTTGCGCGAATGTGCGTACGAATATGTCTGAGCGACTGAGGGCGCCAACGACTGTATATGGGTGTGTGTGGGTGTGTGAACCGGAGAGGGTGAAATAGCTTGAGTCTCAGAGAGAGGGGTGGGTGGTGGGCGCCGGAGGTCAGCGATAGCGTTGGCAATGCGCATGCGTTTCCCGAAAGCAACGATGCCAATCTCAGCTTTGAGAAGATTGATGTCGAGCTCGAGGAGGACATCTCCAGTGATTTCTTGCTCTGCAGAACCAAAAATATAATCAGCGACCGTTCATTCATATCCATATGATTAACTTGCCAATGAACTTCTCGCATACATCCTGAGCGAACCCTTTAGACTTCAACCACTCGACGACCTCCTCGACGCTCCATTCCACCGGAGGTGTCGCCTTTTTTCCAGCCTCCATCTCAGATAGCGATGGCTGCAAAACACCCTGGGATGGTTTGGCAGCGAATAGCGCAGTATTGTTCCTGGACACTTGTGCGGAGTTTCGTTGGCTGCCGCCAGTTGTTAGAGCGGGGGATGGAAGGCCACTGGGTACCTCACGTCCTTCGCGTGCCCCATTAGCAGGCATCGCCACCTGGGCGCTTGGAGTGGGACTAGCAGGTAAGGGGATTAGAGTTGCCGATACAGGCACGACAGGTAAAAGAGATTCTATCGATGGTGGGGTTGGTGAAATGGGCGTAGGCAGTAGCGAAGGCGAGCGTTTTCCATCAGCAGGGGGAGAATGAAATGGGTGGGCTGGCAGACTAGATGGGCGAGCGGCAGGCTGGTCAGTGGCAATAGAGAGCTGGTTAACATCCTGCTGGTTCATCAAGTCCTCACGAGGAAGTATAGCAGATGAGGTCGCAGTCGAACTTTTGCGTGCAAGGTCTCTCGGATCAACATTACGAATGCCTTCGTTCTCGTCCTCTTCAGGGATGTGAGGGTGTTCACGCGTAAAGTGCATAAGTTGCAAATGATGAAAAGCGCTGTCATCGTCCTCACCCTCGCTCTCGTCGCTCATCTCCACCTCGATCGGAGGGGCAGATCGGAGAGCCGCGTCGCGTGCTTCGGCAGCGGCCTTTGCTTCTACGACTTTGCGAGCTTCTTGTGCAAGTTTGTCTCGCGCACTGCGGTGCCAGCCATCTCCGCCGTTTGCGACGCCTATCTCACCGTCTGTCTCCGCACCGTCGTCGGTGTCTCCATCTCGAATGCTTGCGAAGCTAAAGCTGCGGGTACCATCGCGATCATTTCCTCCGAGCTGCTCGATCGCCTTCTGGACGTCTGTCATGGTTGCTTTCATGACCTCACCACTGACAGCACTGGGTGCTCCTATCGCAGCGCCTGCATTAGAACCCGTGTCGCATCCAGGCAATGAAGCGAAGCCTGGTGACTCTTGTATGGGTTTTAGGGGATCAGAGTCGACGGAATTCGGCACTGCTGGCGTGGTGTAGCCTTGGGGGAACAAGCCTGCTTTGCCCTCGAGGTTCCGACCCTAACGAAGTGATCAGTTGGATGGAACATAAGTCCAGACTAGCCAATGACACAGCTGGAAATGCGTGGCACCCATTCTCGCGAAACCAGCCTCGAGACCATGCGCAGCAAAAAAGGAGCGGAGATGAGCTTACCTGCCACCATCCATCGCCGTACTGGTCGTCCTTCTCGATAACCTCGATGGGCTCGCCAGCCCGAAAGGATATCTCGTCCTCGTTCTCCGGAATAAAGTCGTGTAGTGCATAGACGTATTCAGGCATATTTGAGACGCCCTAACCGTGAGTTGTCGTGGAAGTTGGAAACGAAGAAAGTACTGTCATGTCAAGTAAAATTCATCAGTGGACAAAAGGTTTCTTGCACAAGGACAATGCCTACAGATTGTCAGTATTGTCGCGAATGTCAAAAGGTGCTTGTCGGTTAACGCTGGAGGGCACAGGAGTGCGGGCAGCAACGTGACTACGGTCTATGGAACGATGATGCAGTTGCACGATGCGTTTTAGCTAATAATCAAACTGGTTCATCAAACGGCGAACCAGTTCGTAACCCATTTCTTGCACACCCACAATGACCACCAAACGCCTGAGTATGATATCTGTCGACATCGCAGGGACATAAGCTAATGAAGCAGTACAGCGTTCGTTACAGGAAACCAGAACAAGCTACTGGAAACAAAGTACATCCTCTCCCAAGGAGTTCCCATAGAGATAGACTCAGAAGATCTCGATAGCGAGTTGACCGTTCCATTCCGCGACACAGGATAGACATCTGACTGTTCTCAGTACCCGAGCTACAGGGCACCACACAAGAAATAGCAAAGGCTAAATGTCGCCGAGCTGCCGAGCTGGCAAGTCGATTCGATCGCCTTGGCTTCTCTTCTTCATGACAAGACCTGGTAGCTTGGGCGTGCATGTATCACGGAGGACACCGCTCTCTGCTATAAAGCACTGAACGGACTGCCAGGACCATACATAAAACACTTTATGAAAAATCTGGGCCATGAAGGTGCGCGCCCGATCTACTGTGCGCATCGATCACTTATGGTTTGCAAGGTCTGAACAACCTTTTGGTCGGTTTCCAGACCAAGGAAGCTTACGCCCTGTGCACGTTCGCCTATAGTGCTGGTCCTGGCGCTGAGCCCATTCTGTTTGAAGGACGCACGGATGGCAGCATTGTCCCTGCACGAGGGCCTGGTACATTTGGTTGGGATGCAATATTCCAACCCGAAGGGTTTGACAAGACGTGAGCCATTATCAGCCTCGACTCAGGTATCCCACTTATTTTGGTAAAGCTATGCGGAGATGTCAAAGGAAGAAAAGAATGTCATATCGCACAGATATCGTGCACTGGACAAGCTGAAAGCATACCTCGCGACTCTACCCTAATCTTGTAGGCTCATAGGAAGGAGAACCCCTGTGCCCATAGACTAGCTATATTTCTTTTGGTCCTCGCAGGACTTACCCATATGGCCGTCTGAAAGTGTCTTCCACAGCGACGTCGCCAAAAGACTACCTAACCAGAACCGCGTACAGGCATAAGACGGATGATTCCAGGAAACTCATCCCGCCCATGGAGACTGCTAGGTACGAAGTTGAATTAGGACCTACATCACCCAGGAAATAAAGCATGCAATGACACACATCTAATAGTACAAAGGCAAGTTCGCTCATAAAAGTCGATAGGCTATTGACTTGATATAAATGAGCCCCTAACTACAACTTGGTACACTCAATACAATTACATAAAATCCCGTTCGGCCATGCCCCGTTCCATCTGATTCTTCGCATGTATGATGGTTCATACGGCCAATAGTGCATTACATGCGGGTTTCCAGAGGTACTTCACGTTCTAGCTGGACTAGACTGGCTTCGCTATTAGCACCGGAGCCGGTCAAACTCGTGTACGCTTTGTAGAATGTGTGCCGATCTTCGTGGGGCTCTTATTTATCCACCCAAACTCGAGCGCAAGGACTCCAGTTCATCCCTCACCAAACTACAGACCCCAGCTCAACCCGCTGTATCGACACCCAGCCCTATTCCCGAGACTCTCGCCCATTCACGAGGCTGCAGCCTTATCTCCTGACCCCGCACCTGCTCCCCCGAAAGGGCCGTCCCCGCTTTCTGGAGAGGTCATCTTTGCTGAAGGTACAGAATCAGCTCGCGGTCCTACTCCAGCATCGTCTGCACATGAAGAAGTTCCAGCACCTCCCCCTTCCCAGCCCATTCCAGTTCTAGTCGTCAACGATCCTAAAGACAATGCTCCGTCAGTCTTCACCGACGAGCTTGAGGAACCGTCAGTACCAGACACCCAGCCAGCCCCCGCTTCTACAGCAGCACCGACACCAGGACAAGCCTCAGCGACCACATCCAAACCATCCACTCCACCAGCGCATGTCTCTGCACCACCCTCCGCGCCAACCACACCTCCCGCGCAGCAGCCCGCTGCGTCATCCCAATCCGGATACTTTAACATCCACCACGCCCCTTCTGCTGCATCCGCTGGTCCCGCAGGCCCAGCCGAGAGCAGTGAGAATCCCGCAGATGTCTGGGCCAAACACGCACGCGCCAGAGATGTCACTGCGTCTCCTGAAAGTCAAGGTGCACCCGTGCAGGAACGCATCGTGTCCCAGAAACAGTCCTTGGGGTCCTCCATTCGTACTACGTAGGCCCGGGTCGTCTTCGTCGTATGGTGCACCCATCGCACCGGGTGCTTTGCAGAGCAGGAAGGCGGGTCGCAGTTCGTTCCAGCCGCACGAGCAGGAACTGCCCGGGAGTACCTATACCTGAAGCAATTCGAGTCATGTTGGGTTCCATCAGGGCGCCCCTGCTGGGTAGGTTTCCTGCACTTCCGTTTGCAATTGGAGTATGAACTAAAGGGTGTCGTGGGTGATTAGTGTCCAGGATGACCCATTTGCTGATCCTAAGCGTGCGCCAGCCCAACCACCTGTACCAGAGCAGGCTGCTGTAGCCCTCTCACCTGCTGAGACAATCCATGTACCAGAGTAAGCCCCGTCGTGTGTGTCTGTGCGTGTTTCTTACCGAGCTGCAAGTCATTCGACCCACGTTCACCAAGAGACGACACGATGATACCAGCAACTGAACCAGTAATAATCCCACTTCGCCCATGCCACGAAGTCATTTTGACCCGGTAAGTCTTTAATGTCCTCTGCGGATGGTCCGGTAGTTGACGCACCCATAGACCCTCTCGTCAGTCATCTGGATACAGTCTTGGCGATCGTAGGGACTACCTAAGCAAGAACCAGGCAGGGTAAGTTCTTCCCCGAATTCTACCCCACTTTTCTTGACATCCCTCTTCAGCGAACGTCGTCCCCTCGTATACCGTCCCTCAACGCCACCCATCGATACCTCCTTCCGCTCCTCCAATCCCCCTGTCACGCAACCAACTCCCCGACGGGCACAACCACCCCGATTCGACGTCGACGGATCCGCAAGGAACTACAGCTACGGGTCATTTACAACGCCCTACACCGTCCGCGGATGGTTCGAGTACATACTTCCCCACGGACTCAGATACTTCGGCAACCCTCGTAAAAGCGCAACCACCGACCTCGATCTGCGAAACTTTTCCAAACTCGATCAGGTAACGAGTGCTATTGATACTGCGGATAGTGTACCGAATGGATGCGAAATATGGATCAGGCCGAGCTACAAGGCGACGGGATGGAGGAGACAGAAGACGCCCGGACGGCTTGTCATTTATTGGGTGGACCATAGGTATCGTCGCATTCTGAACGAGATGCCTTCCGATGATCTGCCCCTGTCGAGAGAAGATGATAGTGCGTTCTCACCTAACTTCGTTGATATCGCAGATGTTCATGTTTTTACAGGGCTCGATGACGAGTTCAGATACTGGTCCTACGTCGAGATGCACCCTGCTCATGTCGTTCTTACACGCCCGTCGACACAGGAGGCTGCCGACGCCCTTCATTGGT
>Ga0307511_10008063_pt1 | contig 10554 bp, 12 predicted proteins | sample 13_EM_MG_FD_200266 | JGI IMG/M metagenome (GOLD analysis project Ga0307511, IMG submission 200266) | Populus trichocarpa ectomycorrhiza microbial communities from riparian zone in the Pacific Northwest, United States - 13_EM | ecosystem: Host-associated > Plants > Roots > Unclassified | place... | reverse complement strand
AGGACCTCTCTGCTCACTTGCTCCCAGGCCCCTTGCCGACCGCATCGCCCCCCGGAACCCCCCTCCACCCACTAAGAACTCTCATGGTTCCCCTCAGTCAAATAATTGCCCGAACCAACTTGGTGCAAGACGAAGGATACACATGGTTGGAAAAACGGGTCAGCAATCCTTCCCTTTGACTGCCGGAGAATTGCCGTACCGCTTGGAAGCTCCCCCTCGAGCGGTGGTGGGATACTGGCGGCGGGTAGGAGTCTAATTTGGTGCAGTTTCTTTCCCCCTGAACTCTATTTCCTTTTGCGCCTCTGAACCCTCGCTCTATGTTAAGGGGTTATTCAAAACCCAACCTCCTTTGCCTCCTTTCAAGGTTACTCAGGTTATTCTTCTTCTTGCCCCTATGGGGACTTAGCTCTTTATGTTCACATTGACATCTTCCCAAAAAAACACTTAAACCAGAACCGGGGTGCACCACATAGCAAGTTATGGGTTTCTTACGCAAGTATCTCTTTTTGCATTGCATTTAACGTTATCTCCTTCGGGCCCAACGGATCTACGTGATTAGGAAATCGATGCCTTTGATTACCTTACTAGGGATTTACAATCTTCATTTACTTCCCTCTTGTACTGATTCTCAGGGACGGTTGGTGCTAGCCAGATTGACTTAGGTCTGGTGAACAACCTCGCAGCATACCCCACTTACTACCATGCAGGAGCCTTTACAGTGACTTAGCAGTAGTGTCCTGCTATTTACTCGACAACGCCGCGCTTAACGTCGCCCCACTTTCCCCCGAATCTTACTACGGCTTGATTGCCTTATCTCACAGTTTTGACTACTTACCAGAAGCTATCTCCAGAGCCTAGCTGTTTTTCGGAGCTCCTTCCGTCCTTCTATCCCTATAGCAATAGACACCAGAATGCAGCAACTGATAGCCACGTTGTGGTAGGGTGGTTTGGCCCTAGTCCCTAGCTCTACATTTCCTAGCGTTTGTTGTATGCCGTTTATCTTCGTGTATTTACTCAGTCGGTTCGTCTTAGTTAGACAATCAAGCAATCTCCTCTCTCTTTTTCTCATGTCGTACGGGGTCCGTGAATGTTCTGTATCACCAATGCATACCCAAAGTGGTATAGCTGACTACCTACTCAGGAAACACCAACATCATTTGCCCAGTTTGGTTGGCAAAAGCCGAGGTCGACGACTAAAACAACAACCTTCCTTTCATGCCGGTACTGTTGTTCTAGCCATCCTTATCCTTAGGCCCCCATAGAGAAAATAATTCATTTTTTTTGGTTGTGAAGGCTATGAAAGGCCTCCAGTGGATCAATGATGGAGGGGAAATCCGGAAATGAATTCCAGGTTCAAGGACTGGCCATCGATAACTCCCAAGGCCGATATGGGGAGGTATTGCACTTGGCAGTATATTCCCATGGGTGTCATGCTGCATGTATATTTAGATGTATAGGCGCTAAACTTTGCCTGCCTGAAGACAGTTATCTGATATCGTATCTCACCTGGAAACCGAGTAACCGCTCAGAAGGGCTCTAGGCGTATCCCAACCACTTCCCAACCGATTCTGAGCCAAATAAGCTCAAATTTTGGGGGATATAAAAGGCATGTATGATACATTCTCAAGTAAGTAAAGTAGGCAGGGGGCGCATGTGAGCCTATTCCTCTCCTGATGCTATTCTAGAAAAAATATATAGTTCGATAGAGGAGGCTGTTTTATTTATTTTTTGGAGGGGGAAGACTACTCCCCAACGGAGGAAGGGTTTCCCCTTCACAAGATGAACATCAGAGCCACACTGCTTGAGGAAATTGGGCTCAAGCATCCAATAGCTCCCAAGAATCTATCCACAAAAGCCGAATGAGCCAAGACTATGCAAATCCGCGAAATTTGGAGTTGGTTACCCTAGGCCCTCTGGTTACTAGAAACAGCATATCTCCAGTAAGGGCCCGTCAAGGCCAAGCACCCCAGAGTAAGAAATAATTTCCCCCATGTTGTTTGTAACAACCCACGTGCATCATATCTTTACTTGCTACTCGTTGTCATGGGACGCCGCCGTTACGGACGTTACTATATTCTTGTCGTTACCCTCAAGTCCTTTGTTATCGAATCTTGGTCATATGTATAGATAGATATGCTGCTTCCCTTTTTCAGGCTCTTTATCCCAACATCTTGTGCAATCTCTCTGTATCTGCTACTAACAACGTCTCATCTCTGCTTCCTTCTCCGATTGGGCTGGATATGTAGCCCGTCGACTGTGAGCATCCATCCTCCTATCACTCACATAAAGTAGCTGCGTGTATGTACCTGCCCTTGTAAGGGCTTACTGAATGAGGGCGTGCCTGAAGGGAGATTATCGAATGAGGACATACCTGGATAGGGAACCACGGGTGACAGGCGGATGAGAAGGACCTGTATATATAGATCCGGAGGCCCCTCCAACGGGAGAGCCCTCCAAGCAAGCATGCACAGAATACACTGCTCATTGCACTTACACCCTCAGCCAGCCCTGTCCGTACAGAGATGAAGCAATGTAGAGGGGAAAAGGCTAAGAATAGCGAGGTTGAATCACCATTAGGTGGTGCCTCCTGGTCTACACCTTAGCCATAACGTTTTCCCTTGAGTAGAGGCAATACTGGTAGGCGATGACTCTGTTCTGCAAAACTGTAAACTTAACTTCGATGCCCTGCTCGGTGATTGTATGTCGTAGTTACTTACATAAACTCGCACTGTCCTGCCCGCAAAGCTTCAGGAATCCCTCCCCTAGTCGATTCACCACCACCGTTGGTGTAGGTGGGTCTTCTGCAAACGCCTCCATCACATCATATATGAAAATATCATCTTCTTCTTCCTCTAATCCCTCCTGTCTAGAGGCCTCAATACACTTCCGACATAGAAGATCAACAATGCCAGCAAATGCATACATATTCCCCACCGTAATCTCCAACAATTCATAAATGTGCGAAAGCCTAGTAAGTGCCTCTCGCTCGAAACCTACCAATCTCCCGGTAGCGTTGGATATCTTCAGGCGAGCTCTCCAGCTGATTGTTCTCGGGATTCTGGGGGTCGTATTGTTACATTAATGGGTCCCACTCACGGGTGAGCCAATGTGGATATCTCTCATTCCCTAGGCACAGAGGGGAGGTTGCAACTCCATCCCAATCGATAATGCTCAACATACGATAATCACCGTCGTTTGAAATCATGATATTCTGTAAGCCGAAGTCAGGGTGACACAGAACAAACCGGTGGCCATCTGGTCTGAGTTGAGCGTTAGCAATGGACTCACGGATCCAGTTGATGAGCGAAAAGCCCGAGCAGATAAGACTTGGAAACTAGGAATGGGCCGATTTCACAGAATTTGGGTGGCACTAGGCCAACCGGGCATTCTTGTAGCTGTTTTTCTGCTCCTATGCCAGAGACACTGAGAGGGCCAATGCCAATGCCAATGGAGCAATTCCCGTTGTCCTTGAAAGTCAACATCCCACATTTGTCAAATCCAAATTTCCCCAGTTCAAATAGGAATCCGGCTACTATTTTAAGCCACCCAACTCTTCGCTCTTCCAACTGCTCTTTTTAAGACATATTAATGCCATCAATGCACTCCATCCCAATATACGGAGCGTTAATCACGTTACCGAGTTGAGAATCGAAGGCGTAAACTTCTGGTACTGGGACTATCGTATGTTTCCTAATAAAAGTCATCGTATTCGCCTCCGATCGGAGCTTTCTTGCGCTCACTTCCGACCATTCCGGCAAATACCCAATGCAAGGGATCTTGAAGATCCATGTTGCACTGTCGGAGAACTAGCACGATATAGGATGCTGTAGGCACCAGTAAAGGGGTTGTGGATTGACAGTGCAGGTTAGAGGGCTACCGGTACTGGAGTCAACTCCGAGAAGGGCAGTTTTGAGAGAAATGGCAAGCTCAGGAAGCTTCTCGAGTCGAAGGTGTGAAAGCAGAGGGCGAAAGCTGTCATCCACCTCCTCGGTATCCTGCTGCTCTTTCTCTCCCTGGTCTCTCCCCTGGCCGTTCCCACAACCCGAATCTTCCTCTTCCCACAGACTTTGAGCCATGGATGCTTCTCGACTTTGGGATATGTTGGGGTATCGGCAGGTGGATGTGTGGTGGAAGAGAGAGGACTGAACTAACGGTGCTGGGACTAAACAAAATGGAACTACTATACATATGTACGGCCGGCAAGCTAGTCTGCCGGCCCTTGAATCTAGGGTTCGTGATACGCCCCCTATGACGCACTGAGTTTTTTAAATAAAATAAACATACTTAGCTATGTAGCTGAGTTCAACCATGGCATCTCATGGCGTCGCTTTATAAGTTTTGTATCCTTAGGAGATTCATGCTGCATCTCCAGTTCCGCTGCCTATAGCTAGATGGCAGCTCTTTAAGGACTAGGTACTTAAGTAATAGGCAAGTGCATCTACTCTACTTCTTAGACTATTCTTGTTTAGTCTTATATACAGACCTAGAGGCGGTGCACCAATGTTAGAACGAGATTACAAAGTAAATTTAGTTAAGTAGCATGAGGCTACTAAACTCAATACTCTTCAATCTGTTGACAAAAAAAGGTTCTATGATACGGATCTTGAGTACTGCACGTATCTGCCTATTCTGTGCTTGGTATTCTCTAGTGCAAAAGGACTTGAATTGCAGCAACAATGCCTCAGGCTCGGCCTGGTATTTACTGAAGTAGGTCTTGGTATGAGCTCCTGATAGGGTAGCAGCAAGTATACGGGACACATAATACAGGTGGCCGGTTAGGGGCGAGATATACCACCTCTTCTGATCACTGAGAAAGTTTAAAAGCTACCCGGATGAGCTACAAATCAGTAAATAATTATGTGCTATTAAGCCCGTTTACAAAATGTTTGTCTTGCGTAGTAAGCTCCATGGTGTATATTTCATAGTACATGGTGTTTAAGTGGAGGGAGAAGAGATTTAGAAAGCCTGCCTCTCGAGCTCTCGAAGGTTGCTGATAATTGAAGGAAGTAGATAAAATGAAATCGGCAGGCCCTAAGGCCATCTCGAATATTTGTAATTCTTACATTCACGTATTTCATATCTATTTGCCCCTCCTTGAGTTCCATATCCGCCAGCTACCAGGGTCTCCAAAACGTATAAAGATACAGAATGGGCTCCACGTACGCGGTTTGTTCGACTCAGTGTATCTCAGCAGCCGACCAAATTCACGAGCCTAGATCCATCAACTTGGCTATCAGTATATACACTCTGCGATCTATTAAGTATTGATAAGGGAAACCAGATATTTAAAGACTTAGGGCTGGATTTTCTTCTGCTTTACCAATTTATATTTTGTGTTTTCCTCTACTCCGGGATATCGCATCAAGATTTTAGTACCTCTCAATAGCATTCGATATATATACTGCTAGCCAAATAGAGAATATACAGACTTAGCATAATATAAAAGGCTAAAAAGTGAGATTTACTTTCGCAGTTGTGGATTGGGAAGGTAAAACGTACGCCATGTAGGTCGTGAGAATATGAAGAAGCAGGACTACTATCACGAGAAGCGAATGAGAGCTACATACATACGGTTCATCGGGCAAACATCATTAAGTCTACGGTACTACTTGCAGATTATAGATCGAACAAGGCGTCAGAAGAACTCACATAATCACTCAGAGGCTCAGAAGTGCCAATTTGTAGGCTGAGCAATAACGCTATCTTTTACCTATCAGTCAAGATACATACATATATATGTGGGAGCTGCATCTCACTCAACTTATGAAAATATGGGATCTGGCGATGAGAATGAACCTCTTAGGCAAACTAACAACTTACATTCATTCGGGTTGAGACTAGACCCATTGCTACAACTACGGATCTATCAGTCATATTGATATATATGAGTAAACTAATAGGCAAAGCACAATATCAGGTATATGGCTGTACTTCCAGCCCATTGTCCATCATATAGCCTAGAAGTAGTTCCAGTATATTGAGATACCAAGTCCTGAGTCGGAAAATGGCATAACTTTTGTCGCACGATTATAAGACACAGGACAAAACTAGAAAACATATACAAAGTCTTTAGCTATTTCGAACGCCAAAGAAGTACTCAAGTGCTCAGGTATATATGCACCATGAACAGTTACAGTTTCAATCACTATGCCCTAGATACCTTAAGTCAAGCTGGTGGTGGTATTGACGAGAAACCCCCGCACCGAAAACGCACCTATCAGAGGTCGGAAAGTGGTGAGGAGCACACCAATCAACAGGCCTGTTCATGTTGATCATTTCCGAATAAGGCCATTCTATAGTCCTGTGACCAGGAAACACGTGCAACTTCTGCAACATCTACTTAATTACCGTACTTACAAGACTTGGGTAACATAGCACCAAGAGCACAAGGCTACCAAGAAAGCTTACCAGACTGCGAGACTGCTGGTACTCTGGGACTGCTCGCCCCCCATTCAATGCTTCTCTGTCAATCCGAGGAATCCCATATTAACTAAGTATTTATTCAGAATGAATCAACCGCCCAAGGAGCCATCTTTTCTCGGAAAGCTCTTCAATAGACGCTCTAACCCACCAGAACTAAACTCCGGTTCTTCGAGTCAGCGACAGTCGTTTTCCAGCCTTCCAAATAATACCACCGAATCCCGACGATGGGGTTTTCGAACCTCGAAATCAAAAAAGGGAACCTCTGCTACTTCCACTCCGGCCCTGGGATCCTCGTCATCTTCAAGTCCCTTTCCAGCTCTAGCTCAAGCATCAATATCAGCTTTGTCACTACGTCCATCGTCAGGACATTCGAATAGACCACCCTCCAATTGCAATCGACCTGGACCTAATCGCCCCGGACTTAGTAACAGACCCTGCATTGATCTTTCGACATCTAGCCCCTGTCCTCCGGGACCCGCCATTGCCACCTCCGATTCCGTGGCCCTCATCAATAAACCTATTCCAGATGACGTCTTCTTGAAGAACTCTACCCCTCCTACACACACCGACAGGCCTAGCACTGCGGCTGCTCTTCCTGCACCCCCCATTGCTATCACTGATTATGACTCCTCAGTGAGAGTACCCCTTTCGGGAGTTTCTATTTCCTCGGGGCCCATATCCGATCCTCCAGTACCGCCAGATCTAGAACTCAGCATAGCGCTGAGGACACCTAGCTCTGACTCTCCACCTCAGAGTACTTGTACCCGCACGTGCATAATCTGGCGAAAATCCCTTGAGATAGCTGGACAAAAGCTGCTGAAACTCAAGCTTCCTCCTCTCGACCATGGGCACCTCAAGAAATGCTCCCATGAACCTGGGCATGGTGAAGCGCCAGTAAATAACACCGTTGCCTCAAACATCCAAGATCTACAGACTACAATCGAGGAGAAACACCCTGCCGGTAGCGGATCGAAAGGTATGGAACGAATGAAGGATCTCCTGCAGACATTTAGCAAATATGCAGCGATCGTGGATGTGGCAGTTCAGCACAGTCCGCAGATTACGGCACTGGTCTGGGCAGGGATTCGATTAACACTTCAGGTTCGTGGACGCCTGCTTTTTGCCCATGGGTATCGGCCTACATAGGCCGATATCCAAGGCATCCGCTGTCGTATTACGGCACTAAGTAATTCATCTCCAATACAGGTTACGCTGAACTCCATCGAAACGAGAGAATCTTTAGAGACCGTGGCGGGGACACTTACGGAGAAAACTGCAATATGCGAATTCTATGCAAGTTTATATATGGACACGCAGTCAGAACTGTGCGCGGATTCCGACTTAACAACAGATAGTCTGCGACGGAAGCTGGAAGATGCCTTGCCAGAGCTCTACGCTGCCGTCTTGGTTTGTTCAGTAAAGGCACGACAGTACTTTACAGCGCATAGTAAGTAAACCAACGAGAATTGCATCTTTTTTGAGAAATTCCAAGTTGCTGATCTATCACAGTTGGGAAGAAAATAGCATTTATGCTGAAACCGTTCACACTAGAGTTTCAGCCTCTCCTAGAGGAAGTCTTGAAGTGGGAAAAAGAAGTGAAGGAATGCGGAGATATGGCAATAATGCAAACAATTCTAGGTTTATATTCCCATGTCCGGGTGGGGGATATTCGAAGAAATACATATGCCCTAATATAGTGTTATGTAGCGAGCTCACAGAATCTCCAAGAGATGCGCCCACTACTGAATGACATTGAGTCAAAAGTAGCAGGTTAGTATTGATTAATGTTTAAAAAAATTACAAGAGACCGTGCTAAACAAAAGTGCAGAGATTATGGAATTTGGCAAACAGATTTTGGAGGTGGCCCAGGAAAACTTGGACGTTACAAAGGATATACGGCAAGCTATCTTGAAAGAAGGTATTCTATATATGAAAACCTCCATGTGTGAAGAGGGCCAATGACCTTGACCGTGTTAGATGAGAAAAAAATCCTGCAACTCTTGGACTTGCTCTCTCCACTCGAGCCCCAGAAGCGGCACCAAGATGTGCGGTCTACCCGACTCAAGAATACAGGCACTTGGTTATTACAGCATCACCGGTTTCAGAAGTGGCTTGAGTCCGATGGCACTGGGGAAACTCACAGCGATCGTATTCTTTGCTGTTATGGACTTCCTGGGGCTGGGAAAACGGTGATGAGGTATGTCTTTATCCTGCCCCTCATAATGAAGAAGTCCCCACTGACGAGCCTCGCGCTCTATTATTAGTTCTATTGTGATTGACCACTTGACCTCCCAGTTCACCGAGCATGAGCAAGACCAAGTCGTCATCACCTGCATATATTGCGACTACCGAGACCAAGGGAATCAGACATTAGTGAACCTCCTTGGCAGCCTCCTCAAACAATTTCTCACAATGGGTGGCATCTTACACGTACCAGACAGAGTAAGAAGCGTGCTTGAAGAGACCGAGAGGAAAGGCAAGAAGGTAGAGACAACAGATATTATAGACATGGTGAAACTTACTTTGCCGCAATTCCGCCGGAGCTTTATATGTATTGATGCTCTGGATGAGCTCCAACCAGATGTTCGTAAAGCACTACTAAATACTCTATATAAAGACTTTACTACGAGTGACAGGGCTGTGCAATTGTTTCTTACTGGAAGGCCGCACATACCACAGGAAGTGAACGAAAGCTTGCGGATTACCCAGGATGCAATTGATGTGATAGCAAATGGTGACGACATAAGGGCGTACCTTATCAACCAGATTGCCCTCGATACTAGTCCAACTGCAATGAACGAATCACTCAAAGAGGTAATTTTACACACTATTGTGGAAAAGTCTGAAGGAATGTAAGTAGTGTGATGTTTCTTGATCGAGAGTTACATGTGCTAAAAATAACGCCATGTCCTAGGTTCTTGCTTCCCTCTCTACACATCCGCATAGTGCTAGAAGGGGCAACGATTAAGCAAAGGCGGCAGGCTCTGAAGACATTACCGTCCACCTTGGGAGCGTCCTTCACCAGCATGATTGAAAGAATTAAGAAATTACCCCCAGCGCACGCAAAACTCGGCATGCAGGTGTTGCTGTGGCTACATTTAGCCTACCGACCACTGAAGCTCAGAGAACTCCAACATGCCCTCGCTGTGGAGCTTGGCGATACCGAATTAGATGAGGAGAATATCCCATCCCGCGAGGTAATACTGAATTGTTGCCTCGGGCTGGTAATTGTCGATGAGGAGACGTCGACAGTCCGCTTTGTGCACTACACACTCGAAGAATTCTTCAAGGATTCAAATAACGCCACCACATACTTCCCCGATCGATATACCGTTGTTTCCGAGATTTGTCTCACATACCTTAACTATGGGGATGTTTCCGCCCCCTGCACACTTAAGAGAGGGCCTAGATGGGCAAAGGGAACCAACCGGGCACTAGTCGATGACGGTTCAAAGAACCAGAATCCAGCGGGCAATAATCTGGCGGGCAATGATCAAGCGGACGATGTTAACTTGCGTATGAGAAAGTTTGCCTTTTTGAAATATGCAGCATGTCACTGGGGCCACTATGTTCGGCTCCAAAGTCATAATGCCGACAGTGTTACCAAACTTGCGTTGAAACTTTTGCTACGAGTAGAAGACGAGAGTTACGCTGCATTTGAGGTCGTATATCAAACTTCGCTTGACAAGTACCGATTTTTTAATTTCTTGAGGGCACCTGTGCGAAAGATGTTGGGCACACATGTAGCAGCATTCTTCGGATTAGCGAACTATATGAGTACTCTAGCGGGTGTACAAGGTTGGGATGCAAAGGACCATAATGAGCAGACACCACTCACTGTGGCTGCTCGCAATGGACACGTGGAGTTTGTACGGTTACTTCTTGAGAGAGAGGAGGTCTTTGTGAATTCAATAGACAATGAAAGCAAGACAGCATTGTTTTTTGCAGCCAGTGAGGGACACAAGGCCGTGGTGGAGCTATTACTAGAAGGAGGGGCAAATGTAGACTCAAAAAATACCTATGGTCGCACACCACTCTCATATGCAGCCAGCGGGGGACACAAGGCCATAGTGGAGCTACTACTAGAAAGAGGGGCGGATGGAGACTCAAAAGATACCGATGGTCGCTCAC
>Ga0307511_10008062_pt1 | contig 10554 bp, 8 predicted proteins | sample 13_EM_MG_FD_200266 | JGI IMG/M metagenome (GOLD analysis project Ga0307511, IMG submission 200266) | Populus trichocarpa ectomycorrhiza microbial communities from riparian zone in the Pacific Northwest, United States - 13_EM | ecosystem: Host-associated > Plants > Roots > Unclassified | place... | reverse complement strand
TGAATTGAATTTGGCTACAAAAGTAGCTTTTTTTGTGCTTTTCTTTGTATGTGGCACTGTAGAGGGAGATGTCTAAGTGTGAATTGTGTAGCTTCTTGAATAATTTATATCATAAGAGCATCATATTTTCTCTGGCAGTTCTGCACTTATTTTTTGGCACTTGTTATGAAGTTTTGATAAGAGTAAATGGAGTTTTTTTTTTCATGATTTTGGGCCGCTTTTTATGTTCTGCAACAGTGTTGAACTTATTATGAGGTTTGAAACATTGAATTCTAACATTTGATATCTCTATGTTTCACCTTTTCAAGCCATAACGGGTACTGATTTTTTTATGTCCAGACCAATCTCCTCGATGAGTTCTTCCCTAGTGCACCCTTGACAGAACATGCTTTATCCTAGAAATAACATACAAATTGGTGTGGCAGCAGGGTATGCTTGCATGTTGCATTGTTGATCTCATTGGTACTTCTGTTTACTTTGATAGTGTATGATTGAGGAGAAATTTGAGTCTGCAAAATTACCGGTTGTTGGCTTGTTTTGTTTGGGAGTTCCAAGTGAAGGCTTTGAATATGTCAAAGGCTTATGATTTTACTGGTAGCAAGTAGTTTTCCTACAATCAGTTTATGCAGCGATGAGAGCTTCAAGTTGCAGGGGAGACAGCCTGGTTCTAGCTCCGATACTGGTGGTATCAACGGCAGTGAGGATTGCAAAATGCTAAGTAGATTTTAGGATTTGGGTGTGACCAGCTCCTTGTTGCCCAAATTCAAGTGTGAATGCATTCTCATCACTTTGGTCTTGATTTGGTGTGGTTATATTGGTTTTTTCTTTGATTGAGGAAAAGAGGATCTTTCTAATCTTCTGTTGTTTTTAGCTTTTGGGTGAATTTACAAACAGATCAATGGTCACAGGCACCAGGGAGTCCGGTTTCAATTTCTTTGCATGCAAGGGCCAAGCAAGGTAATGCCTTCTGAATCTGATTAGGTATTATTGCTTTCTTTTTTCTTCTCTCTCTCTCTGTTTTCTTTTCTTCTTCTTCTTTTTTTTCAATTCAACTGTGTTATCTGGTTGTTGGGTGTGCTATTGTAATTTACTGTTATTCCAGTTCAATAATGATTTGTTAATTGCTTTTACTTGATTGGTATCATTGCAGTCTGTAATCTGGTCAATAAGCACTCATCAAAATAAAACTATAGACCCGCTTCTCACAAGAACACTTTAAAAAAAATTACAAGATGTTTCTTTTTAGTGTTGCAAGTCATTAATCATTGGAAGAAAACAATGTGAGATTTGAAGTGAATGATGGTCATGGAACCAGAGGCTGGTTAGTTTCAAACTCATTCGTGCTCTCTCTTGTGGTCCATAACCTATTTATAGGATCATACTTTACTGATAAAAAATAAACGTTTCTTAAATTTATTGATGACAATCCTATGAACCTGTTTTTGAAAAGCTTTAAGGGCAGGTTCTTGTGCTTGCTACAATAAATGCTGGTGACTCAATTGGGAAATACTATTTGTTGGGGTTTCCATTCAGAAATAGTATTTTGTAGTATAGAGGAGCTGATAACTGGTTTTCTTTTGGCTTTAACTGATTTCCATTCTCAATCAATTTCTAGGTCTAGATTACAATTAGGGCAACATCTAGATCTATGGTTTTATTTTTTCAAACCAAGATTTTTGCTGGTCATTTTTATTTTGATTCTGTGTTTATCAAGATATTGACCCATTTTGAAGTTTCATAGATCATGTCAAATTGTTTGATCTAGAGCAATCCCACTAGGATCTTGATAAGCATGCAGCACTATATTTTATGAAAGCAGTCTAGTTCTAGTTCAATGGGAGGTTTGGGTTAAGGAAAAGCAACCTTGTAATCACTGCAGATTTATTTGCTTAAGTGGTATAAAGTTAATCAGCCTAAGGGAAACAGAGGTCTGGAGTTAAAGAAATAGGTAGCCTTGTGCTGAAACTTCCATGATGAAATAAGAGGCATTATGAAATTAGCTTTCATGATAAAATGGAGCTGTGGATAGGGCTTCAATGCATAAGTACAGTAGTAACTACCAAGAAAGTGTTCCGTGGTAGGACTGGGGTCAAAGGCTGTGATTCTCACCTGTGGAAGGGCATTTGGGTGTCTTGAGTAAACATTTGAGCAAGCACTAGTAGGATTGTGGGGAAGGGGCAATATTCACTTTCTGGTGAGATACATGGGTTGAGATAGAGGGCCCTATTGCTGACAATGAATTTTCATCCTATCCCAGAAGCTTGTTGGTATTCTAAAGCAGTGGAGTGGGTTGGTGCTGTTGGAGAATAGGCCTGGAACACGTTTTCCATTTGGTGCCTTGTGATCTTGCTCTGAAGATTTACTCATGAACCTCTCCTACAGAGCTGAAGAGAGGGACAGACAAATCCATGAAAGAACTGGCGATAGGAAGTTCTCTGTCAAGTTTGCTTATAACCTTCTTGAAGGAGATTTCTGGAGTAACTCAAGGTACAAGTGGAGGTTAGATTGGAAATGGAAAAGGCCACACAAGATTCTCTATATCTCCTGGCTGATACAGAACAAGAGATTGTCAACAAATGAGCTTTTAGAGGAACCTGGAATCTAACAGACCCTGTTACTTGACACCTGTGCATTACTAATGAGTGAAGAGGAGAACATGTGCGTAGGGACTGCTATTTGGCCAAGTGCTTGGTGCAGTCTTCTGGATGAGAAGGACAAGGTCACATTTTTATTTTTTTTTAGAAGGATCATAGTGAATGGTTGTATTATAAGCTTAGAGAAGTGTGTGACAAGGCCATGGTCGAAGATTGGGCTCTCATCTTTGAAGTCACAAGCTGGCAAGATTGGAGATGGATGAATGGTTGTATATTTAACAATATTCTGGTGGATAGCAAGCTAGCCGTCTTCAAGTTTCACAGGTTTTTTGCAGAAGTAAAGCTGGCTGACTCTATTAACTTCTTTGAAGCCAACAAGAAAGGATATAGACTTACTGGCTAGCAACAACTGCAAAAAGGATGGATGAAGTAGAATGCTGATGCATTTTTTTTTTCAGGGCTGATAGTATTGCTAATTTTTTATGTGATTGCAGCGGCATCATCCTTGGTATGTTTCCTGCTCTTGTGGTTTTCAAACCTAGCTGAAGTCACTGCCATCATCAAGGCTTTAGTGATTACTGCTTTAAATCATCTGCTACTTCACTATTTGATTCTGGTGGAATCGGACTACTATTGTTATTAGTTTGGCTTATTAAAGAATCGGATTGGCCTTGGACGTATCATCATGTGTTTCTCACCATTTCCCCTTTAGGAAGATCATTCCAGAGAGTCTTTTCTGTCATGTCTAGCTTGAAGCCAATTTTTTTTGCAGACCATCTTGCTGTACTAGGAGTTGCTAGAAATGCTGATTTATACCCTAGGTTTGATTCTGATGATTGCTTTAATCTTGTCCCAGTTCTGCTGCAAGGAAGGTACTGCTGTTTCATTAGAGTTGGATCTACTCTTTTGGCTTCTCTGGCATCTTTTGGCTACTCCTGTGAGTTTGCTGATTTTTGGGTCTAAAGATTGTTAGTTTATGTGCTCTTTTGCTGCTGGAACTCTTCCGCTGCTGAATTTCCAGGAGCTCTGCAATGCATCTTAATCCTGCTTGTTTTCATGCACTTTATGTCTCTAGACTTTTTCTGTCACTAATATAGCATCTCTGTCTGTATCCATTTCTATTCTGGTATCGTTTAATCTTTGGTTTGATGGCGGGCTGCTGTCATTGATTTCTCTAGTGTGCTTCTTGATCACCTGGGTGATGTTTGGAGAAGTTTCTAATTGAATGAGGATGCTCCTGATTATTTTTGTTGACCTAGTGTTTTTGGAGGTTTAGGTTGCCCAAACAATTTTCGAGGCTCTTCAATGTCAGTGTCTTCTTTTATTAGTTTCTTCATCATTTTGTGATAGCTTTTGTGTTGATACTCGCGGTCTCATTTTTGTCCAAGCTTTCATGTTTTTGTTTATTAATGTTTACTTGGTGCCTTATTTATAATATTTCCTCTGGTTTATCAAGAAAAGAAAATAACTAGGCTACCGAGGGGGCTTGTATGGTAAACCCAGTATGGTAGATGTAGGAGGCTTAATCAGGCACCAATGTGGTGCTCGGTGAAGTGGTTTGCATAGAAGAGAGCCTGTGTTTTTGGCAGCTGAGGTGGATATGGGCAGTTCTAACAGGCTTAGAAATGGCTTGGAATTTACAGGGTTCAAACATTGATCCTTTGAAGTAGATCCACAAGTTGGTGCAGCCATGGTTCAGTCAAGCATACAGATGCTACTTTGCTTGTGATCAAAGCTCAAGCCTCTTCTGCAACTCCTGGATAGGGAGTCAAGAGAACCATTAATTTTGTCACCTCAACAAGGAAGCAAACATTGGTGACTTAGATTCACTTATGTTTTCAGTTTGAGGTTATTTTTTAAAATGTTTATTTTTGTTTGAAAATGTATTAAAATAATATTATTTTTAAAAATATATATTTTTTAATGATTTGAAAATATAAAAAAATTAATTTCAAATAAAAATAATAATAATAATTTCAAATTTTACTTAAGGGTGTGTTCGGAATTGTTGTAGTGGTGGTTTAAAGTGTTTTTTGTTTAGAAATATATTAAAATAAAATTTTTTTTATTTTTAAAATTATTTTTAACATCAACACATTAAAACGATATAAAAATATAAAAAAAATTATTTTAAATAAAAATAAAAATTTTTAAAATTTAAAAAACCATAATTTAAATCGCATTTCCAAACACACTCTACTCAAGTCGAGGATGACACGGCGAAAAACGAATTGTTTGGGCATCTTAGGGATTTGTTGTCACTTTTCTTCGTTCATTGGTGTGTGCTCGATCTTCAAGGCATCCCTTTCCCATTAATCCTGAAATCACGAGCATGTTACCTCTATTCTGAATTCATACAAACTATTTTGATAAAAAAAAAAAAAAAAGTGTGTGTGTGTCTTGAATATTTTAAAAAAATCATTTATAATTTTGTTTAATGTCGTCATTCATCTTAATAGTTATCTTTTCACTTCAAGAAGAAGAAAAAAAATGATAACAAGAAAAAACCCTACCCAGCTACGAGTCTTTTGGAATTTAAAATAAAGAAATAAACAGAGACTCTGTGAAAATTAGCTTCTTGATTTTAATTTCCATTAATTAGGGGTTCCGCTAATTACACAAAGCTCCCTTATTCTCTACAACTTAGTTTAGGCCACAGTATTAAAGATTATTTTCAATTCGGCCCAAACCACAAAACGCCAGAATCCACTGTACTTGTGCATACACAAGTAAAACTAACCTAGGCTAGGCAGGCGGTCTCAGTGCTTAAGTAGAGAGAGAGAGAGAGAGAGCGCAAAAACTTTGAGAAGATGGGTTCTACTGTAAACTCAAAATGGTTGCCTGTGACAACCACCATAACTGTGGCACTTGCACTTCTTTCTGCCTCAACAGCAGCTATCTCTCGTACTCTTCCCTTCTTTTCATGTCTTCTATGAATTTACTGTATACTAGGTGTGGACTGTACACTGAAGCTTTCTTTCTTTCAGTTTATTTTTGTAGAAAGAAATCAAAAGTTTTGTATTCAAAGATTCAAGAACTTGAGATTTCTCTCAATTCTTGTATGCAAAAAAGTGCTGCTGAGAGACAAGGTCGAATTAGAGCCCAACAGGTCTCTTTTTTAATCTATGCACTTCTTTTATACTGAGCCCTTTCTCTTATTATATTGTCTTATTGTTGTGACCATTGATAAAATTGGTGCTCCTTATTGGTTTTGTAGGATTTGAGGAAGACCTTAGCACAACCCAAGTCTGAGAATTTGGAGCAGGCTTCTTATCCCATGACCCCTATTGGAGTTGTTCAGTCTTGCTTCTCAACCAGGTAATCTTCCTCGGTGATCCAAATTAGAGATTGTTTATTCATTCTTCATGTGGTACAGCAACCAAGTGAAGTAAGGGTACAAGAAAGCTACAAATTGACACTCTCAGATAATTTTTAGGAGGAATAGAAGTATATAAGTAGACAAGAGATTCGTTTCATTGATTACTTAAGCAATCGGAACTGCCATTGCTGTTCTCCATGGAAAGCAGAAACTTTTCTGAATACTGCATCCCTTCAACGCTCTCCCAGACTCAAATAACAGGAAATTTTTCTTACTGCATTGTAACGAAACACTTTCATTTTGGTTTTTGATATCTGAATGGTTCCTGTTAAGAAGGAATCGATTTTGTTTTTTGCGTATCTGACCGTCTCCCTTTTAGATCCCCTAAGTTCACCAAGTCCATCATTTGAAGTCCAAATTCATGATTGATTTCTGTCATTATGAATCCTGTATACTGAGCACATTGTTCTGTTCTCCAATCCTATGCTTAATGCTGACACAAGTTGAATTCCTGTTTTGAAATTTTGTACTTTTTATGCACGCAAGCTCAGGCAAAAAACTTGGAAAGTCTGTGCATTTATCTATGCTTTTGCAAATGGTTGTTCATGAATAGAAGCCAACTCACTCATTATTGGTGCAGAAATGGGACTCCAAGGCAACCCTTACTCGTACCTCTTGCTAGGGCATGCTTAGTCTTTGACTCAGCTCGGGTTCCTCCAGCATCCCTTGAGGGTCTTGTAGAATATTCTCATTGCTGGATTATATATGTGTTTCATTTGAATACAGATTTGGTGAAGTTATGGAAGCATCCGTCTAGATCAAAGTTTAAGGCTAAGGTAACCGTTGCTACTAGATATATTGTATAGTTTGATTTCTATTTAAGATTGTTCTTATATGAAGTTTCTACAAAAGTATGGCTGGTTGGATAGGTTAGAGTACCAAGACTGAAAGGAGGAAAGATGGGAGTCTTTGCTACAAGATCTCCACATCGCCCATGCCCTATTGGGCTCACTGTTGCAAAGGTAGGATAATTTTTTTTACATGCTTCTAGCTGTGTTGCATATGCTGATGAAAAAATTAGAATAAATGTATCTAGATTGGGGTAGATTAATAACAAGGCTCATTGATATGGGAAGGGAATAATCAAACTTCTTAAAACTAGTTCCTGTTTTTTCTTACTTGTGCAAATGGGCAGCACTCCCTTGGTTCCTGCATTTATGGATTTTATTCGATTCTCACCAATAAAAGATTTCTGGGAAACTAGATGCATTTCATCCTCATGTTTGGAGTGTCACACTGAATCTTGCACCGCATGGTGCTTTTTCTTAATGAAATGTTAGAACTTGCAGAAGAAGGAAATTCCTTTACTTAACAATTAGTAACAATATCCGTTGTTTACTTTAGGTGGAGGCTGTACAAGGAAACATGGTTCTTCTATCTGGTGTTGACCTGGTTGACGGGACAGTAAGTTTCCCATGTTTTTTCTTTCCTAGTCACACTGCCTTTGATTGATATCTTTCCTCTTTCTTTTAGCATTATCCTGAATAGAATGCATATGCGTGGTTTCCATGATATTTGTTGTACTCATTGTGCTACTTTTATTAACAGCCAATACTAGACATCAAACCATATCTACCATACTGTGATAGCATCCAAGGGGCAGCAGTGCCGGAGTGGGTAATGGTAATACCACAATACAACTTTACCATATTTTAATCTTGAATGCAGTTTTAGGAAAATGACGATGCATTATGTTGTGAATTTATTTCCTATAATAAAATCCTAGTCTTGATTCTTGAAAGTGACAGCGGCAGCAAGCATTATTATACTATAAGCTGTAAAGTTAGAGCTATAGAAGGTTATGTTGATGAACAATTTCCAGATAAATAAGAAGTAATGCTGCATGTCCTTCTCAAAGGACCACTCCCCAAGTCTGATGCATATTTTTCTCATTGAGCTTGTCCTTTTCCCGTTCACTTGTTCCCCTATCACATTGGAATAATGGCTAATTTTTGTACAGGTGGACAATATGTTAGCAGTAGCTTCTGTTAACTTTTCTGAGGGCTTCTCCTCCTCACTATCTGATTGTTGGGAAACAGCAGTAAGTGATTCATAACTACTTGAAATATTAAGCATTTGTATCTTCAAATTCATATGATTAGCTTGGGTTTCTTTTCTTTTTCTGGATTTTTCCATTTCCTCTGTCTATGTTGTCTACTATCTGTTCATCTTTACAATTCGCTAAATTACCTCGTCCATAGCAGTCTATTATGGTAGAACTAACCGCCAAATTAAACATCATAGTAATGTCTCACCAAGAGAATTTTTTATCTATAAATGGCTAAGATTACAGAGAGGTACTGACCGAGCACATGAGAGAAGCAGCCCAAAAGGTGCTAAATCAGAGAACATCTCACTTCAAAAAATTTCTCTTATGATTAAAGATGACAACAATCAAAGTTTTTTGTTTATTTTATAGTCCTTGCAAATAATAGAATCGAATGGGTAGATAACCCATGGTTGTTAGGTTGTGCAAGTAATTGCAATGAAATGAATTTATATAAATAAATTTAGGGAAAGCAACAAATAAGTCCTGCAACTATGTTTCTATACTTGGAAGTGTTTAACCTTTCTTATTGTTGGCCTCCATCCAGGTCAACCATCTACAACAATTAAATTGTCACTGAACCACATTTTCACATTTACCTTCATTATCCTACTATCAAAGCCCCAAATTGCAACTCTAAACACCGAAGTTCAAGTGAGCATGGCACAAGTGTGGCATGTTTCATCAAACAAGAAAAACATAAAACTTATTTCAGGAAAAATATGCATATTTTGGAAAAATGTGATTCTTTTTTAGGCAGGAGAAAGGATGCACTAGAGAAAAATGTGGCCCCTTGATGATTTTTGTTGTTTGTAATAGACAGTCTAGGATGGAGCAACAACATTAAAAAAAAATTGGAAAGCCCCAGCTGCAATCCCAAAATTGGCCACACTCTGTCCGGTGTCCATTCTCCTCGCCCAAATCATCTCCATCTTCTTCGTTTCAGAATAGTGAAATATACCTTTGATAGAGAGAAACATGAACACCGTTTTGATGTTTGATTTTGGAGTACTTATGTGAACAGTGAAGAATTACGAATTAAAAAACCAAACATGAATCCGTTCTATTAAATCTTTGGTGATCTGAATTTGATAGCAATTCTTCCATGGAAATTCATTGCAATTGATTCCTTAGGGATAGATTATGTGACTTCATTACTTGTTTTTAGATGTTTACTTTTAACAATGTCCATGTTGAAGTTCTCTCACTGTCTGAAAACTATTCCTGTCGTTCCCATTGTATAAAATTTTTTCTTCAACCATGTATTATTGAAGTTTTAAATGTTGAGTGATCAGTTGCAAAAAGGTGCAATATTAATTGAGCAAAATGAGTTCCTCCATATTAGAAACTCTACCTTGGTCTTTCTTTTTACTTTTTGTTCTTTTAATATGTCCTGATCAGGATAGCCGTGCTTTTGTTTTGTTCAGAAAAAGAAGTCGCTCTATGCATCACCAGATGAACTTCAATGCTTAATCAAGCAGGTGCTTTCATGGGATATTCGATCAATATCTCAACGAAATCAACCACATGATCCCCTTATTAAGACTGGAAATGGGGAAGCACCACATAGTGCTCTTGATTCAAACCAGAACCAAGATCAAGAAGCTTCGGACAATGAAAACAGCCAGGTTTGTCATCCTTCTGGGGATGTAACATACCACTTAATTTTGGAAGGAATGGATGTCTCATACAGAATTGATTTCAATGGCAATGTAATTGTAGAGAATGTTGTCGTTTCACCTGACATTCTGAATGGTAATCAAAACCGTAGCAGTTTCTTAATGTGGAGAGACGAGCTCAGTTAACCAAACTATCTTCAGCTTTTTCCTTGCAGTTCCTGTAGCTGTAATTGTAGTAACTACATATGATGGCTGCAGAATCTCTTCCTTGCTGAGCCAGATTTGAATTGATCTGGTTCATTGGATTATGTTAATTATATCTAGTTTTGCAGATACTATTTTTGATGACTTTCATGCTTGGAAGAGCTATAAACCAATCTTCTTCTTCCCATTTCAGGTAGAAGCTATAAATTAGTTAAAGGCCTCATTTTGCCATCCTTTCTCGAATACAACTTATTATAATATTAATGGTGCTTTTTCTTTAATTCTGTTATTCTATCTTGAAGCTAACAGCTTTTAATAGCCTGCCACTTCACTCCTTAAAAGCACTTGTATGAGGAGATGGAACGCTATAGCTCTCAGCTGCATTTGGACGACATATTTTAAAAAAAACCAAGACCGCGATGTACTGCCGTATTGGAATTATTGAGAAGAAGAAATACCTACAACTTGGATTATAAAATTATAATTATCTCTGTTATCAATAAAAAAAAATTAAAAAATAAAGAATAAAATTAAAAAAAAAAAACATTCAATTAAAAAAATAAAAAAATGATCCGGTGATCATCACGCCGTGTTAGCCACTTTCTCCCCTTTTATCCAATTTAATCCTCGAATACTTATTTAAGTTTCAAATCCAGTATCTAAAGTTTTAATTGTTTTAAGTCTATGAAACCAGATTTTATTTTAAAAAAA
>Ga0307511_10008061_pt1 | contig 10556 bp, 8 predicted proteins | sample 13_EM_MG_FD_200266 | JGI IMG/M metagenome (GOLD analysis project Ga0307511, IMG submission 200266) | Populus trichocarpa ectomycorrhiza microbial communities from riparian zone in the Pacific Northwest, United States - 13_EM | ecosystem: Host-associated > Plants > Roots > Unclassified | place... | reverse complement strand
TGAGAAGTGGATGGTGCGAGAAGTGGATGGTGTGAGAAGTGGATGGTGTGAGAAGTGGATGGTGTGAGAAGTAGGGGAGATATGGGGAGGTAAAAGGAGGGGGAGGTAGCTACCTGAACCATTTTCAGATGTTTGTATTAAGGGACCTTATGATATATTAGGGGACGTGGGGGTTGATGATATAGCCCGTTAGCTTTAAAGATGGTTGTGAGGTAGTTGTTGACTAGACAGCTGCTTCGTATGGTGTTTCCTGCCTCCCCTAATTCTTCAACTCAATTCAACTTCTCACGTTCGTTCAATCTTCGTATTCTCTGGGGCCGTTAAGATGTATAGCTTTTGACTCGACTGTCTAGAGAATATGTAGGGTATATATATAGAGCTCTCTCCTCTCAATACCCCCAATTACTCCCTGATCCCGATCCCGTACCCGTGTATGTAGACAAAAGCAAAAGGGCGACCAAAAAAGAATATCTATCGCTGACGCCCAGCACTGATTTTTTGTTTCTCACTCAATCGAAAGCCTCGAATGACGATATTCGCCGTGCTGTATAATTTTTTGAAGTTGGAGAAAATTCTGCAAACGTCGCTGGGTTCCCACACTTCCTCTTATACCTCTCCAGCTTATACTGTACAATGACCCATTATTTCTTTTCCCGCCCCACAAGCAAAGCTACAAATCTCAACCCCCACTACCCAGCCCCTCCGAACCACAACTGTTGGTGATAGAGGGACGTCTAAGGCCAAAGCCCCAGCGCTGTAACATGTCAGAGTTTTAGCGCGCTCCAAAGCTGTCAGAGCTGTGAAGGTGAAACTGAGGTCTGGTTGTAGGTGCGATGTGAGACGAGACGTTGATCCCTGCTGATGTTGGTGTGTTACCGGTTTTAGTAATACGGGCAGAGAAGCAACGGATGTGTACGACCACGACAATTGGTATAGAAAGCCACGAGATGCAAAAGCATCATTAACTAGACCGGGGGTAAGTAGGATGGAGAAGGCAAAGGCAAGGCAATTCGCTAGTCTGGTTGGCAAAAGCCGCTCGTAGAGCACAAGCACACTTGTTGGAAGCGATTATAAAGAGTAGGTACTCCGTACTTGTATCTAGTAAACCCAACGCTTTAATTCAGTACCATTCTAGAAACTATACCGAACTCCCGCCCATATAGGTAGTTCCCAGCCTGTGGCCAACCCATGTGTTTTTGCGGACCCTCTTTGTATCATGACAAATGCCTTCAGAAATTCCCCAGGAAAATGAAAGAAATACTAGCACCCTCAAGTCCCTACCAGAGGGACTGCCAGAGGGAGGTAGGCTATCAAGCAGCAAATTGAAAAGAACAAAAAAATGCAAATGACCTCCAGCGTTTTCAAAATAACAGTAACATAAGTCAACCAGTGAATCGGTCAAGAAAATATAAGAAAAATTACCGAAGTTTCCATTAGACAGATGGTGGAGTTCTTGAGAAAGGTGTTTGACCAATTAATAGGCGAAGGTACCGCTGCAGCTTCCCTTTGCCTCGCAAGAGTGGCACTGGTTCTGGTAACTGGTACATATCTTCTCCCACTTCTCACACCCTTTGTGCCCAGTGGCTGGGGCAGTGTTGTAGCAGGTATCCAATTGGGACCAGCCGTTCGCAGAAGCCTATGCATTAGACTTATTAGCAAACAATCCCATGAGTATCACATGAATGGGGTTATAAACTTACACTCCAGCATTGATTAGCGTTCTTGAACCCAGGAACCGCCTTCGCACACCAGTTCGCATTCTCCACTAAACAGTTCCAAGTCCCACGCTCCTTGCGGTTCTCAATAGGGCGGTCGCTGCCGGTCTTGCCTTGCTTGTAAGGGCGTGGGCCGGGAATTACATAGCCATTGTGGGAACCGTTAGGCGGTGTCCAGTATTTGTAGTGAACACCAGGATCTGAGGATTTGACGTGGCCTGGGATGCGAACCCAGCTTAGGCTAGCCGAGCCACCGGTTGAGGAGACTATGAGTTGACCGCACCTACATACATGGAAAAGATTACCACCACAGCATAGAGCAATAGGGAGAAGATGGAGATGCGTACCCAATATACCACTGTGCCCCACCAAGGTTCTCTGCCTGATGGAGGGCTAATTGCTCCGCACGGATCAAATAATCACCGCCCTTGAGGTCATTGGGAATCCTGACAGTCATCCTGCCATTATTGTCGATGATGCGCTGTGCGCAAAACTTGCCGTTACGATAGCCGTCTTCCCAGATCTTGAACCATCCAGCACCATACCCAGGAGATTTTGTTGCATCGCCAACAGCTTTCATGTAAACCGCACAAGGACCTATATCGTTGTTTCTCAGTTCGCAATTTCCACACACAAAAATAATATATTACATACCTTGGTGGCCAGGATCGAGGCTGCCTGGCTGGGATCCATCAGGCCAAGTTCTCCAAACAAAGCTGATCTCGGATCCAGCTGTGAAACGTTAGCCACCACACCTCCCGAATAGGAAGCCACCAACATATTACAGGTACTTACCGGTAACTGGGCAAGCTCGTGCTACAGGGGTCGCTCCATTAACATCTATTATATTGTTAGCTTGCTCCCACTGGGGGATCGAATGTCTCGTCCTGAATGCGCAACTTACTACAAGACATATCATTGGAGTTAATATTGGTCACTGGATTGGTGTTTGGCGGAATCCTCATGCACTTCCCCGGCCCTTGATCCACGCCGTTGATAAACATGTTTGTAACCATATAATGAGCCGAAACGAGCCCACTACTGGCAGCAAGGTAGGTACCGAGAAGGAGGTTCTTGGAGAACAACATGGTGAAAAAATATGTTTGTCGAACTGAAGATATTGAATCACAGATAGAGGATCAAAAAGAATGTAATGTGAAGCAGAAGATCAGTTGTTCAGTACTCCAACAGACTTGCGGTTGGGGGAGAAGGACAAGACGAATGCCAGTCGTATATATGTAAAAAGAGAATGAAATGCTGTGAGGTGGATCACAGAGCAGGTGTTAGAAGGGAAGTTTGTGCTCTATGTGCTGTCTAAGAGAAGGTGGGGTGGAGGTTATGTAGAGGTGGAGTGAGTGTAGCACGATCGGCTTATATGTACCATTTGCTCTCGTGTGTACCTACGTTGGCCATAGAAATATCGATCGCAACTCCATACACAAGGGTCAGTAGGACAATGGGTGTACAAAATAAGCTTTCCTCGGATTCATTTTAAGAGCAGGTTTGTTTTTGAGAGTGAAGGTGAAACGTCCCTGCCGTGGACGCTAAGATGACCGGCATAGAAACCAGAACTCTTCGCCACAAGGCGAAGGCGACTTTGTAGATGCCCTACTCTAGTTTGTCCGTGCATAAATAGTCAGAACAATCTATTCTACCCGAAAAATTCACCCGAAAAGCTTGCGCGATCGGGAATTGTACAGTCCAGTCCCTGCATGTGCGTGTGCTTATGCCTCAAATCGTAAGTTTGTATCCGACGAGAAACTGTCAGTGAACTGTGTGAATTCGATGAGCTGAACAGCACCGGAAGTTAAATCAGGCTCAGCGGTGTATTATGATGTGTGGCAAAGCGTTTGGTAAAACATGAACAAAGAACGTTGGGCTTTCGCCATTCTGATTCTCTACGAGAGCTTGTGCCAACCAGACTCCATTCTGATGGGGGCTGGCCTTCACCGATTTAGTTTTCTTACACTTCATACCACTCAACCTGAAGTACATAGAGAAGTCTTTGACCTACTTAGTATATGCCGCCATGCTATGTAGATCCATCAACGGCCGGGTACAGCATGTACCTGCTGGTGGAACCATACATGCTCTGAGATATATTATGTTTCCCAGCTCTCCCCCGAATCCTAACGGAAGTCCACGCAAAACACGGAATGCTGCTGTGTTAATGTGGGGTAGTAAGTTTTAACATTCCACTTGAAGATTCATGACACCATGCAAAATCCCTCTATATACCCCTGTCATATCTGACTTTGTGTAAATGTGATCTCCCGTCTCTCGATATGTCAGCCTAGTTAGTGGTAAGAATATTAGGAATACCCATTTAATACCCACCTACCAGGCACCTGCTTGATTACAAAAATTTCAGCGCGATAAACTGCTTCAGGGCCCTTCCATGCATACTCATAACCATGCCGTCTTTGCCTTTGATTGACCCCTGTAAGCCTCCACGAGTGCTCGCTGAGCAAAAATCCGGGTGAATAATAATTTCTCCGGTAGTTTTTGGCCAAGAGATTCCTGACCTTATGGCTCATGCTTCCGAGGTTGATATTCTCCTGTGCATAATTCGGGGACTTTTTGGTGGAACCACAGGGCAAGTGGCAAACGGGTCGAGATATATAAGGAGACCCCATTAATATGTTAGCTGAATCTGAAACACAAACTCGGAAGGGATGTATTTGGGTGGCGCACCGGATCCGGGCTCCATCCATAAGACCAAGCGAAACACCTTCAATTAAATGCAGGAACATAGGCTGCCTGATCAGTCTCGATTTGACTGCATATATATATTTGTCGATTTGAACGTCGCTGCTAACTATCAACTTTATCGTATATGATCATTCATCTTCCACATGCCACATATTTGAGTACTTTCGCCTTGATTGAGTTCTAATGCGATCGGTCCAATGTTAGTGGCACTTCGACTTGAACTCTTGCGGCCTGCATCCTTACCATTACCACAAGAGCAGCCATTACCTACTACTTATTGAAAGGCGGAACCTATTAAACATACCTGACAACTTTGTATGATTGGCACCTGATAGCTGATATCCTGTGCATTCCTCGGCTGTGAATAGCAATAGGAGGAAGGAACACGAGGCAATATCCTAGTCTCGCTAATATCTGTGAAGTGCGTTACCCCTACGTATTAATATCCATCAGCTGCATGCTGCATGGCCTTGTCGCGTGGAAAATGAGCTCGAGCTCGAGCTCCTGATATTGATATGCAGAACTGATGTGTGCTTGGGTAACACAGGAACACCACGTGGCGGATATCACACAACCACTTAAGACCCTCCAAAACCCTAAACTGTGATATCGATGTCAGGTTGATGCTGTTGAGTCACGAGAACAAATGGCAGCGATTCACGCCAAGCCCTAAATTTTAACAGAGGTTCCTAATGAGGAAGTAAATAAGATGGCTAGTCCAGTTCCGGTCATATTCCTCTCCATCGGGAAGTAGTCTCACTATCAAGGCCGAGACGAATATCAAGGTACCTACAGATGTGCAGCTCTAGATCTGTGACTCGACTCCCTCTCACATGGGCTGTATAGATAAGTGCCTGCATATATACAACCAGCCGAAAGTAAATGGATGCACCTGATTAAACTATTTCAAAATAGTCCCTATATTGATCGAATCTCTAAATTATGATATATCTATATAGAAAGAGGGTCTCTCTCTGGTACAGTATAGGCCAAGCCCGCTACCACTCGGGGTACTATCCTACTCAATTTTACACATTACCCTGAACCCCTGTTTCTACATCCAAGTAGGCACGAAAACAGAATATTTTTTCTGCCATACTTAAACCAGTCTTGATCGTCTTCTACATTTATTACCCGCCCTTTCTTTTCCTTTGCTTTTCTCTTTCTTCTGATTGAGCTGTGTTATATGCATGGCTGAACTAATTCTTCCATAGCTCTTGTAATTCCCCGCCTAGGGGTGCCTGTAATTCCCGAAGTTTGCTCGTGTTAGTCAGAAACCATTTCCGAGCTTAATGAGCTTGGGGGATAGGAACATTGACTCAAGTGAGGCCTAGAGGGTGAAGAGGGAAGGAGGATCCAGGAAGTTGAAGGTCTTGGGTAGGAAATGTTGGAATGAGATAATCCTGCAGCTTATGTAGCCCGGTGATATGGTAAGACTGGTGAGCAATAGGATCTTGTGTCATTTCCTAAGTAAGGCTGGGTGATTGCGAGCCTGTTGTTTCGGAGGTATCCTGCACCCTCAGCACGAGACCACAATCTGCCATCCATACTTAAACCAACCCTTATCGCCTCTATCACCCCACTCTTTCGTGGCCTAGTGGTATAGTACCCACATAGCAAACCACGGGGGGTGGGCCCCCACCACGACAAACCCATCTGCCAGGGTTCGGCTCATCTGAGTTCCGGAAATAATAGATGGCAGGATGAGATGTACCCCCAATTGTCCTATCCCGAGGAGGACTTGGGGGGAACTCATTTTGTTTTAAAAAAAAAAAAATTAAGATGCTGCAAGCTACCTACCTACTTGATTACCATGTTCTGTGTTGATCAAAATGATCTGTTTAAAATGCCTCTGAGTCTCATCAATAATCAATCACCTTCTACGGAAACTCTTTTGTTGCGCCATTGCTGACACTTCAAGATCTTACACTGGCCTTTGACAATGACTACCACTCTTGCAATATAGAGAGATAAACCCAGTCTCTAGGATGTGAGAATTAGTAGCAACACCTTGTATAAGCATTAAATACAAAGTCTTCTATCTAGCTTGAGCAAGTCTTTGCAAAAGCGGAACTCAAATCCAAAATCTCGGGACGGTTCTTGATTTCGAGTCGTTTTGTGTTCCCCCCCCGCGGCTTTAGGTCTGGGCACGAGCGTAATCCATTTCTCTCTCCGAGTGCGACTGGGCGAGTGAGCTATCCTGGTTCAATCGAACTTGGACTTTATAGGAAACGTTGAGTGTCAACAAGATTATATGTATTCAGCGGGGTACACTCGTCGTGGTCGGGCACTCACACCAGGCACGCAGACTTGCAACCGGTGGAGGTACTGAGGAAATACTAGGCTTTTGGAGCAATAACCGCGTGGTACCACATCCACTGGCGAACAGTATCCCCAGCTGCTTCCTAAGACATTTGTAGGTTGAGATCACGCAGGAAAGTCGATGTCTGAGTGGAACCTAGACTTGTGGATGGTAACTGAAGGAATAACATCCTCAATTACTTTCCATCGCCTTTCCTGCGTGGGCTCGGCCCGTGACTTAGGAAGTGACTGTGGGCCTGCATACATACTACCTATTGGGTATCTGCACCTGCATGGAAGGACCCATATTGGTTGCCTAAGTCTACTGATTACATATGTAAGTCTGGTTAATTACATCAGAAACCAAATGAATGGTCAGGTTTCATATATCTTAACAAGGCTGGGGATGTAATGTGAACTTCTCCCATCAGGAGGATTTCCATTGGGCTAGGGAGGGCAAGCTATGTGACAACGCGGACTGGGATGGAGACCAACCAGTATATTTCACCTGTGATGTGTCTGTGAAGCTTATTACTCTAGTGACGCTCCTGGTTGGCTGGCGGGGGCCGCTCGCCTGACGTCCCGTGCTGGCGGCGCCTACGGATAACTACGACCAGTCAACACACCGCTTGAAAATAACTCGAGTCTTTACGGTGCCCTAGTGTCTGGATCATCACCATGGGTATTGGGGTCCGTTTCAAACCTATGCAAATCTCTTTGGCGCTTCTCTAGTATTGAAAAATTCAATGGTTCATAGTAAGTAAAGCGTGGCATCGATCTATGGGGAACTTCCTTTAGGCATGCAGACCTCCCTGTTCGCTCATGCGGCCCGCTCCCATGCATGTCTCACGACACCAAGGGGTAGCCAGCGAGGGAGGTGGGTCACGGGGACCCCTTCAGGATATTATATATACCGGTGTGTTGCCTTTGTCAATTGTCTGTGGTTTTGTACCTTTGTTCTACTTTTTTTTCATTTCTCGCTACAACATCTTCTGTTGCTCATCACACCCAGGATAGCGCCTATATCACTTTTCACTGCGCTTGCTCAAAAGTTTTGTTTGAGCATACACGATGGCAGAAGTGATGGCGTCATCCAATGGGGAGAAGAGCAATGTCTCAGTTGCAACAGTTGCAGAGGCGAAGGAAGTGTTGATCAACAATATCTTTGTCAGATCAGAGGAGCTCATTGCTAATATTGTTTTGGCAATGAAGGACCCTGTCTCAGGTGCCTACATATGGATCACGTTGACGAAACCATTCCATTCCACGTTGGTGACATGTAGCTCACGGGTTGCGAACCTTGGTTGGGGGGATGTCACGGTATCGTTGGCCACCGTGAAGGAGGCACTCTTTGAATATTTGCTAGATCTTCTCAATGGCAAGACGGCCAAGGATTTCTTCGATGCCCAAAAGCTGAAAAGAGACAATGGCCGCCAAAACCTCGAGAAGAAGCGATTGGCCAGGAAGAGGGCACGTGCTGCAAAGCGAGAACGCCAGCGAGCTGATGAGAAGCATCAGACTTTAGTGAAATCGGGGTTGAGCGTTAGATCATGCCTTAAATGTTCCAAAAAGTTCAGATCTCGGAAGCGCGCCGCTACACATCTCGAGCAGTGCGGTAAGACCAAGACGCCTGCGCCTGTCCCTGAGAAGGAAGGTACGGCTTCAGCAGCCAAGCGAGCAAGACGGGCCAAGGCCAGGAAGCAAAAGAAGCAACGGCGAAAAGAAGTTGAAATCAAGGAATTTCAGGGAAAGCTCGAAGAGCTCAGCTCTTCCAGCGACAAGAAACAATCGAACGATGCCCCGGTAACTGTCATCTCGGGGGTCAAAATCTCTTGCGAAGATTGCGAAAAACCTGCGCAACTCTACAAGCTGTCATTCCGCACTAACGATAAGTTTCCGAAGTGCAAGACATGTTACCCACCTTTCCCCTCATCTGAGGGTGTATTTTGGGTATCACTTGATTAGAGATTACACCGTGCACCAATTGCCTCTAATGTGCAACGATTGATGGGCACCTGGTGATTTATGATACAAAGTGTCCTAACATATAGTTTATCGGTTCGTTTTGCCGGGTTGGTTTGCTTTGCCGTGTGGCAACAGTACTGTGTGGCAAGGCCTGTAAAATATCCCTTAAGGGGGTTATCCCGGAAAAAACAAATGGATGGTGATGATACCGAAATTAGGAAAAGGTCAAGGAGAGCTGGGGGCAAAGGAGGAGCTATGGCACCACGGCATTCGCAGGGAGGAAAGATAGGGGGCATGGATAAGCTGGCACGCGAGCAAAACTCCTCGGAAGGGATATGCCTTACACGCACATCCGACAAAACAACCACCAATAACATCACTGACTCACCACCACCAAGCATCACTGAAACCGACACACCAACACCATCAACCAACAACGTCATGGCAGTCTCATAGCCATCCCACTACCACATACATATACAGGGGCAACAACTGAGGGCCCGAGTTATGCAGCACCTAGCCCCAGCCCTGCAGCACCAACGGCACGGAAGAAACAAGCCTGGGGGAGTTTGAGGGAACTGGAAATGCAAATGGAAACACCGCCAGTACCACAGGGGAAGGGGGGGAAACTAGTAGCTAAGGGACCAGTAACCAGACCACCCACACGAGCCATTGTCGTTCATGCAGCCGCAACCAGGTACAGAGTGGAGAGATGCGGCGCTGGCTAGAGGAAGATAACAACAACCTAGCAACTGAAGGAAGACTATCGATCGGGGAAGGTACTCCTCCTGGCCAACCTCAACACCCTTACTAGGGTACAAACACTACTACCGTCTACGAGTGGGACCTCGGCTCTGAGAAGGTTTTTTTTTTCACTTGAATATTTGATCGACTTTTCCACCTGAGTATTCGATTACTTGAGCATTTGATTGACTTTTCCACTTGAGCATTTGATTTTCTTATCCACTTGAGCACTTGTTTAAATTTTCCACTGAATTGATTGATTGGAGCGACGGGAATTTATTTTTGGACATTGCGGCAGTGCATTTCTTCCTCTTTGCTGGTCGTGCAGATTAACTTGTATGCACCTTGAATCTAGTCAGGATTCGACATGGTCCCTTATGTACGTCCAGCCCGAGCGGGCAGGGTAGCTTCACGACACTTGAAAGCAGCATCCCGGATGCGATTTAGGTAGCTAAGATCCTCCACATAGGAGTGCATGTGGTAATAGGCCTGCAAGAAAGATTATTGGTTAAGTAGTCGAGGAGTTTACCCTGAACTCAAGCCTCCACCATAAGTGAGGAAAGACTTGAGGGTACCCCATTTTTAGTTTTTTTTAGGATCTGCAATGAATCTAGAATATCTACCCACTCCCAGTCCCCTTGCACCGAGCACAAAACCCATCTTGTGTAATCTAGCACCAATATGTCTTATTATAGCTGGTTACATATTTATGAGTTTGCCCTGACCCAATTCCGGGATAGAAAAAAAAACAGAAAAACACCATGTTGCATGCATACCACTCAGAACCTCTGGTATCTAAATATCTAAATATAGGGATCAATTATTATGTCTTTCTTTCTACCTAAGGATACATGAACCGTGGTTTTACTATTCATTATTCGAGGGTTTTGTTTGATTCAAGGGGGGGTTTTTTTTTTTGGCCGATCAAAGTGTATAGTTCTCAAGATGGCTTAACCTCCTATACAGTATACTATATCCCTCCAAGCCCTATTCTCTCTCTCTCTCCACTTTCCTCATATTAGTGTAGGTCAGAGGTCAAAGATTCTCCAAGTCGCAGAAGAGAGGGACAGGACAATGGGGTCTCTTCATGCGATATTTGTCCTTCACGTTCTTTGTTTA
>Ga0307511_10008060_pt1 | contig 10556 bp, 10 predicted proteins | sample 13_EM_MG_FD_200266 | JGI IMG/M metagenome (GOLD analysis project Ga0307511, IMG submission 200266) | Populus trichocarpa ectomycorrhiza microbial communities from riparian zone in the Pacific Northwest, United States - 13_EM | ecosystem: Host-associated > Plants > Roots > Unclassified | place... | reverse complement strand
TGAGTTTTTTTTTTAAAAAAAAAAATAAAAATAAAAATAAAAAGTGATTGTTCCCAACAGACTGCGGCAGGATGGCTGCTTAGGACCTGTGCGGAGTGAGAAGACTGAGTCCTGATGGCTCTGGGTGCTGGGTTATCCTCGCAGACTGATGGCAAATCCGCCGGCTCCCACCAAATGCTCTTCGCATGAAAGTCCAGCGCCCAGGCATCCAACTTCGGCAGTACAAATACAAAACAACCTCCAGAACTTGCTTTGTTGTTGTACTGTAATCTAAACCAAATGACCCAATCCCTCCGGCTCGATCAAAGCTCCAGAACGTCACCGTTGTCTTTTTATTCGATGTAAGTACTCCGATCACCGCAGTACGAAATGGCTGTGCGAGGAATACCTCTTGTAGTATACTATGTATTTTCCTAGTGCAGAGGTTAAGGGCTAACTGCCAGAGATCCTTTCGCCAATAACAAGTACAGAGGACCAGGGTATATCTTTGGTACCAAGGGAGGATGTAAGGATGAAATCGGGTGAAAGGCGTAACATTGCTTGATAGCTCTGAGGGGTGCCACTTTGCCTTCCGATACCGATGGAGGGGGGTTTGGTCGTTCTAGTCGCCACGGGGAGGAAGGAGGAGTTGGGCAGGCTCATATGCCGCAGAAAGGGAACTCGAGATCGTTTCTGTAGTGGTAGAATGTGTAATGGATTCAATGCGTACGTTCCTATTGTGTTCAGAACCGGTAGTGTGGTGGATTGTGATCTTCACGGAAAGGATTAACAGCTATCCCAAACAATCAAACACCCATAAAATGTGCTATCTTTCGGAAGCCCCTCTTTCCAATCCCCTGACCACCGCCGGCTCACCTAATACAATGATATTATTAATGATGAATACCCCACCCGCTGAGGAATAACCACATAAATCAGCACCACTACCAGCAGCACTCTTGCGACCCCCAGCAGGGTATCAATAGGACCAGATATCGGTGTCCCCGGGTATCACGGCACTAATACCGTATGGGAGTCATCAGTCCGAGGCGGATAACTTGGCGAATGTCATCGTAGTTGCTGTAGAATTGGCGCCTCTATCGGCACCCAGGAGATGCACCCCGTAATGGAATGTGACAAGCGGTGAGCCAAGTCCAATGAAGGATATGCTACACAGGAGAGATGAGAGAAGAGATGAGAGAAGAGAAGCCTCGATGCTGTGATGAACTGAGCTGATGTTCGGTGAGGTAGGAGAAGCAGGCAATACATGAGCATATATATACATGAACGGAGTATTCGCATGATCGTTCACATGAGCGCACATGGTATCATGTGGAACTCAACAGGATAAACATGCAGGATAAACACGAAACTGGGGATAGGCTCATGGCGGATGTGCAAGGTAATGACGGTGTAGCTAGGTATGGGCGGAATGATATGCACTGTATTCCAACATTCCGGCGTTGGAGAGATGATGCATAGTGCGGCAGGTGTATGCGATTGCGACGTGGGGTTGGGCCTGGGGCTTGCCGGGGGGGTCAATGGAGCTTGTCCGGTAGCGGGGCCTTTCCGGATGCAGGGGTCTCGGGGCTCAATTCCGGGGTAGAAGAATATCTTGCGGAAGATGTACATACGTTGATTGTGGGGGGAGGTGCATGGTAAGAGTTGCCAGCATATTCGTCCCCTGAAGTTGGAGGTTAAGACCCACCCTGATTCGGTGTGAAACCCCATTAGCCCATCTCCCCTCGACCCGGCAGCTCTTGATAGAAAACCCCCAAATCCATGCCTGGGACTAGCACCGGATGTGATGATTTCCAGGGCCGTGTAGCAGAACTGTGGGACACTTGCTCAGAGCGTTGGGCAAGTTTGATGCGGAGAGACTCCAAGGGGTTTTCCCGGAGGTATTCTATATGTCAACGTACATATGAGGAGCATGAGGACCAGACATGGGGGCGATAATGATGAGGTCGGCGAGATTCTGATTCGAAAGAGGCTACGGAGGAGGTATGGTGGGTCGACTGATGATGTTTCTGATGATCTTGTGTTTGCCGGTGGCGCCGGTGGTGGGGCTAGATAGCAGCAACTTCCCACCACTATATCGCCTGGGACCACTTCCCCTCCATGAGAAACCTATGTGGAATCCCCTTTCGTGATCGAAAGCCTCCTGTGAGAAGAGAGCAAACATTGTTTCTGAGGCGCCGATTCTTTGGGTAGTGGTGGTACTGTGGACTTGGTCGGAAGATGACCATCCATCCATCAGCTTTGCCCTCCATGGCGGACACTGGGTGATGGGCTGTTTGTGGGGGGTACCTACGGTCCTTGACTGTCCAGCGGCGGGATTGGGGGCGGTGTGGGTGGTGTTTGGTGGTGGCACGGGAAGGGTAGTGTCAACGTTTGACCGCGCCAATGCGGGGATCACCTTGGATGAAAACGCGTTGAATAAAGTGGGTCCCGATTCTTGTTGAACCCCGTGTGATCTGTTGGCGGTTTGAGGGGAGATTCAGTTGGAAGGCAGTCGGTTTGCCGAAGAGGGGCGGGTGTCACCAATGGAGCAATCACCAGGATTCTACCGGTAGTAGGTGAGTTCGGGTTAAGGTCGGATGAAGGCCTTGCTACACACACCCAGGTGTTCCCCATGGCTAGAATCATATCTCTGTTCATATTTTACTATGCTGTGCGTTTGTTCAGTTTTTGTATATCCCTTGAGACGCTACAGCAGTAGCCCATCTTCTATCCGATATAGATTACTCGGATATTATCAAGCCTGGCCTGGATCCTGTGCGGGGGAGACGGGGAAGGTATACTCGTTGATCTGTTTCGCCGGCAAGTTGCATTTCCGTGACCATAATCTTCTATCCTGTTTTTTATTATGGGATGACCATTAACCATGGGAGGTGGCGTTGCTTATGCAGGAGTAGTGTAGCGGTGTGGAGTTCCTGTACTTATATATACGCAGGTATGTATCTACGATATCGTTATCATACGGTTGCTGCGGGGCTTACAGCCTGCGCCATTTGTGCCCCTGCCAGCCCCAGGGCTCCATCATCCACCACCACATCCACACCACCGTAGGCCTCCCACCCCCACCCTCGCCCTACCTAATTCCCTACTACGACCCGAGAGTACGTTACTACTCTAGTAACCAAACCATGCAGCAAACGCATCCTACGACGACTTCATTGGCAAACGTCGGCTGCGATCAACCCCACCAACTAGCACTAGCCCTGCCAAACTACTTCCAGTTCCCCCCGCAAGGTTACCTCCCCGGTATCATACCCCTAGAACCAGTATACCGCACGCCAGCTTACCAATCCAGTATACTATACCTAGTCCCAGGGTATCCTACGCCAAGTTACTGCCATGGTGTCCAACCTGTGGGAGCAACGCACAACCCACCCCAAGCGCCCCAATTCCAACAATCATTTCACCCGCAGTATCACCCCGCACAGGGTTTGATCGCGGCCATTTACCCCACCCAACAGTACTCTTCGTTCCCACAGGCTTCGACAAATACACTGGCACCTGACGGATACACGGATCGAACAGAATTCAGGGCGGGCAATGAAGTCACTAGGCCCGAACTTATCACGCTACAGACCGATGTAGCCGAGTTCTCTGGGGAAATGACTAGGCTTAGGGAGGTCGTTTGTCATCGCTGTAGACGTTGAGCACCTCGATGGCATGGTTAAAGGGGTATCCAGTGCTGAAGGATCTGCTCGTGAAGCTACAAGGGTCCATATAAGGGTCCTACTAAACCAAAAAAAAACCTCATACACATCCTAGAGGCGATGCATCGGGTGATGTGAGAACTCAATCCATGTAAATAGCTGCACTATGATACATATTGAGGAGTTTGTCTGTGCACATGTCAAACAATTTCAGAGCTTACCATTACCTAAAGCATAGTGCCTTGCTACTACACTCATGAATGGATGCAGAGAAACAGTATCTTTACCGTGTATGGCTACTCCTGGAACGGGGCGTATTGTTTATATCCATGAAGAAACACGTTCCGCTCCATCATTGCCGGATTCACAACCACAAGTACGTTTTTCTACTACTTTGTACTAGCCTGCCGTCTACATGGAACTGGATTCACTCATTGACAGAATTCCTGCAAATACAGCAAATGCCAACCCCGACAGTGCAGCTGTGTTAAATCCCACTGGGCTTGCAGAAGCCGCCGCTATACGTCACATCATTATCTCAATACTCATAGATTGAGGGGACACATATCGAGAGGACAAAGAGATCAAAATCATTGGGAAGCAGAACTGGAGGATCCTGGTTATATCACTATGTAGAGTACAATTCATGTTTGTCAGGGTTAATGCATATAGATGCGGATATATGTACGTCTTTGGCTAAACAGGAGACTTGGAACTGGGGAAAGTATGGTTTGCTACTCTGCGGAATGTAAGAGTGATCAAACAATTCCCCAAGGTGGGGTGGGGAAGGCAGGTGGCACACGATCTGCCTGGTTTACCTCCCACAACCACCATTCGCAATATGAGTTGAAAAACACCCGGAAATCACACTCGAGTCTGGAAGCATTACCCGGTACCAAGATTTCGGAGCCAAGATACCCCCCACTGCCCCGTCCCGCTCGTGACGCTAATATTGCTTCTGCCCCTTGATTTTCATGGAGTGAATCTGGGAAATGATAAAATTTCTATAGATTTCCTTTTACAGCTTTCTATATTCATATAGTTAGCGCATAATATCCTATTTTCTAGGTTGTTCCTGTTTATCTTGCATCAAGATTGCGGGATCCCTTTTTGCTGTTACCCTGAATTCTCACATTCAATATAGGTCGTTCTTGGACAGTCTGATATGGACAGGGAAAGGGAGGAAGAAATATGACGCGGCTCGAGATTTCTTCCACTAGATCTTTGTTTATTTCAGTGACAGGCGGTAGTCTGGCACTTCTCTTATCTTGCTCATGAGGGCGGTTCTCATCCTTTGATAAAATTCTGGTTCTGAGCTTTCCGCAACTTTTCTCATATCCTCCTGAGTTTCACTCGAATTCCTGAGGGGTGGGGTACTTTTCATCTGTACATATACAGCGCGGGCATGTCGATCCACTGACCTGCCCCTTGAATCCTCCCGGGGATCCAATGTGAGTAATGGCTATGTAAAAAGAAATTAAAAAACCTCCCTAATTCGCAGATATTCAAACAATCAAACCTCTACCCCGCACTGTCCACAGCTGAAATTACTATCTATCCATGTTCACGAGATTGTAGGCAAAAACTCCATAAATGCACCCACCAATGCCCTCATACCAAGCCGGGGGCAAGGTAGGTACCGAGATTAGGCATTATAGAAATTCCTCCGCTGATTTATCATATTGGTATCTATAGGGGCTATCTACGTTTCTACTGCAGCAACACAAGCAGGTCTGGGGTGTGATGAGATGAGATGAGATGACATGTAGGATAAGTGTATCGGGGGGGTTGGCGGGTTTGTTCAAATTTCTTTTAAATTTTTATATATATATTCATTACACATATTCGGCCCAGATATACGTAATGGTGATGATAATTCGATTGCACACCTAGGCAGATTGGCACACTCGGGAAATGTTAGTGTTTGTGAATTGGATTGCAGGTTATTGGCTTGTGGGGACATCCCCCCAGTGCATCTCTTTACACAATCGGATAGAGTGCTGCATATAGCTTGTTGGCGTGCCTCACCCTTCAGTTCGCACCTTTGGCGGGAACGCAAAGTTGTACGGCTTCTTGTTCATGTGGCATGGTGTAATCACTACTATCATAATACCGATATAATAAGCACACATGTAAAATTAATTTGTAGCTTGTGGTGTGGATACATGATACCTATTCTCCACCCTCCGTTGGCAAAAAAAGTACATTCGGCAACCTCGCTGACTATGAAAGTATTCAGAAGAAGTATGTAACAAGTATGAGCAAAACCGGCAAAAGGCATTCACATGCATAACAACTGAAATCAGAGCGCTTCGCAACAGGCATACTGTGAACGGTGCAACAAAAACAAACACTTTATACGCATGGAATGGTGTGTAAAGTCAACGATGCAAAAGCTAGGAAGCAGGGAGCTGGCTATTCTTCCTCCAGTTCAAGCTCTGGTGCACTGCTTGCCAGGCGATTGAAACGAATTTCACACTGTTTTGTCAACGCCTGCAGGTCTGCCAAGTCAGATGCCACAGCTTCGATGTCCGCACTCCATGCGTCGGACCAGGTTTTCGACTCTCTTTTCATTTGTGCATTGAGTGCATTCATTTCGCTAATGTGCTTTTCAATCCGTGCATTTTCGGCATTCAATTCGTCCAGTTGCTTTTTCATCTCTGCCATGTGGGGGTTCATCATCAACTTCACATTTGCAGTGTCCTTTTCCACCTGTTCTGCATCCGCATTCCATTTGTCGATCTGTATTTCCACCTCCGTAGTGTCCCTTTCCAACTGTGCCTTGTCATCATTCCATACCGTGGCCATTTCTATGATCCTTTGGTATATGTCCTTTACCCATGTTACCACTTGGAATAGCCCTCCCTCCACCGCTCCCAGTGCCATACCCGTTGCGGTTTCACAAGGTGGTGAAACCGGCTCCACACAAACCTGCGGAGCACTGGATGCGGATTGCGAAAGGTTGGAGGAGTTGTTGGTATCGACGAGAGGGGAATCATTGTCTGAACTGTTAGAGAAGGATGCAGGAACATCGGATGGTACAAATGCGGTGAAAAACTGGGCACTAGTACTCTGGCGATGCTGGAGGACACTTTCCTGACTGAGTTTGAGTGGTAGGGGTTCGCCTCTGTGGAGCTCGGAAGGCCCTCCAGTGGGACCAACGGGTTGGCTGGGATCATTTGCCTGAGGCATCTCGCAGAGTCGTGAAATGCAGAAGGTGATGAGGATGAGTATATGTTTGTTGGGATGGGACCAGAGTTGAGGGTTGGAGAGAGTGAGGGTCCAAAAGTCCGTTGCAGAGAGAGCAAACAGAGAGTAATAGCGCAGTTACGCTTGCCAAGACGCTAAGTTAGTACGGCCACCGCCCGAAAGTCTCCGACGCCTTTGAATCGGTATTTAGTCTCTGAATATTCGCTGTTACAATCATCCAGCAATTTCATATACCAGTTTACCATTTCATAAACAATAAGCCGCCCTTGATTGATAAATGACTCCTATAGCACTATGTATCATCGAATGCTATAATACTATACGCTGACATTTCAGGTTTGGGCACAATCGTCACCTTGGTAATGCCAGTACGGTACGTAACACACTTCTTCTTTGGCGAAACACCTCGATGATGACCCCACCTACTCTTGACATAGTTCTGTTATTTCTTTTTCGGTCACTCATCAATCGTTTAGTCTCGTTGGCACGACCCTTTGAAGCCGTCGTAATTATTAACGAGTGCCAGCTAAGAGCACGACCCCACGCTCTCCCAGGGACATTGTGTGCATGTGTCTGCAGCACTGTCTAAAATAACCCCATACTCCCTACGTGCTTACTCATATACATCTAGCTGAATTCCGCTCTGGTCTGTTGCACCCACTTCATTCAACCAACTCTACAACCAGTTTCTACGGCCACGCCCTTTAACCTGTACATCAGCCGGCCATCTCACCATGAACACGGATACCAGAGCACACTCCCGTGGCCCATCCCGCAAGTTGGCATTTTCTTTCTTAATAATTCAGCCCTCATGTTCCGCTATCTAGAACGCATCCCTCGATGAAAACAAGCCTACACTAGGCCGTTCCCTTCCCCCCAGGCCACTGCTCTACATACATGTCTGTTTCCCACGCTGCGCTCCTCTAGCTCCTCTATTCATCCGAGACAATAGGAAATCCGGCAGCTTCCTGCCACTCCCGCTGCCATCCATCCTCGAAGCGCTAGTTAGGCATGAATAGTGTGGTCCCAGGGTGGTATATGTCTAGGGAGCGGGGGTATTTGGTGCTTTTTTGATCAGAGCAATGCATACTGTTCTAGGGGCTGGTTTTCTTGCCTATTTAGTATGCGCATGATATAGAGCGGGTTTGAGTCTCACTTCAGTCCGTATATATTTTCATGCAACTCCTCCGTGGTGAATGCTGGGAAGTGCCAAGTAAGCAGGGGTTCATTGCTGTCACATCCGCATCACCTGTCGCTTGCCTACTAATAATAGTACTCGGATTGATACTCTCTACAGTAGGTACTTACAGTGGGTGGGGGAAAGTTACTACGCATCTCAGACATGCATGAGACATGCATGCCCATGCCCAGAATATACAATAAAAGCCCTTCGTATGCCGCTCCATAGAACCTATATTTCAAGCTCAAGAGCCTTTAGCGGGTGCCGATATAATTCCCCTAATGTGAAGCCCTTCCCCACAATTTGGCGGCCCTCAAAAGCTTCATTTTAGGAGGTTTATGCAACCTTATGCCTTGTACATCATTCACGCTAGCAGGTTGGCCTGAGACAAAAAAAGAAAAAAATAAGGGGCGTAGTAACTTTGCCCCAGGCACTCATTTGTATAATACTCCTGCCGACTATTTCGATCTATACTCTTTTCTTGACAGGGAAACTTATGGGTCAAGTCAGCCTATTCATTATTCATTGTTTAAGAACCTATGCGAAGCAAAATCGCAAATACGGGGACCACTGTACATATAGCATTAGGTGCTTGAAATCAGGGTCTTGTGTCCTAGCTATAGGCGCCGCATATTTTTACACCGAAACCTTGAATTCTTTCTTGTAGCTATATCATATGCTCTGCACTGCGATGCCGTACAGAAATAAGGATCAGGCTCGGAGCATACGTTTGGATATGTTTCCCTCACTTCCGTGGTATTTGAACCGGGGAATTCTTGCTGTCGCAGGTTTATCCCTGTGCAGGCAGCGCCATATTGTGCTGCCATCTTTTCTAAAGGTAACCAAACTACTAATAGAATCAAGACGTGTTTGACTTCAAATCGCTGTCCAGTCTTAGTATTTATCCCCCATGCAGCTTAACTGGAGACGGTGTAAGTGGGAGCAGTGTTTGGAAATCTTCGCTACTAGTATACATACATTCCGTCAAACAATAGATGAGACGGAACCCCAAAACACAGTTGAACGCCAGCCGAGTCAATTTCTTTTGGCAATCCCTAACTTTTGATCCCCCTCCCCCGCCTGCTGGGTAGATTGGTGTCGTGAACGAGACGCAAGTAGTGTCTTTAGGTTGTAAGTCATTTTCCCCCTTCCGAGGGCGTGGACAGTCTTGCAACTTCTTGTCAATTTCAACTGGTTTCAACATCAAGCTTGGATGCGCAAACAGCAGTGATAGACCCCGCACATTGAAAAGTAACCTAACGCCCATATTAATATTCATGCTCTTCTCACCCTTCTTCACAGCTTAGCCTTCCGAAAATATTGTCAAGGTTACCCTCTCCACAGAAGTCTTTCAGATACTCCTGGCACGGCTCGATTATTCTGAAATATAGCTCGTTTTTGGGCCCCTCCAGGGGGAGGTAAGAAAGTCGATGGGATCTATGCTTATATGTTTTCCAACAAGAGCAGGTGAATGACAAGGCCACCACATCCCACCGCTTGAAACTTTTCATATCCTCCTCATCCAGGGCTGCGTCCACTCCGGCCAGGGGCACATCTGTATTAATATTGAGACTCTCGTCCCAATTTGTCATTTCTAGTTCCTTAACCCTGGATTTGTTTGAGATTGAATACCAGATAAAACAATTTGCACTGTAAAGTGACCGAGAACATCAGTTATGTGTTCACATTTTCCAAAATAAAATGCAAAAATATATCAAATGATTACCTACTTACCATTGAACTTGTACCAGATCAGAGCCGTTATTTGTTGGAATAGTTACTCGGCACACGGGACAAGGAAGGACACCTTGCCATATGGACAATACTCTGTCGCTGCCTTGTCAAGACCACGGACATTATCAACGCCATACCTGGCTTCACGATTTGAAGTTCATGTCGTTGTGGTTTGATAGTAAATTTCCCCCTCGGAATGCTAATTTGAGCGTTTCGTTAAACAACTACACCCCACATATGAGCCAACAATCATTAACATGCGTAGCGGAGGTTGACATAACTCTCATTGGTAGCAAAGATCGAACGGAATTGGAATAACTCTTCCCAGTGCATCGTCCGGATATACAACTTTGTGTTCCCATGCCTAGGGGTAACCCTAGTTTTGCGGGAGTGCTGCTTCACCACTGCACACGTTTCGCGTACCTAACTCCCCATGCGCTTAATTGCATTTCTACAAATAAAGAATGATATCTCCATGTCAGCCAATGCACCAATGTTAGAAGAAAGATAAACTCACAATCCACAGGCTTCTAATACCAGTGTGATCACCGTAATCCCACTCTTGATATTGTGTCCTATCTTGTTTATCCCCTCCTACTCACCAGTTCCCAAGATATCTTCTTCAGCCCTGCTTTCACCGCCAACAAGCTGCCCCAATTAACAGAATATTCCGGGAAGAATATTGGAAGGCAGCGGAAGTGGTACTAGGTAGTGCAGTAGTAGCGATCTGGCGCAACGGAGGTTCTAATGGAGCAGCGTGCTGATGGTAATAGGCAGTGGATGCG
>Ga0307511_10008059_pt1 | contig 10557 bp, 10 predicted proteins | sample 13_EM_MG_FD_200266 | JGI IMG/M metagenome (GOLD analysis project Ga0307511, IMG submission 200266) | Populus trichocarpa ectomycorrhiza microbial communities from riparian zone in the Pacific Northwest, United States - 13_EM | ecosystem: Host-associated > Plants > Roots > Unclassified | place... | reverse complement strand
ATCGCCTCAACCATATCTGCCCGCTTCTCCATGTCGTACCAAGAAGAGTCTATTTTTCAGTAAGATATAGAACAAAATATATAAAAAACCATCCACGCGCATACCTTGAAGTTGCAAGTCCAAATACTTGACGCATATATTCAGCATATTGCCTTGGCGTTTTCCCAGTTACAGGTTTGGGGTCAACTGTAAGCGGGTCGATGTAACCATTGTTTTCCGATACCCTCTGGCTCCTGACACTGGTCTTGGGTACTTCAACTTCCGTATCGCTGAGTAAATACGGGATACGTGAGAGAGAAGAGTTGACAAATATTACCCATCAACCACATTATGCGAGTTGTTTCTGCCCCAATCCTGTGGACAATGATCTTAATGAGGTTGACGAGGAGTTATATGACTGTATCCATGTTGCTCATCCTGGGTTTGACGGAGTGAACCTCCCCTAGTCCATTAATGCTGAAGTAGTTGAAAATCCAGTTGCGGAAGAGGAACAACGTATTCTAGACTTATGAGCCTGCTCTACTTTAGGAATCCGATCCTGTCCCTGATCATGTCCCTGGTATCCGGGATCCCAATTCACACAGATAGTAAGCAGCCGGAGAGGGTCTTCTGAGTCGCGAAAGGCGGATTGAGAGACTTCAAGGCGCTCACAGGACACGGTATCAAATGATCAGTGGTTCTTTTTTAGACCCCGCCCGGACATTTTTTTTTTTTTTTGTATATCTCTTGATATAAGAAGCCTCGCGTTATAGGAAACTTGCTGCCAATCCCGGGGTGGTTGCTTATATCGAGACACCACTGTAAAGCACCAACGTAGACAAGGAGCGATTTAAGATAACCTGTGCTACCCGGCTGCATGTCCGTAAAATCTGACAGTCGAAAACTATTCTGGATTGTGTGTCATGATTATATTCCGTCCGTCCTTTATCCAGCAGTTCCGCAAGAAGTGCGAATGAGTCAGGGTAGTATACTGTCGCTTATCTCGTGGTTGGAGTCAACAAAGTTGATTCGGCGCCCGCCAACAGTTGAGATAGGTAGGTCAGACATAGATTGGTGTAGCAAACACCATTATCCCCGGTCGTCTCAAATCTGTATCCATTGTAATACAGACGAATTTGCTTAAGACGATTGTCAATCCAGGTGCTTCGCTATCGTTTGTACCACCCGAGCGGACCAGTCCGGAATTGGGATAGGAACGCTCTGACATACGTGGTGATGAATCGAGGACCTTTCAGGGAGTGGCTACACAATATAGGAAGAGCGGAGGAGAGAATATGGGGAAATCCAGAGTAGCGACCATATAATGGAGTGAGTGGAGGTGGTGAGGGTTGCAAGCTGGCTGAAGGAGAGAATGAAAGGAAAGTAAGAGCAGAGGAGAGGAGAGAATATGGGGAAATCCAGAGTAGCGACCAAATAATGGAGTGCAGGGAGGTGGTGAGGGTTGCAAGCTGGCTGAAGGGGAGAAGGAAAGGAAAGGAAGAGGGGAAGAGGGGATGTATAAGAAGGTTGTATTTTCTCAGTGCCCACGAAGCTAAACTCAGCCTAATTAATGTATATGAAAAGACCAACGAATGCCAAGGCCGACCCTCTGCCACTCAAGAACCAACCAGACTATCAAGAACCCTAATATGCAGCTTCTATATATCGCAAGTCTCTCGTGCACTCTTTTCGCTTATTACTGGCCGAATAGACTCTCGCGAAGGACTGCATAGTTGCCTGGGTAGGGCGGCACATTGGCAATCCGGATATCTCCGCAACCATAGTTATCTATCAATCGAGCCATGAAACCCAACTAACCATCATATGAGTCAGACGAGTCATGGTGTTCTGGTAATTACAATAGCATAGTACCGGTCAAAGGAATACTGTAAGTAGAGTATCCCACGGTGAATAATTTGAGTAATTTGTTTGATAGACTTTCTAGAGAGGTTCGCCCCAGCGGTTTCTGGGAGAAAAACAGCGCAAGCCAACAGTGCACCAAAAATTACCCTCAGTGCTACGATGCTCTCAATTCTCCTACATCGCTCGACCACCGACCTCTGAAAAATGGCAAGAAAACTTATGAAAAGTAGAAAGGCGTAAAACATAGTGTCCGTGGAAACAACCGAAACGAATTCCTCCATATCTCCTCCATACCTCCCTCGCCATTCCAGCTAAATCCAGGACCAATGCACCAGCCTAAGTAGCCACGAGCCTGTTAGTATACATCACTCCGGACAATGAAAAAGTTTCGTACCTGTTAAGCCCCGAAGTGAATAAACGGCGCCCAGTACATTGGTTGTGAAGGCTTCTGTTTCATCAATCCCAAAATTGCATTGCGGTAAGATAATGACTCATTATCTGTCTTGCTGAGCGTAGAATAGAAATCTGCTGCCATCTTCTGACAAGCCTCATCTTCTGCTAGCCATAATGTCCCAATGACATTGATAAACCCCGCAATGTGAAAGGAGCTCACAATATGAGTTACTTCATCTGCGAGCTTTGATGAAGGACTGTTCGCGGTACTGCACGCTGAGAGATAGGCGAGCCTTGCTGCTGCTTCTGGTAGTTTCAGCGCTGCAATATCTTTGACACGGAGCTTGTCAACACCCCCTGTACTTTTGAGAAGCAAAAGATGGCTGTCCGCAGGATTGGTTGAAGAAACACCATGACAGGCAAAGTGAGCAATACTGTAACCCGGAAGTGCCTGGAGAGCACATTCAGCAGTTGGCGTTTCGAGTATTTTCACTGTACTTGAATCCCGAAGGCTGTGTTTGATTTCGTCTGCCTCTTCGGTCGCACCCAAAGGACCCTCACCTGGTGTCGTGGGCATGGTTACGATTAGCATAGACCCACTCTGTCGGTATTGTTGTCGAGACCGTGAATATTGCAGTGCCCTGATAGTAGATGTGTACGATGGAAGGCAATACTGAAGGGTTGCCATCTTAATCTTAGGAGTCCCTTTTGTGAATTTTGCAGCTGCATGAATCGGTGCCTGAGCCATCAGGCCTAGTCCAATCCACCAGACCCGAGGCAAGGGGTCAACAACCTTAGGATAAAACCCTAATTCCCGTAGTACTGGTTGTACGGCAGCCTTCCATAGCCATTCCAACATCTCTCTCTTGACATCGTTGTCATCTGTAGCCCCACTTTTCCCAAAGTACTTAATCAGTGGTGCGTGAGAAAGGTTAGGGAGAGGGATGCTTGTCACTTGTGATTTAGTAAGGAGGATTGCATCACTACGGAGCTCTGTGACATTCAGCACTACAATTGGTCCCTCTTGTGCCGCTGATAACAAGTACTCTTTGGATTCTGCGCGCAAGAAATTTTCGAATCCTGATTTCTTCCGAATTTGTAGAAGAATATTATCGAGATCTTTTGCGATCTTATTTCTTTTGCGGATCGCAGCTTGTTGTGTCTGCAGCCGTTTATCCATCAACGTAGTCTCTATAGGCGTGTGGGAAAAAGATTCTATGGAAGGAAACGGTGAGTCCAGTTGCTGTCGAAGAGAATCAAAGTCTTTAGCCAATGTTGGGTATTGCTCCATTAGTAGATCCGATACCTCACTGCGATAGTCAAGGAGCTGGCTATTAGTAACACTACGAGCCAGCTCTTGCAGGCGTAGTGCCTCTAATGGTGATTGGGTTTGTAATGATACCGCTGCAGCAAGAGATGCCAAACCAGTGAGTTGCTCCAGAATATGTTGCTGATCTTCACGCTGTAAAGATCGCGGAGTTGCTATTGGGATTAGGTGAGTGGCATCATGTAAGAGTGAGCAGGCTCTTGACATATCGTCGCCAGTAGCTGAGGGTTTAAAGACCAATGTTTCTGCAGCAATGAAAGCTGCCTCTATTCTCGTCAGTATTGAGGCAGTGGGAATGCTCCATGAAGAAGTCCATGAAGCGATGGCAAGCTCCAAGTCCAGTGGATTTAGAGCCCGTTCATATCGACTGCACAAATGGTTACCAAGATTGCTCAACCATTCTGCACGACCTGGGTGATCATCTGGCATTGCATTCACCGCTGTCTGTGTGTAATTAATAGCGGCATCCAAGTCCACCAAATCCCCAGCCCGTTCATATCGCCTGTTCAAACAGTTACCAAGGTTGTTCAAACATGTGGCTTGATCAGGGTGATCCCCGGGGGTTGCTTTCACTGCCGCCTCTGTATAAGTGATAGCGGCCTCTAGGTCCTCCAAATTCCCAGTTCGTTTATGTCGGCTGCTAAAATGACTACCAAGGTTGCTCAACCATTTTGCTCGATTAGGGTGATCCTCCGGTGTTGCCTTCACAGCTGCCTCCGTGTAATGGATTGCGGTCTCCAAGTTCCTCAAATCCCAAGTCCGCTCATATCGGCTTCGCAAATGGTTACTAAGGCTGTTCAACCATGCGGCACGGTCAGGGTGATCCTCTGGGATGGCCTCCACTGCTCTTTCCCCGCACTTGATAGCGGCTTCCAAGTCCTCTAAATTCCCAGCTCCTTCATATCGGCTTCCCAAATGACTACCAAGGTTGTCCAACAATCTTGCTCGATCAGGGTGATTCTCTAGCGTTGCCTTCACTACTGTCTCTGTGTGGTTTATAGCAGCCTCCAGGTCCTCAAAATCCCCAGTTCGTTCGTATCGGCTACTCAAACAGTTACCAAGGTTGCTCAACCATGCTGCACGGTCGGGATGATCCTCCGGTGTTGACTTCACTGCTTCCTCCGCCCAATTGATCCCTGCCTCGAGATCCTGTAAATCCCCAGTTCGTTTATATCGACTGTGCAACCGGTTACCAAGGTTATTTAACAATCCTGCGCGGTCAGGGTGTCCCTCTGGTGTTTTCTTCACTGCTGTCTCTGTGTAATGGATCGCGGCCTCCAGGTCCTCCAATTTCCCAATTCGTTCATATCGCTCGTTCAAAGTGATCCCGAGGATGTTCGACCATGCTGCATGTTCAGGGTGATTCTCCGGTGTTGCCTTCAGTGCCCCCTCTGCGCAATGGATAGCGGCCTCCAGGTCCTCCAACATCCCGCTTCGCTTGTATCTGCTTCTCATATACACCCCAAAGCTGTTGGTCCGTCTTGGCCAATCGAGGCTATCCTCTGGTGTTATCTTAACTGCTGCCTCTGTATGAATGATAGCAGCCTCTAGATCCTCCAAATTTCCAGTCTGGTCATACCGGCTGCCCAAATAGCTACCAAGGTTGTTTAACCATGCGGGACGGTCAGGGTGATCCTCGGGTGTTGCCTTCACTGCTTCCTCCGCGCAATTGATAGCGGCCCCCAGGTCTTGCAAGTCCCTAGTTAGTTCGTATCGGCCGCTCAGATGGCTACTAAGGTTGTGCAACCATTTTCTTCGATCAGGGTGATCCTCTGGTGTAACCTTCACTGCTGTCTTTGTGTAACTGATAGCGGCATCCAGGTCCTCCAAACTCTGAGTTCCTTCATACCGGGTGCTCAAATGGTTTCCAAGGTTGTTCAACCATTTTGCTCGATCAGGGTGATCCTCTGGTGTTGCCTCCACGGCTGTCTCTGTGTAATTGATAGCGCGCTGCAGGTCCTCCAGATTCCGAGTTCGGTCATATCGGCTGCTCAAGTAGCTGCCAAGGTTGCTCAACCATGTTGCGTAGTCGGGGTCATCCTCTGATGTTGTCTTCACTGCTGTGTCTGTGTGATCGATAGCGGCCTCCAGATCCTCCACATTCCCAGTTAGTTCATATCGGGCGCTCAAACAATCACTAAGGGTGTTTAACCATGTTGCACGGTTAGGGTCATCCTCTGCGGTTGCCTTTACCGCTGCCTCCGCCCAATTGACAGCGGCCTCCAGGTCCTCCAAATTCCCAGTTCGCTCATATCGGCTGCTCAAACAGTTACTAAGATTGTTCAGCGATGTTGGACGGTCAGGGTGATCCTCTGGCGTTGCCTTCAGGGCTGCCTCTGTGTAGTTGATAGCGGCCTCCAGGTCCTCTGGATTCCCAGTCCGCTCATATCGACTGCCCAAATGGCTACCAAGGTTATTCAACCATGTGACACGGTCAGGGTGGCCACCCGGTGTTGCTTTCACTGCTGCCTCTGTGTGAATGATCGCCGTCTCTAGGTCCTCCAAATCCCCAGTTTGTTCGTATCGGCTGCTCAAATGGTTTCCAAGGTTGTTAAGCCATGCGGCACGCTCAGGCTGACCATCTGGTTTTACTTTCACTGCTGCCTCTGTGTGAATGATTGCGGCATCCAGGTCCTCCAAATTCCCAGTTTGTTCATATCGGCTACTCAAATGCTCGCCAAGGTTGTTCAATCTAGCCGCTCGATCGGGGTGATCCTTTGGTGTTGCCTCCACTATTGCCTGTAATCGCGTGATAGCGACTTCCAAGTCCTCCATCTTCTTCGATGCAGAAACCATTAACATCAGGCTAATTTATATAGTCAACGCGGTTAGGATTACATACCTTGCGATCATAGATCCTGGTGGCTCGCCGCTATGAGATACAGTACAGTTGAGTGTGGTCAGGGTCCGCCGTGAACTTCTAAATACACATAACCTGGTTAGCTAGGCATACAAAACTGGAACCTAATGCACTGATATAATCACGTAATGTACATTTCAGTAGTTGCTGTGGGTTGTAGCAGAAATTTTAGTCCTTGAGGGAGGTGACTATCGAATTATTCTGGTTGCCTCTCGGACATGGCAGCTATCTTATCTCTTTGCCAGCAACCCCACTGTTTAACTCTACGGAGGTGCGGAACAAAAGTCTTTTCCTGGGCTTGGCGCGCATATACAGGGACATACAGGCATATACTTGGCATATGCGTTGCTGGTGGCATGCGTGAGATGCAACATTGTTGGTAACAATTATGGCATTCCACACTCAAATAAGCTATGCAGGGTATCATATGCATCGCCTCATATCAAATATCAACAGCACTGTCATTACCTACCACGTTAACCCCGCCCTGATTCGATGAATGCCAGCTGGCGGGTGGTGCATAGGCTTGGCCTATGCGTGCCAATATTTATTTTAAAAAAAGAACAGAAAAGGCAGCCTTGCAGCCTTGCAGCCTAACTAGGTACCTTGTACGTAAACTGTAAACTGTTGAGAGGAAACTCTACCAGAACTTATCACAGAGTCTGTGTCTCAGATCTGCAAACTCGTTCCATTATTATCTCATGCACTACTTTTCAGCCGCTGGCCAGCCATGCGACTCATGCATGCAAGGTTTGCTGCAGCACCAGCCTTGGTGCGTTTACTAGTACCCAAATTTAGAACGCGGTAGGTACCGGAATACTGCCCTTATCTACTAAGGTGTGAGGGTGAATGGTGACTTTCGTCAGAAGGAAACGAGATGACTGCCTAGATAACCCAGCCGGCACCAAAAAAATGTGTTCACTTGGACCTAAATAAAACAAGGCTGAATTTAATCTCATAACCTTTACCCCGCATGGTGATTTCTGATAAGAGCCCCTGGCTAGAGCATATTCGATATCAGTAGCATATGTACTTTATGTAGGTATTCGGTATGTGACTAAGCAAAAATGGGCTGTATGCTTATCACGAATACATGTTTAACTTACGGCCGTTATTTGGATACTTCCGTAACACTTCCTTTCGCAACCATTGCCAACCTTACTTCGCAATGCCTGGAACTGGTCTTCTTCTCGCACCGTACAACGACTCGATGAGCTTGGGGCAAGGCTTCAACTCTTACCTACTAGCCCCATGTGTTAAAGGTGCCACGGCGGTTACCGAAGCAGAACTTGTCGAACTTGTTGAGGGTGCCAACGCCGACCCTACAGGCCCTTCACAGATAGTATCTTATTCCGCTCGATTTGTTGAGAAAATCTCAGATGTCGTGCGAACAATGAATATAAGTGCGGCATCATCAATTAAAGGTGGAAGTATCGAGATTCCCGGGAATGCGATATCGTTGGATGAGACAAAGTTTTTGTCCAGTGATCTGAATGTTGTAGTGTCAGTCAAGGTGCCACCCCTTTCGATTGCTATTGTTCTTGAAATACCCTCTAGCTCCGTTACTCAGTCTCGTGGGAAAACACAGGTGATAAATCGTGAGTACAAGTACTTAATCCGTATATGAATCGTAGGGCAGAATTTAATACCGGATGAGGTATATAAGAGTCTATAAGGGTGGTGGATGAAGCAGTATTGTATGTTAACCGCCCAAAACCAAGCCTGCTGCATGTTTTGCTGACTCGTTGTACCAGCAACCCGATGAAAGATGTTCAAGTAGATAATGACAACTTCCCCGACATCTACGGCGACTGTTATATTTCCGGTACTTATAGAATTACCACAGTTACAAGGTTTTTACTACTTCTAACGAGGTTATCTACAGGCTTCATGGAAGGTGGTGAGCTCCACGGTATCGTGTCCGTAAAAGTCCTCGATGCCTCTAACACAAAGGAGGTTGAGCAAGTGTGAGCGTGCCCCACCTCGGAGCTTCATTATGGGAATTTGACAGAATGGAATTCGATTAGGATTAAGGGACACATGAGCGGCATTGGTGGGACTTCCGAACTTACGCACAGCGAAGGATCAGGTGGTTCCCAGCTCAGCTCTATACTCAGCAAAACGGAGACAACTATAAGTGTCAGCTGGTCCGGAGGTGGTCAGATTAAATCTGGTACGTACATGGGAAGTCTATATGTGTTTCTGGTTGATTCGCTATCATGACGGAAGTCGAGACACTCAAATCACGCATGCACTTAACCAGTACTAACACCAGGCCATGCAGAGAGCGAAGAATGGTCGCTAGATACACTATTTCGAACTGCTGCAGCATTTCCGGCGAGGGTAGCTTCTTGTCCACAGTGCACTTGGGCCATATTAACGAAATACAACAGTAACCGGGGCTTTGTGCGTTGGGCTGACAAGAATAAGATCACAATCCCACAATATCAGAATGTTCAGGCTTATACTTATGACTTACTCGATATGTATATGGGGTATAAAAACAACATTGCGAGATTACAAGCGGTGTTGCGAAATCCAGAAGACTATGTGATAAGTTCCGTGCCAAAGGCAATTCCGACCACAGTTGCGGTATTGGTAGATGAGCAGAAACAAATAAAGGGGCAGATGGGACTCATTGTGAAGGAAATTGATACTCTGTCAGTGGTGGTTTTAGCTTCCATATCTTCCTGGCAAACAGTGGTCATAGCTGACATTGACGGTATCAGGTGTATTCACCCCGAGAAAATAGAAGAGGTAGAGGGAAATTCCCAAATAAAATCACCTGAGGCATGGGCGACAAGATTACCGGTACCAGTATGTAGCGGTGCGTTGAAGATAAGATATCAGCTAGCCTAACCTGGTTTAGGTGCCAAACATTACGAACGACAGAGCCAAACAGATATTGAGGGAACCTCCAAAGACCCCCAGTGGAGCAGAGAAAGGCTCAATGCCCACCGTGGAGCCGGAGGCGGTGCTGGGACCCCCTCCCACATATTTGGTGGATCTTATTAAAAAGACCACTAGCGAGGTTCTGGGGTCAATGGGGATTCACCCGCTATGCACACCGGCAGTGGAAGCCATGATGCGTCCACACGAACGAACATTTGTAACCTCCCGAGAGAACATGTTTAAGTTCAGGTCCTACCGCTTCGATATGCCCTGCGGTACTGCTACTGGCCATCACTTTAACGATGCGGCCGATCTGCAGATAGCCATAATCCCTGTGACATGGCCTACGAGGATAGAAATCAACCTCGACCAAGGCTGGGAGGACTGGAAATATCCCATTGTGGGGTGGTACAAGGTTTGTTACGGCGAAGTAACGCTGGAGCGCGGGGATAAGAGGACGCCTATCCAAACATTATCAATGGAGCTGTCACCAGGGGAGTTTATTACAAAGGTGAAGTTGGCAGCCGGAAGTTACATCGGCAAATGGGGTGTATCAGGACTGAGATACGTGGAGGTTGAGACCAGTCAGGGGAGAGTGAAATCGGTGGGGGATGCACATGGGCAACAAATCATTGAGGAAACACCCCCAACTGGCTTTCTAGGACTTAAGGGATTTTATGGAGGCTACGGAGCTGTTGTCGATAGGATGGGTGCTATTTGGGGTCGAGATTATCCATAGGCATCGGCAGATGTGGCTTGAAGGTCTTCTCCGAAGGGTTACGGGCAATGATACTGTATGCCGAACCGTCATAGTTATATTTATAGTATTCAAACGACTAAAAATCTGAAGCTTTATTTTAGTAGTGCAGAAGGAACTACTAGTACCTTCACATGAATCCCGCCGAGGGCATCAAAAAGTCATCTACCCCAGGTTTAGTGTATGGAGGGTGGAATGGAAAGTTTCTAATCATGTTACAAGTGTATCCCTCGGAGGAGTCAATTTTTCCGCAAATCACAGCTTGGTATATAAACCGAAGTAATAGGAAGCAATATCGTGAGCATACTCTCCGAAAAGAAAAAAGAGAAAATGTGTCGTTTCCCTAACGTGCGTCACGGGGTTTCCGATCAACACGGGGTTTCCGGTCAAAATTATGGGATTGCTCTTAGGTACAAAAAAGAGAAGGAAAGCTACTTGCGGGGCCTCCGCACACGCTGAGCAGGTGAAATTGGGATAGGGCCTCGT
>Ga0307511_10008057_pt1 | contig 10558 bp, 9 predicted proteins | sample 13_EM_MG_FD_200266 | JGI IMG/M metagenome (GOLD analysis project Ga0307511, IMG submission 200266) | Populus trichocarpa ectomycorrhiza microbial communities from riparian zone in the Pacific Northwest, United States - 13_EM | ecosystem: Host-associated > Plants > Roots > Unclassified | place... | reverse complement strand
TATTTCACATATCACAAAATCAATCAAACTGATTGATGAGATGAGTTTGTTACCTTAGTTAGATGGTAATTCAAGTGTAAAAATGCTAGAATAACCTTGGCTCCCTTCACCTTTCTTATTCTCTTTCAAATCTCTCCAAAACCCTCACTTTGATCTTTCTAAATTTATAGGGTGAATATGCTTTTCTCTCTCAAAATCCTCTCTTTTCACTCCTAATCATCCCTTATCTAACCCCTCTAGGTGTAAGAAAGAAAAATAAGAGAAAATAATCTTTCTCTTTTGGCTGCACCATCGAGTTTTAACAGGGATAATAGTAAAAACATTCTAACTGTTTTGGGAAACGGTCTGACCATTTATTAAGTTCGTCTAACCGTTTCTAGTTCTAGAAAAATATACACATTTGACCATAAGTTTTTTTTTTAACTCTTCTTTCCACATTTATTCTATTCTTTTTCTTATTTTATTTTATTGCACCATATTTTTTATTATATTATTCTTAATTTATCCCAGGGTTTACAAAATCTTTTAAAAATGAGTTAATTTTTCATATTCACAACCTATGAAATCATAGACACGGGTTCAATTAAAAAGCTCTATTATCAACCAATTTAATGTTGAAGGATGAAATCGAAAAACAAATCTCAATTTAAAATATTATCTAAGCAAATAAAATAGTAATAAAAAGAATGAGCATTAAATCTGAAGAAAAAAATGGAGGGTGAAATTGAAAAACAAATCAAATAAAAAATTACCACAATTAAAAAAATAAAAAATAAAAAATAGGGACCAAATCTGACAGAATAAAAAAAATCAAAGAAGGATGAAATTGAGAAAAAAAAAATCTAATTTTGAAAATTAATTAAAATAAAACAAATAAGAATAAAAAAGAGGGAGCAAATCCAAAGAAAAAACCCTTGAAGGGTTGATATGCAAATTTGGAGGGTTATATGTGAATTTATAGGAGGACAAAGAAAAGAAGGGGAAAAAAGAGTTGTCGACACAGAATTATAGATATGTGGACCAAACACGCAATCTAGAGAGAAAAAGGATTTCATTACGAATCTAATGGCGCGACGGAACAATGATTTTGACCACCAGAGTTAGTCACACGTGCAACTCAAAGGTAGCGGAGCGACTGACACACTAACATCAACAACTTTTTGATTTTTTTTATTTATCAAAATATCATATAACCTCTAGGACCATATAATTATTATGAAAGAATCATTGTGAAATTACAAATAAGTTCATATAGCTAAGCTTTGAGAATTTTGATTTTAAAAGCAATAAAGTCATTAAACTATGTTTAAAAAAGTGAAATATTATAAAAGTCTCTAGACAATAGTTAAGTGTTTTTTTTTTTAGAAAAGGGAAAAAAGTCAGATGCAACAAAGTTCCTCATCCATGTTTTAAAATATGGTTTGTTATGCTTGTTTGATAACATATAGGAAGACAAAGAGCCGTGATTTTTCTTCCTTCTTTGTTATTGACGACAATTCTCAAATATCATAGAATAGAATGTGATATGATATGATAGAATATAAAGTGAAAATGCAGTGATGTGTGCAGTTGAGGCATCCTACATGACCCGATCAATTCGATCAGGTACCCACCATTTATTTTTATTATGTTTATCCTAATTGTTGGTTTAGTTTATGCATGGTGAAAATGAGCATTACAATGGTCTTAGCTTTTGAATATTTTGACAATAATAATAAAAAAAAAAAACATTGAGACAATTTTGAATTCTATTAAGTCTATGTTTGTGTTGTGATTTCTTTTTTCTCTAAAAACAATGTCCTTGCTGATCAATTATTCAATAATAAACACAAAAAAACCATGTTTTTGACTAATCTCTTATTAAATGACTTTACTCGATCGAAATGTGCAAGAATTGGATGAAATAAAAAAGAAAAAAAGAAAATACCCTAAACAATTAAAGAGTGACAAATGGGTCTATTGAAAAGACTTTTTTACCATTAGCTACCATTCTTGTCATTACCATGAAGGTTGTGATACATGATAGAACAACAAGATATCGAATATATATATATTTATTGAAGCCTAGGAAAACTACCATACATATGATTGCATGACCTATTTTTGGACTACTCCTGGAATAATGTTTTAAGATTGTAAGGCCATATGACACTAGAATTCCCACTCCACATCAACTTTGCAAGTTGATTGTTGGCTTTCTCGGTGAGATGACCACCATCAAAGAACAAATAGTCACTAGGATTGTCACATAATTGGTAGTCTTCTGCTCCCCTTCCGCCGCAACTCAAGATTCCTCTGTATGGACCACTGCCACAACACGCCATCTTCCCCTTCTCAAAACCTTACAAAGCAAACACACAAGAAAGTAAATCAAATGTGTGCAGTTAGTTCTTACAGAGAGCTGTGTAACTAGTTGATAGGGCAGGAAAACACACCATATTTTGAATGGCGCTTAATTCTTTCACTTAATGAAGTGTAGAAATCAAAATAAGCGTATTTAAACCCTCGAAGCAGTGTCTGGAGCTCCTTGAGGGCTTCAATGAGTGCGCTATTGTGTAGTTTTGAAAACACCGTGACTTCATCCATGCAACCACCTGTGCCATTCTTGTTTGATGCTCTCAGAAATGGTAAACAACCCAAAGGACCCATGCTGACAAACACGAATTTCCTTCCTCCATTCCTATATATTTCCTGAAACATCAAAATGTAGCCATAAGCTATGATCAACTAATTAGGAAAAGGAAGATAGCTGAAAAGGAAAAGATGTTCTTGATGTTATATATTGATTACTTTGATCACAGTTGTTGTATTGCCGATAACCATTCCGACGTACTCCTTTCTGGAGTAGGCCTGGAGCAAACTGGAGTTTGTTGTGAAAGGTGCTACGTAGTCATTGCTACCGATGTTGAACATGTAGATAGCCTTAGACAGCAATTTCTTAGTTTCTTTATCCCCCAGTTTCTGACTTATCTGCCTCTCCACGTTCTTGAAATAAATTGCTTGCGTATTAAGGTCTATAACCTGTGACAGAAAGGGAAAAACCTATGGAGTTTAGCCTAAATAATTTATCAGCACGAAGCCTGCGGTGAGTAAGAGTGCATACCGATCCAGCAGGTCTGGTTTGAGCTAGAGCACCAGCTGCTCCTGATGCAAAGTTCACCCCATCTGTAATCTGGTGATTGCCAGGTTGCAGATATGGAGGAATGAATGGCAACTTCGCATACTCAGCTGTCAAACAGTAACAAGCATCCATTAATTATTTCCTAACGAAGTAAAGCAGCAGAAAAATTACCAAAATAAAGAAATAAAAATCAGCCTCTTATCTTACCAATAAAATCTGGAATTACTCGACCATCTGAAAATCTCCCAGTAGGATACTTGAAGAAGGTTTCACCATAAGGCCAGAAGTTTGCCCGGCCAAATGCATTTCTGATATAGTTATTATTTCCAGCTTCAAAAAATGAGTCTCCAAATATAAACAAGGGAATACGCTTACTGCTGCAGCATGTTGGGAAGAGAAGGCTAGCACAACAAAGAACCAAGAAATAAAAACCAGGCCTTGAATTTTCCATTTTTTTTTTTATAAAAGCTATCACTTTCTGTATACTCCTTTTCGCTTGAGCTTCTATGGTTATTTATATACAGGGTCTACAACTTGCCGTCCAAGTCAGGCAGTTGATTGGTCCCCTGTTTCAAAAAACTCAGATGAACAGAACAGGGGAACATTAACATGCTGACCTCTTTAGTGATATAATTGCATTGAAGATAAAAGATGGTGGCTGCTTTGACCAGCTCATGTCTCCAGCTTATCAGAAGATTGTTCATGTACCAAGATTAAAATTGCTTTGCTTATATCACACGTAACCACTTGGTCTTGGTCATGACGGCTCTTATATCATATTATTATTATTATTATTATTAATCTATCCAGCTTGAGCATACTAGAGAGTCCATACAAATATAATATCCAGTGAATTTAACACTGCTCGAGAAATCACACATTACGTCAGTGTTTTTGTAAATGGTCAGTGACAGCTTCCTCTATTGGATTGTCTACTAGAAACCCCTCCATCCATGGTTGATTTGTTTCAATGTGATTTTCCCTCCATCTTAAAATTGTTACAAAAAGGCACAATTCATCTTGTATTTGCAACTCGGGTTTATGGTTTTTTTCAACTCAAGCCACAGACACTCAGGATTTTGACAAGGTAACGAATCAAACAGCAAATCAATGGTTCAACCAAGAAGAGAACAAATCCTGGGCTGTAATATATATACTGGGAATCAGAATTAATCTTTCCAACCCCATTGTCAGTGCAAGGTTTTATTCACTGGTCCTCTGAAAGATTTTGATCATCCTGTTACGAGGCCTTCTTCTGCTGTTGCTCTTCTCTTCTGGCGTTATAACTCTCAAGGGCCTCAATTCAAATTATTCAGAAAGAAATACAAACTCAGCATCATTCACTCCATACATCACTAGAAGAATGCCAGCAAGTATTTACATGAACGAGTTAATGAACAATATGAGTCTAGGAAGATTCTCAAGAGCTAATGTGAAACTTGCACCAAGCACAAAAAGCAAAACGAAGGCTACTAGTATCTTTGCCATGTACAAAAAACTGATGCCTGGGTTGGTAGCTGTCTTTGCAGGACGTGAACCATCAGAACTCTGCTGAAAGTAAAAGAAGATATTAGATCATTTAGCTAAGCACACGATTTTCAAATCCCAGTAAACATTTACACGAGGAGAATAATTCATTAGCCAAAGTTTCTCTCACAGAGGAAAAATTATGGCACTAAGCAGCATTATACTCGGTTCATAAATAAATCATTATCAGATTAGGCCTTTAACCTCATATTCATCAAGATCAGAGTTTAGTATTCTTCTAATGAATAACTATCAAATTAAGGCAAGTTTGTGAATACAATATTGGAATGGATGTCCTGCTACCAGTTCATTTTATACAGATTTATGACATGATACATATGCTAATATAGGCCCAAGAATATGCATTTACCAACAAGAAATGTATTTACCAACAAAGCCAAATAATTATCACAAATATACTGGTACACAACTAGCATACAACCGCACAAGATTGGCAAATAACAGGCAAAGGGGTGTCACCCTAATAATCGGTCACAATATGTATTCCTCACAACCAATAATTTGTGCTTTTAGCACCACATTACAAGATTTCTCACAATGTTGCACAGGAATCTTGCCTGTTTCTTTTCTTAATCAATCTGATATAAGGTCATCCATTATGACTGAAGTAGGCTGGTATGGGTCAAGACAGATCAACAAAATGGTGCCATATGGTATACAGAACAGAGTGAACTTGTGGGTTGAAACCTACCAGTCTCTCTATATATCGGTATGTATTTATATAGTAAGGCAGCAACTATGACTACAGATCAAATCATAGTTCTTCGAAAATAAAAAGGTCTCACCAAGGTACACGGACTATTGTCTTTTATCACATTTTTTAACCAAGCCAATATTACAGCCTTCAAATGAATGCAACCAGCACTTGGCTGTCTACCAACACCAAGCTATGCATAGATTAAAAGAAGGAAAAAGCAAAGGCTGTCCTATTTCCAATTTGATTCCATTCAAATTTCTTCTGACAGACAGGCATCAAATTAGTCTAGAATCTTGAGACAGGTAGTAGTTCAGTGCTGGGAACACATTGCCAGGCCACAATCCTATTTTTAATTAAAATAATCTTATATAATATAAATTCATTGAAATCTGAAATGCAATCATTCATCTTGACCTCTTCTGGTAAACATATTTGAAAGAAAAGCTGAAGTCAGGTTCCTATATTTGGTTTTACCCAAAAATACAGCCTAGTTTCTACTACTATCTTCCATATCTCATTCATTAGCAACAGATTTAGGAATTCAGAAAATCAAGTTCATCAACTCCATGGTATCGAAATAAATATTGACTCCAACAAAAAAAATCAATAGAACTTATTGAGATGTAGTTTTTCAAGTTTTGCAATGGATTATGAGTTGAAAGAAGACTATCCCAGTACCCTATATAGCGATATTGTAAATACATCCAAGTTTCTTTTATCAAACAGTATATGTATGTACAGCAACTTCTACTTAATGGATACAATAAAAAATAAAACTTGATGAAGACAATATAGAAATCCATACCTGTTTTGGAATCCGCTGAAAGTGTTCTGCTTGTCTAACACCTACTTCAGAAAAGAAATCATGTTAGCAAAACCAACACTTAAGCAAACTCTACACAGCAACCACAAGAGAAGACAACAAGATAATCTACACTAAAAGAAGCTAATACCACCATAATCTAACACAGTAAATGTTTGCAACTTCCAGTCATTGCCATAATCAACAAGCACCGCATCTGGGCCAAAGCTAATGGGCTCCTCCCCATCCTTAACGGCTTCAATATGCAAAACAAAAGGTGCCCCAACATCCAACTTCCTGTTTATCAAAGACACTGCAAATCCCGCCTTGGTGCCTGCTGCAAAGCGACTCGTCTTTCCCAAACTTTTGCATATGACCTCCAAAAACTATTGGTGACAGCAAATTGTCAAATATTAATTAATGAGTTTTATTGAGAAGAAGAAGAAACACTATTAATAATAAATAAAATGAATGCACCCATAGTTCATCTCCTAATAAATGTAAATGGGCTCCAAATCTTATCCATGCATTGACAAAAAAAAAGGTTCATAATTCAACAAATCCCATATAGGTTTTGTTAAATCAAATGCAATAAAAAATCAAATTTAAAATTGAGATGAATGGTTTTCTTTCAATTTCATTGAGAATGGTGTTCTTTTTGCTTATAAAGTGAATTAGCTCAACACTATTTCTTAAATAATAACAGGCCAAAAAAAAAAACATAACACTGAGTAAAGCCAATGGATAACTTGGCAATTTAACATACACAACAAGACTGTATCAGAAAGATAGAGAAAGAGAGTACAGGAGGAGGAGGAGGAGGAGAATTGACTTTTGAATCTTCTTCTTGTTGTTCTGCCATGATATGAATCCAGAGGGAGAGAAGATTTTCAGCTCGTGTTTTTAATACTAGGCCAATATGGGCCATCGAGCTAATACATGGGCTCAATGTATAATCAGGACCATGAGCTCATAATCCATGAGACTTTTTTGGCTAAATAAATGAATTTGATTCTATATATATATATATATAAAGAACTAATTAATAAATTGTTCTGAGAAAGTACTTCAAACTATATTTATTAAAAGCAAATTCATCACCCATTACTTATAAAAGACATGAATGACTGTAATTAAACATTAAGCTTAAGGTTGCTCTTCCCTATATATCTATCTATGCATGGCTTGTACTAGCTAGCACCATCTCCATTCTCCTTCTCTTGACTGATACTATTATCATGCGTGCGTACTGGTGGCTAGCAAAACTGTAGCAAGACCTTTTCCATCATTCCCCTTGAGTACTAGTCCTTCCAAAGACACCATCTGTGCGGCCTTCTTCATGATCAGACTCCTTGATGAGGACGAACCATAGTTCCTCGTTGCGCCTAAAGGAATAAATCTGCACATAGTCATCTTGATGGAGCGCTCCCACATTCCTGACCATAACGTCATTCCAGCTACTTCTTAACGCATAGGAACTGCTGTTCTTCATGTTCCACTGCTTCAGCCTCAGTTGACTGGTGAACGTGCTATCTTTTTCATCACCAAGACCCAGTTCTACCAATGTTACTCCTATGCCATCGCCTTGACAGATAGTCGTCTTCTCATCACCAATTAAAAGACTTTCGCATTCATTAATTTGTCTACAAGGCATTGTGAAACGATCATGGTGTGCACTCGTATCAGTTTGGTACAACTTTTTCCTTATCCTTAACTTGAAATCCTTATCTCCATCTTCTCCGATTAGAGCTTTTATTTCATCAGAGAAATCAAAACCCAAGTCCAGTGCCCTTGAGTCACCCTTCCTTCGTTTGCTTGTCGACCTCATTCCCTCCTCCTCGTCATTATCTTCAAGTGCAAAGCATCGTTTTCTATTAGTACTATTGATCCTTTTCTCTTTCTGTCTCCCCTCTTTCTTATCTTCATGAGCAACACTAGTCTTAGAGTACTTGTTTTTGTTGACAAACCCATTAGGAATTCCAGATCCTCTCTCTTTCCTACCAAAGACAGTACCCTCCTCCTCCTCAAGAATACAATGATGATCGTCGTCATCATCTTGTCTGTTATCATAACTACTTGGGCTTTTCTTGGGATATATAAACCCTTGATCTCCACTTCTCTTCTTCTTGGGTATAACAGGCAATATCACAAGTGGGTGTGTAAATTGAGCATAGCTACTACCATCACTAGCGGGGCTTGTACTTCTGGACTTGGAAGACTCTTTCTTGGCACCATTGTTCCTCATCCACAACAAACCCTTGACAATTTCCTTCTCCATCAACGTAAATGCCTCATCATTGTCATCTGTTTCTTGTCTATACTTTTCAAACAGTTGATCAAAAGACCCATCGTCATATTCATCAATCATATCAGCAATGAATGTATGACGATCACTTTGACCGCAACCGCAAAGCCCTGCCATATCTTCAGGGATATATTTGCTAAATCTCTAACTCGAAGAAAGAAATCACCCAGGGACAACTCAAAAGACAAGCAAATTAAAGAACTGAATATGTTGGGGGTATTATAGCTGGCTGGCTGCGCACTGCATATATATATAGGGCAATGTGCATGCGAATCCATGTACAATCCGGACTTTTTTAAATAGATTTTTGTATATAATAGGGCAATGTACATGCAAATCCTTGTACTATCTGGACTTAATTAACTAGTTTTTTTAATCCTTTTCATAACAGGAAGACTTTACCACGTAATGGTGTAGGTTTGTATTTCTAATCCAACTGAAGAAAGGATTTTTTTTTTTTTTTTTTACAGTTTCCTGATTTCCAAGTTATTCAACAAATTATATTGAAAGAAAAAGTCGGTATTTCTTCGGCATATAGATTATTGAGCTGTCTTAGTATTTTAATTAATTGAAAGCTGGATGACAATATATACTCTATCTGTTGTTAGGTCTACAATTTCGTTAATGCCTTTCTTATGGGAATATTTCTGGTTAAAATAGATTACATGGAGGAACCTTTTTTCTTCTAATGGTGAAGCAGTGATGGGACCTCCCTCTTTTTTCTTTTTCTTTTTTAATTGTAGATGTCTGACTCAGCTTACATGTATCTCAACTAATTTCTCGAGATCCTGAAATTTACTACCAGAAAAACTTTTAGTGACTATAAGATTTGTGATATTCAAACTAATAATAATTAAAAAATAAATCTAAAACTTAACTAATTAAACTGATCCCTTAGAATTACAACTCCCTCTATTTTGACGCTGCTGGTGAGAGCGCCAACACCTCCTATATGCTTCTGTGTTCTGCTGGTGAGAGCGCCTACACCTCCTATATGCTTCTGTGTTTTGGGGAAGGTCAGAGTTAATGATGCTATGTTCTACGGCAAATCTTGGTCCCATTTGCACGTAGAACAACAGCAGACTTTGACCACTCTGAGTTTTACATTTGAGAGACGACATTGAATACAAGAAGGGCAATTCATGAGCGAAGGCTTGGTGCATTCTTGAGCCTAATTTGGGCTGAAAAACAAGAAGAGACTGCTGAAGGTTTACAAATGATAGGAAATTAAAACAAGATGTTTGATTTAGCTAGAACCAAGAGACCTAAACTTTCTGATCAATTGGAGTATTAAGTAGATACAAAATAAAGAATGTCTTCGTAACTTTCTCTGTTTATTTGATCTCTAGTTTTAAAACCAGTTTCTTGCAGACAGTGCTATGATCTTGAATTGCATTTCATATTTATTTCGTCAATAAATCTGGGAGTGTGTTTTTCTGCTCACGTAACGTTGACCGTGTACATGGAAATCGTTGCAAAGGTGCTACAAATCATGAATAGTACTATTGTTAGCTGGGGGACCTTATCTTGGATTGCAAAACCAGGTACCAAGCTTTGATCATCAATTTATATTTTGAATTTCTACTTCTCTGTATCCAAAATCTTAACAAGAAACCTGAGACTGCTAAAGGCTTAACAAATGAAACTATACAAACAAAAACCATTGTTTGTTTAGTGTTAGCTAGCACAACCAGAACATTAGCAAATATAAATGAAAACATCGTTAAAATTTATTCGTTTGTATATTATGATGACCTTTATTGACAGAATTTTCCATCCCTGTATTCATTGGTAAACATCGATAGAAAAATTCTCTTGGTATATATAAAGGGAATCGTAGTAGGAAAATAAAGAACGAAAAAAATAATCAAATTATACGATGATGTGTAACTTTTACATACAATATTATCGACGAAATTAACCCGACAATAAAGTACATCAGTAAATATGCCGACAGAAAAAAAAAATTGATATATACCGAAGGAATTACAGAGAATATTATAGTGGGATTTAAAAAAAGCAAATTGTATGGTCACGTGATATTTTTACCGACATAATGATCAACAGAGTTACTAACAAAAGAAT
>Ga0307511_10008056_pt1 | contig 10558 bp, 16 predicted proteins | sample 13_EM_MG_FD_200266 | JGI IMG/M metagenome (GOLD analysis project Ga0307511, IMG submission 200266) | Populus trichocarpa ectomycorrhiza microbial communities from riparian zone in the Pacific Northwest, United States - 13_EM | ecosystem: Host-associated > Plants > Roots > Unclassified | place... | reverse complement strand
GCAGGACTGACGTTCTAAATATCCTACGAAATAAAACCTGCAGTGGCCGCACAAGGGCTCGATTTTGGCGGGGGACAAACAAATGCAAACAATTACACCCGCCTCGCAGGCATTGCCCATCCCCATTTGGAGCTTTGCTAGCCGCGATCCTTCCCAAGTCCCCCACGACCGAAAATTTCTCAAACCGGGGCAATGAGCGCTGGAAGCTACCCTTCGCGGTCCTCTCACGACTCCGGCGATTCTGTACGGGCGCTGGAGCTGATAGAAGGCCCGTCGGGATACTCAGTTGCTCCCAACAATTCCAAGGCACGCATCCAGATCATACTCCGTCTCTGAACTCAAGTTTGAACCGGATATATTTCAGCTCTCGAGCACGTTGGATGATCCCACCTTTGCGTGAAGACGCACTCGCACTCACCTACCCGATCTCCAACTCGTGAATAAACTCGCCGCGAGTGTCAGTCAATTTGTCGACGAGTACGAATTGCCGGCTGATAATTGAGCTTTAGTTCCAAGGAGCGTCGTGATACCAACGATTCGAACAGCCCCGAGAGCCGCGCATTGGGGCATGGGTTTTAAACTTTATCAGCGGTGCCCAGTGCTGCAGACGCAGTGTCTCTCAATATGGTCAAACGAGGATGCCGCGGTAAAGAAAGAGAAAAAACGGAAAACACGGAGATGGTAACTCATGATCACGACCAGTCTCGAGTAAAACCTTCAAACGTTGACTTTGCGCAACTTCTGCAATGACAGTAAGCGCCTCGCATAGTTTGTCGACCTGACTGGCCTATTTTTCAACCTTTGGGAGTGTGGATTAGCCAGAAAACCACGAGATGGAATTTCACTCACTCGTATATCGAACACTAATGACTGTGCTCTCGTGCATTTCCTTGGGAGTTCCTAGGGTGGAATGCGCGGTATCCACGGTCATAATACATAACACTACCTTTCTCACGTTCCCCAACCTGGTGCATCTCCACACTTTCGCGCACATCCGCCACGACCCTCAAGGCATCGTTAAGCTCTCGCCTGGTCGCAGAACCGTTGGTCTCGTCCTTCCATGACCTTCTAATCCCATCTCTCCAGGCGCTGACGATGAACTCTTCCTCCACGCTTTCGTCAAACTCTACCCTCAAGGGGCCGTCATGACCGAAACCGAGCGTACTGACGGCCTTCAGAAAGTCATCTCGTGTAAACCTGTCCCTCGCCCGCTCCTCTAGAATGAGGTTTTGAAGATCCGTGGGAGTATCCTCACCCATCACTTGCATAGTTTGAACGATGTGAACAAGTGCGGTGAAGTAATCCATAGTACCAGCAGGGTCGCAACGACATTGCGCGAGGTATGCAAAATTCAGCAGTTCTACCCAGAATTTGGTAAGAACATGTCAGCAAAAGGAACATCGACGATACCTGGTGTATAAGACGAAGGCGTCAACCCCAGGGTTTCCCAATAACTGCTCAGCTCCATTATCTGCCGCAAGGATTCTGGAAGATCTCCACGAGGCGCTAAACCTCTGGTCAGCGAGTCGTGTCTGACGGGACTTTGGAACGCCAACATTGTTCCGGGTGTGCACCAATCTTGGTCTGGTACAGTTCTCGAACAGAATCAATCTTGACCGAGGTCCTAACCTTGTGGTGATCTACGAGTTGTGTTGCTGAGGGAGGGATGATATTTTGAACAACTGAGGTTGATGTCAGGAAGGGTAAAGAAACAAACCGTGTCGTTTTGTGAAATCAGCCTGCCAGGCGCTTATCTCTACCCATGCGCGGATGAGCTTCGCCCGGTTTGCGAGCCCCTCCGGACTACTGTTATCCAACACCGGGGCATGCAGGGCCAGTTCCCCTTGCCCGTTGTTCATGTGGTCAAGGTTGAAGCCAATATACCGGAAGGCCTCCTCTCTAGATAGATAAGAGGATGAGTGAATGGGATGTGTGGGGAGCGGTTAGCTTGCATGTTCTCGGACCAGCCGAGCTTCGACTGGAAGCTAGGCCTATGGACCGGTAGAGCCCTGGTCTCCCCTTTCCACAGTCGGTCTTCGATGATCCTTCCGGCGGTACTCAGCAACTCTCTCTGGAGCAGGATTGAGTCAACTCACATCAAAACCGTATCAAGAGTTATAGCGAGGGACATGGCTGGGGTTTTTCCAACGTGAGGATGTTCTAGTTTTTCTTTCACAAAGGCCTCGAATGTCCTTTGGGGGATGACGCCGGGGATGACGTTCGACGCGACACAGTAAAGCGAGCATTGACAACAAACGTATAGATCCAGGAGATCCCCCTCGGGTTCATGGGGGTCGTCAGCAGTGAGGCTAGAGGTACCGGTGTTTGGGCGGTCTACCGGCATACCCTGCCTTCGCCGTGATTTGGTACGAGAGTGGCGTTCCCAATCAGCGCGCTTGAAGGGGGGACTGATCTTAGATGCGTCCACTGCAGCTTTATAACAATGCAAGTGATGGGTCTTGTTTGACTGGGTGACTGACTGGGGGCTCCAATCAACGCAAGAATGAGTTTTATGCCGACGAGCTGGATCAGGAAGTGGGCAACCATCGTAAGACTTGGAAAGAGGTGGGTCTATGGTGGAAGATTTCCACAATAAAAGAACCCAGCGTTGTGCCTGCGGCAGTAGTATGCATTAGGGTGAGGGATAGACCTACGAACGTCGTCGGCTGAGGGAGGGTTAAAGATTGGTGGGTGGGATTCGGAGGATCGATGCCTCCCCCTGACCTCTGGAGGAGATGCAGACACCGAGAAGAGGGTGTGGTCAGCGTTGTGGAGATAGTGCTCGAGGAGGGTTGGTAGTATGCCCGCTCCAGGTCGATTATGAGTTTGCCTAACAGATGGATCCCACCAATTGGACTCCTCCTCCTCGACGCGACCGTCGATATTAACCTTCTGTACGGGGAAGTTCCCCCAGTCCTGGTCGTACTCTCCATTCCTGGTTTCGTGCCACACCTCCGTGGGCTGGTCCCACTCCGGTTGATAGGCAGGAGGAGGGGTCGAGTGGAACGTCTCTGGTGGTACAGGGGTCTCGGCGACTGTGGGAATGGCCGGCGACCGGTCTGGATGTGAGTGGGGGACCGGGATCGCGGGGAGTTGTCCTCGCGGCCTTAGGGAGTCCTTGCGCTCCATCGGAGGGGAGTCTGGGCGCTGGGAGCCGCGGGAAGAAGCTGGTAAGAAGCTCGTCGGTGATCTGAAGGCTGAGGTGTGGTGCTCGCGTCGTCACAGGGTTCGGGCGCTGGTCGCGATAAGGAGGGTGGGGTGGTGCCTCGACCGCCGTTGGAAGCGCGGTGGGATTACCATAACCGGTGGTGCTTAGTCAGCTGCGCACTCTCTTCATTCCTCTTTGGTCACCACGAATCCTGACCATGTCGATGGTGAAGACCACGTTTGCACGCTCGGGGTAAGAGAACGCTTCGAGAGGGCCAAATTATGCTGACCCTGGCTTCTTCCTAGCTGCTTTTCTCTGCACGCCGTTACTCGACCGCATAAACTAGTAATGCCAAGAACTCCAACGTCGGGTTCTACTTGATCTGGTCTGGGTGCCTACGCCTATCCCAATGACGTAACCCCCGTGTGCGGGTGGTGAAGCTAAATGAGACCAGTTCGCTTGGCCCCGGGAGCTTTGTCGGCTTTGGGCTCAGGGAGGTCGGGCACTAGTGGGCACCAGGTTCCCTCGGACGGATCCCATTGCTGACGCGACTGCGCAACCAAGTTAGTCTTCAAGTTGGGTGATAATGAGACCTCCTCGCTCCCCGCCGCCTCCTGCGTCATTGTCAAATCCCCACCCCGAGGGACTCAAGGACGCAAATGAAAACCTCGTGATCCGATCATATACACCCATTTCTCTGTCGAATACCCTGGAGAGTTAACCTTCCTTATCGAGAGATACGACAATGGTCTCGTATTCAAATACATCCACGACTTAAAGCCCGGTGACAGACTGGGGATCAAGGGCCCGATCCAGAAATTCCCCTATCGAGGTGACCCCGTTTCGTCCGCCCACTCCGACCCTCATGTCTAAACAACTCTAGAAAACGAATTTGAGGAAGTCTGCATGATAGCTGGTGGATCGGGAATGTCGACAACTTGCCTATTCAACTCGTTCGTTCGCTGACCGTTTCCTGAAAGAGCATCAATGTACCAGATCATAAGTCACGCACTCGCCAAGCCTGAGAACCAGACAAAGTTCAAGCCGCCCGTTGCCAATGTGTCCGAGAAGGATGTTCTGCTGAAGGAGGAACTCGATTCCCTCAAAAAATACGCCCAGACGTTTGACGTCTTCTATACCGTGGACGCTGCTGGTCCCGGTTGGAATGGGTAGGGTCCCGAGTGACTCGAGTCCCTCCTGAACACCACTGAAAGTCCTCCCAGCCGGAGGCGAGACGCGCGCCCATATCCAGAGGTTCATCGCTTTCGGTTCTACGGGTCATACCGCCCGGTAGTTGAAGAGTGCGACACGGACTTTCTGAGAGTATACGAAGAGAATTTAAATACGATGTCCATACCGTGAGTTCTGCGAGCCGCGTGAGGATTCATACGCTTACCCACAAGGGCAGCCTGGTTTGCTCTCCGCTGTAACCTCCGCGTTTGTCCACCCCCACCCCTACTCAAGCAAGGCCCGAACGAAGAAACCGCCTGCCTCCTTCCAGTCTTCCTTTACAAGATGGACAACACGACTTTCGGAGATTACGTTCCTCCAGCCCCGCAGTTGTCCGGTCCTCCATTTGCACTCGTCCAGGTTCAGGCCGTCCTGTACGCCATTCTTCTCTCCGTTTCCCTGTAAATGCTCGGGAAGCACTGGTTGGCCCGATACACTTTCACCGACACGTGGGGAGGCATCTTCGAGCGCAGCCGGAATCGGCAGCGGAAGCTCAACGGGATCATCATGCGGCGCTGTCGTGTGATCGTCATAGTATCCTAGATCGCTCGCCTGTCTTCGGATTCACCCCGCAATGATCGTATTTTGATCTCGTGTGTCATCCACTTTTGGGGAAAACCCACAATACATTTTTTTGGAGGCGGGAGTTCCGAGCAAGCAAATCTCAGGCATCTTCTAGTCTACCGGAAATAAGGGGGAATGGAAACCAGAGGCTGGACACAAACGCCAGGAGAGGAGTTCGTTCGCCGCGTCTACTGAGGTCACCTTTTTGGTGTCGATTTCAGAGGTGGCAAACAAAACACAAAGGTTTACGGTATTACATTTGGATGACGTGAAAGATTAGATACACTATAATACCGACGTCAAGGCGCAACGCGTGAGTCCGGACGCCCACATACCAAGCAGGATATGATTCCGCTATGGGCATGTGAACAAGAGAGTAAAAGGGACAAGAGAGAGGCGATGCCATCGAAAATTGTTCCTAATGGTCACCCATCGGATAGTCCGGGGAAACTGAGCGTGCTCCGCTGATGTGAAGAAAAGGGGTAAGGTGTGGCGAGATGTGTAACGAAGATGTGGGTGTCGGAATCCGTGTGGAGATGAACGGGGGAGGGGGAATGGGCAAGGCTGAGGGTTCGGGACGGGAAGTCATGGGCACGGGAGGGGAAGCGTACACATAAATGTCGCGCGAGATCCTACACGAGCCCGCCCAGATTAGTATACAGCAAAGTGGGACTAGTGGATAGGACGTACGAGCGATCGCTTCGATATTTGCCTCCAGCAATATATCCTTCAGTTTCCCATACTGTTCTTTCATTTTCCTGAATTGCCAGCCACTGACACCCGGAATGTGCTGCCTGAGATGATCCATTCCCCGATCCAATTGCCCGAGCACATAGTCTAGTCGTTGGATGAGATCCGCGCGATGATGGCCCATCCCAATTCCACCAAAATCTTCGGGTATCGAGACACACATCTCATCGAAACCGGAATCCCAGAGAGTATCCCACTCGGACCAAACAAGAACCAGGTATGACTTGAAAAGTTCGGGGTCCTCGAGCCACCGAACCGCCTTGACGTTGTTCGCATAAGTTCCAAACCGACGTCCCTTACAGGCAGGTGGGAGGGAAGGCTGCTTTTTCAACCACGACCAAACGTCGAGGGTGATATGTGGCCATAACTCCGTCCGAAGCGCGATCCGCAACAGGGCGCGGATTACGCTTTGAGCAGCTTCCTCGGAATATGGGATCGCAGAAACTGCCGCCGCCCATTGTTGGACTAGATCCCCCCTCTCGCCCAACGAGTTCCAGCGAAAGTGGGGTGCCACAAGTATGATGGCGCGTGGGGTTGCTTTGGGAGGCAATATATTGGCAAAGTGACTGGGGCGATACCACACGAACCCCAACACAGCTGAAGCCCTTGCCGCGCGTAGAAACGCATCAAGCATCCTAGGCTGTCCATCTCGCTCCTGCCAGGTCGCATACGGGACGAATGTGGTGATTGCCTCATGCTTGCCCCAGAGGGCGCGAAGGTCTCCAGCCTCGGCCATCGTTTCCACTTTCTGAATTATCAGGCTTGAGATTTGCTGTACCCTAGTACTAATTTAGGGTCAGAGTGATGTTCATCTGTCGGACACAAACACACCTCTCGTCTGATGTCGTGGTTCTGGTGTTTGGCAGATCACAACCGAGGTCGATCGCAACGATCAGGAGGCAGTCGGCGACAACGGATGCCGGAGGTAGGGGATCCAGAGAGAGGGAGTGAAGTGCGAAGCGGAGAATCCAACGGGGGACCTTCACCCCACGTGTCCTTTGGTATTTGAACCAGGCGATCTTCACGAGATTGTGCACAACTATGGTGTGCTCATAGATGGATGGTTTGTACTCGTTCCATTGGAAGGACCGACGCCCCATGGATGGAACGAATAAGCAACGGACCGCATTCATGACGTAGTAAAACTGGTGACCACGAAAATCGGCCTGGGTCGAGAAAACCTTGAGGTAACGCTGGCGTACGTCCTCGAGGGCACTTGAAGTCGGGTCCGTGGCGAACAGATGAGAGGTGGTGTTCAAAAGGGACAGGGCGGATGCGGTTGCAAGCTGCTCAAACCCTTGCACGACAGCCACATCCAATTTGTTGACATCCACCCTCAGGCAACCGACGAAAGCACCGAAGCAATCCGCGGTAAGGGTGGGACCAAAGTCGGCGAGTGTTTGCATCGTCGCAAGGTGTTTCAAGGTGGAGAGGTGGGCGGTTTTGTCCAAAGAAGTTTGGAGCATCCACGAAATACATCGCAAGTCTAACACAGCTGTTTCTTGGTCCAAACTGTGTATTTGAGGGGAGAGGGTGTCGAGAATGCAGCGGTACACTGTCCTGCAAAACGCGACCAACCGCCGAGCTATCGCTCGCCCGATATTACAGATATCGATGACCACCACGATAGGTACGAGGAGTGGGAAGGGTAGGGAGTTTGCGATGTTGGCCGCCGAGTACCAGGGCCGCTTCAACGACGACTGCCACTTGACAAATAAGTGACGACACGAGGAACTCTGTATGAAACTAGAGGACTCGGCGAAAATATAGCGGGTATGGTGGAAGGAACAGCGGAATATATGGCGGAAGATGTGGGCGATAGGAGTTTGATACGGGCAGCTCTCGGAAACCGTGCCTGCGACGACGGCGAAAATGTAGAAGATGATGCCTAACGAAGTCACACTGAGGACAACGGATGCGACAGTGATGTTGATCTCCCAAAGATAGCGAGAGAGGGCGCAGCCAAGAAGTAATAGCGCGGCCTGCAGCATGAGCGGCAACGACTCCATCACATGGTCAAAATACCAGGCAATGACGCCGTCGAGTTTGCGTTGTCGATTCTGACTGCGTTCGACGGTGGTCCCTCGCATGTCAGTCGACGCATATCGGTTCAGCCATTGTTTGCCGAGCATCGCGAGAAACGCGGAGAAGAGGGAGGCGGCGAGACTCGCGAAAAGGATGGCTTGGACGTGGACAATTGTTTGGGGAGGACCTGCCCACTGTGGGAGGGTTGGAACATCGTTGCCGAAGGTGGCATTGTCGATCTTGTGGATGAGGACACGAAGGAGAGCCGCGGTCTCACTATTCGGGTCCTGGTGGAACTGGGAGTTGACCTCGATGATGAATGCAGAGGCTACTGCGGAGAACAGACCAGCCTGGTACCCTGTTAACAGGCGTCCGCCAACACCTCGAACAAAACTCACGAAGATCAGAGTGGTGTTCAGATCCTCGTCGTACTTCTTCATGAACTCCCTGTCGTACTCCTCAGCCTCCTTGCGGTAGTTCTCAAAGAAACGAGCCCGGTGATCCCCCTGGGTGAACAGTGGATCCTGCTTCTGACTGCATGGACATTAGCGACATCCTAGCCAGGCAAGAAAGGAACCTTACCTATCCGCCCGTCGCCCACCGCCCTGTCCGCTACTTTCGTTCCGCACCTGGCTCCACTGACGGTCCTGGCTGCATTTGAAGGTCAGATATCGGAAATCTGCCGGTTGTAGAACGTAGAAACCATACCTCGATGGAGGGACTCCTGGACCACGATGCTTCATTGATCTAGAGAAACCCTTAGCGAGCCAAACGACGCTGGAGGAGTTCAACGTGCCGTCTTCGTTTTGTACCCTTTCCATTGACTGAACCTTTCCCAGGGTCCGAGTCTCCCGGATCTTCGTCTCTACTCCTCCGACTATAGACACGAACAAGATGAGTCGTGGTATATCGTGGGGCTTTCAGACTCACGGGTTCTCCACGATCTCGTCTAGGTCAGCCATAATGGACGGTGGGGGAATAGAGGACGATAAGAGGAGTGAAGGCGGTGAGCGCCGAGTGTCTGTCCGTAGTTGACACATGACAAGAGCGGACACAATCTCGGGTGTCAAATCGCTCGATGGGCTCCCCTGTTCCTGACTTGTTCTTTTGAGCCCACCGTCCAGCGTGGGAGTCCACATCGGTGCGGAACGTAATGGCCATACACGGAATGTGCGGGAGAGAGAAGGGGACGCGGCAGCACGATGAAGACGGGAGGGGGGGAAACAGAAATCCTGACGCAAACTATTTCCAATCTCATGAAGAGTAACACAGCCTCTTCATCTATGGCCGACAAAGGGACAATTGGGAACGGCGGGGAGGACTCTGCACAGCGATGGCAATTGAACATTCTGAACGGCCGTGGACGTGAACTTGACATTGAAGCCGAAATAACGAGAGTGACTTACTTGATACAGCGTAGAACGCTCCCCGGCGAGTCGCTTGGAGGGCTGTGGCCCTCTCACCAGTTTCGCCGCCATCTCTTTCAACTATTTCCTGCGGTGGATGGAATCGGGGCGAACGGCGGCCTCAAGAAGAGCTTTCCGCGTCACGTGGGCTGATCCTCCAGACTCGAGTTCCATGCAACTTCGCCTTTGTTGGCGGTGATCCTTCCCAAGCCCCCACGACCGAAAAAATCTCAAACCAGGGCAATGAGCGCTGGAAACTACTCTCCACGGTCCTCTCACGACTCTGACGACTCTTTACGGGCACTGGAGCTGACGGAAGGTCCGTCGGGATACTCGGTCGCCGGCAATTCCAGGACACGCGCATACAGATCATACTCCGTCTCTGGATTCAAGTTCGAACCGGATTTATTTCAGCTCTCGAGCACGTTGGATGATCCTCTTGAAGAGCGGAGCGGAGAGCTGGGGGAGAAAAAGCAGATCGGTTTCGCCAAAGGCGTTGCGTTGTGCGTGGGCTTGCAGGTGCGAACCCAACGACCTATTTCCTCCCCGTTCGATTTTTAACATTAAACTTCGCATCCTAGATTGGATCCGGTATATTGTATGCGTTCAGTTCCCTCACCGCACTCTCCACTCAACTCGAACCGACAGCTCTTCTCCAGGTATCGTGGTTGCAAATACCCAAAGTGTTGGAGCAAGTTTGGCTGTCTGGGTCGCTGCAGGTGTGCTGGCGTGGACGGGTGCCAGCAGCTTCGCGGAACTCGGAGCTTCAATACCCGTTAATGGAGGCGCCCAAGCATACCTCGCCTACGCTTACGGTCCTTTGATGTCATACCTCTTTACTTGGACCTCGGTCGCGCTCAAACCTGGAGCAAATGCGGTCATCGGTCTGATATTTGGTACGCGTGCGTTTATCATTGATCCTCTCATGCGTGTTGAAGTTGGACCCCAGCTGAATATATGAACCGCTTGCTGTTTCATACCACTTCCGCCGATGCATCTCCTGATAGCATCCCTCAGTGGGCCATTCAAGTTACCGCAATTATATCTGTAATTCTTGTCACGATCCTATGCGTCGCCACGCCCTCGTTGGGTACACACGCTGCCGTGGTGTTCACTACCGTCAAAGTTTGCGCATTAGTATGTCGATCACAGTACTTCCCACCACTCTCCTACGGGTTTACTGATGGAAGAGTGCCATGTTCCTAGGGCCTAGTTTGTATATTGGGGGTAATCCACATCGCGCGAGGAAAGGCCTCTACATCGTTAACCGAACCATTGTTCGAAAACTCGAGTACTAGCCCAACTTCGTACGCTCTTGCCTTCTACTCCGGTCTCTGGGCTTTCGACGGCTGGGATCAAGCTAACTACGTGGGCGGAGAGATGAAAAATCCCCAAAGGGACCTCCCGAGGGTCATCCACTTCAGCATGTTTCTCG
>Ga0307511_10008055_pt1 | contig 10558 bp, 11 predicted proteins | sample 13_EM_MG_FD_200266 | JGI IMG/M metagenome (GOLD analysis project Ga0307511, IMG submission 200266) | Populus trichocarpa ectomycorrhiza microbial communities from riparian zone in the Pacific Northwest, United States - 13_EM | ecosystem: Host-associated > Plants > Roots > Unclassified | place... | reverse complement strand
GTCGAAGATCTCGATGTTTGCTTGTGATGACCTGGAGCACGAGGGAGATCCATCTGACGTGCAGCGATCCGGGCCGGAAAACCACATCTCCAAGCTTTGTTGCTTCGAAAGGTTGAACGGGGCCAACATCGAATCAGATGCTAAACAGAAGTAAGTTACTTCCGTGCCGATGCATTGGACGTCCGACGGACATACCATAGGCGTAGTAACCAGTAATGTCGAGAGATTGGCAAGGGGAACATTTTTCCACCAACACCATTGTCAGCGAAACATCCTCCTCGCAGAACCACGTCAGGTCGTGGCTACAGCGACCGCGATCCCCCATACGAAACAACCTTGAGCTTCCTGGCCTGCAAACCTCAGGAGGTCTGAAGTGGCTAAGGCCGTCCCCTGAAAATCACCAAACATCCTTCGCACCCCATCCCGAAATACTGTAATTCCTCTGGCAGCAGCAACCGTACCGTGACAGAATCAGAGCTGTCCCGGGTTGCGATGTCTCGTGGGATAGAGGAACACCGGATTCTTGACCGCCTTCGTCGAGGGTCAACTCCACATTCCACGCTCGAATCGCGCATTTGGCCGGGTTCATTTGAATAGCGAGGGTAACGGATTACCGCCACCAACGGATGAAGACGGTGAAGCAAGGAGAAGGGGTTCTCTTCCTGGCGCACGGGAAGAATGCCGCAAACGGATGGGGGGCTGGCTGGGAGCACTTGACAATCTCGACTCGTAAGAGGGAAGCGAGCACAGCCAATAGGTCTCGGGTGGTGGGTAACAAAATTGACGCGTTCCCCATGGTTGGCCCGGGGGAGGACGGATGAGACGGGTGACCACATGACGACCCAGAGCTGGTATGACCGTTCTTGGGTGTCGACCGGGCTTGGATGACGCGACGATAGGGCACATCGCTTCCGGGACGCGGTCAATGGACGCGTTAGTAGCGGTAGTTTCGGCGCGGAGTTGGTGTATTTTGCCGGCATAGGGAGACACAGCTTGAAACAAACTTCTGATGTCGCGGGGCGAGCGTTGGCCATCCTGGTTGGCATGTGGGCTATCCGAATGCGGCGTGGAGTAGTGGAAGAGAAGTTCTTGAAGTGAGACTGTAGAAGATGCGGAGTAGGCGATGCTAGTGAACTCCCAACCCCACGGTTCCGGTGGAATTCACGAGAGGGTGTCCTTTGGAAATGGGTGCCGGTAGGGGGTTATCTCTTCGGAATGCGGTTCAGGCTAATGTAGATATGGTTTTAGAACGGCAGTCTATTTCTAAGCGGGAATTGCTCACGGATATTGAGGTGGCATATTGAGGTCTTCCGTCGCGTGCATCCGTGGATTTACCTCTGGTAACCACTTCACTCTGGTGACGCTCGCAGTTCCGAGGAGATTTGGGGAGAGGATGACGATGCTTTGAGTGTGCTAACAAAGTCCCGCCTCATTGATTGCGTCGATATCAACCTGATCAGTGGAGGAATTGCAGTGGTGAGGCTGGGACCTGTGGGCTGGGGCACTTGGTGATGGACGGGTCCACGGCGAAGACGTTTGTGCTACCGGTGACGGGGAAGCGAGCAGAGAGGGAAGGGGACTGGTTGGGCCGGGGCTCTATCACTCTCCAAACTCTGCGAGTTCCTTTGGGTAACCTTGCTTCCTTTTCGGTCGTTTTTCTCGGGTCTCCCGGTCTCCTTCCACGGACCGATGCTTCGGATTTCTGGACCGGAGAAGAATTCCGGATATCTAGATGCGGTTCCCTTGGAGCGATCTCTCTCTCTCTTGTTTGAATGCCGGTCCTCGTCGTGGCTGACCTGCCTCGAATCAGAGTTCACCTTTCCCAAGTGTCCCCCGTCGATTGCTTGTTTATCATGTATCGGACGATAGGAAACTGATGTCCTTCCTTTCCACCGATGTATCTGCGAATGGAGAGGTATACACATGACACACGACATACGGCGGGCACACTCTTTCAGCTGTAACAGCGACCATCGTCTTGACCTCAAGGCTTCCCCACCTCTCAATGGTACCCTCGACCTCCATCTGAGTGTGGGGACTCCGAGACTCGAATGCGACCCGATGTGTGCCCGGCTCACCTTCAGTAACCTCGCAACGTTCCTTTCCGGTCTCAAGTTCCGGTCTCTCAAGTTGTCGGGGTGCATTGACAGTAATCTCCAACTCCTGGTTGACGCTTGTGTGTACCTTGGTGGCGAGCCCGCCGCGTTGGGCGGTGAAGGTAAGGTCAAGGAGCTGGCTGAAGAATCATTTCCGTTGACGCGGAAGAACGGGAGGGTGGTGGTCGAGATGCCGCCTCCCCGAATAGTAGATCGCCGTAGTGAACTCGATGTTGGATTCCATCTTAGGTGCAGTTGTTTGTGCCATAAAAAATCTACTTACGCGTCCGGTAGGGCGTTTCGCCAGGGAACAATGCAAGACCTGTGATCACGCCGGCCCCCTAGCATTGCGTCTCAGGCCGAGCAAAACAGCTCGTCAACTGGCATTGACAGACAGTAAATTCGAGTTGGTAAAATCGACCCTGGGAAGGAGCGATGTCGACGTCTATTCAGATAAGAAATTCTGTATGCCCTTTGCTTTGTAATGCTTCTCCAACTCTGCACAGATATCCTGACCCAACCCGTCCTCAACCCCTACCAATGGTTCAATCGTAGCAAGCGGGTTCCCCTCCTCCATACGCCGCCTCGAGGCAGCGGCGAGAAATCGGAGAGCCCCCTCGCAGTCATCCCGGCTGATCGCAACCCGAATGACCTTCAGCCCCAGAAAAACTCCGGTTATGAAGAGGATGCCCGAGAGGATGTTCCTGACAAAACCAGCCGCCCCATCAAATTCGAGAACTTGGACTGCGTCGAGAGACCGGAAAAATTCGAATAATTCCGGTCTCCCGTCAAGATCCCGAAGGGTCATTCCTTGACCCAGGCGCAAGGCGGTGATGGCTGCCCCCAAGTGCCGCAACGGGTAAAAGTCCGGGCCTTCCCCAATTGATTGCGAGAACTCGAAGGTGCAATTGGAGCCATCGGTGGCTACCACTCGAATTCTGGGAAAGTTGAAGGATAATCTGGCAGTGTCTAGACTCTGGAATTGCGGGATGCGGATCAGGTTGAGAATTATTTCGAGGTCACGGCCGAGAAGCCAGTAAATCCTGAGGAATTCAAGATCCGTCATGGGAGTAGCTGTGCTCCCCTGGCGGGCGGGGGTGTAGAACTCGCAGTTGTTGATCACCAGAGACTTGACAGATGTGTTGTTGCTAAAGAGTATCTGGAGCTCCGCTGGGGAGATGATGGCTGGTCCAACAGACCTCGACCTGGGTCCGATTTCGCACGACTCCAGACCTTTTACCACCTCCACTAGACCGCCGGACACCCCGAGGTACTTGAGCTCCCTGATACGAGGTAATTGTCCCGCAAACAAGTGGTCTGGAATGGGGATCAAACATCTGGTTCCTTCGACGTGGGTAGCGCGGAAATCCAAACGTTCCAGGTTTGGAAGCGTCTCCATGAAAAACGGGTGGTTTAATAGTATTGGTTCGCCGTTATCATGGCGGTCATCGTCGTCCCAACCTGGATTGGATAAACGGAGCAGGATGTCGAGGTCCCTTATTCGAGAGCGATGGGGGAATAATTGATCGAGAGAAAGTACAGCCTCGTGACGACGACACACCTCGAGGTCGTAGGTATCGGCGTGAACTGCGGTTGCTGAGTCCTCGTAGCGACATGGAGGGTGTTCGTATGTGTCGGTGAAATTCGCAATGACGGTCAGTGGAACGTCTTGGCTGCGTGTGAGCCACTCGGAGATAGCGCTCGGGTTGCCTGGCTTCATGTATAATGTGGACCACATCCTGGGGTAGGACAAGAGGAGCGTTCTCCAATACCGACAGACGCGTGTTAGAGCGATGAGCTGTCCAGCGTGTTCTTCGGGCCCGTGGTCAACGGAAAGATAGAGAATCCTTTCCAGAATCTCTGGGGGAATCCGGTGCGTCGCGGTGCCCTCGTTCAGAAAGTTTGCTACGCGCCTCATCGCGGTCCTCAGCACCCTGTACAATTCTTGAGCCTATGGTGGGTTGGAATGTAGACTTTTCAGGAGGGCGGGTGCAAACTCACAGCAGCTACATCTCCCAGATAGTCCCCTTGACTGTTTGCTGGCGATTGGTTGACGGCCCAGCGAACACTTTGCACTCGGCTGACCTGGATTGGAGGATCTCCTTGCCTGCTGACGCCATCGTCTCCTTGATCTTTGCCAACATGCCGGGGGGGACATTGATTCTAGGCATCACAGCAGGATTTCGGAAGAGAGGTCGAAGATGGGATTGGTGGTGCGATGTGAGAGGAAGAGGCGTGGGTCCGCAATCGTGATACATCGGCGCCATCGTCCACTGATGACGTACAACAAGGGTCTCCCCAGCCTCCCAGAAGATATCACCTACGAGATCTTCAGTCTCCTTGACATAGGGGCACTAAATCTTGCTCTCTGACTGGCAAAACATTGACCTGCTCAGCGAAACCGTCTATCCATCGAACACTAGTATACCCTACCGCATGGCCTGGAGCTCCCACGGCTCCCGTCATTCCTGGTCCTTGCTGGAGCGACTTGAGGGGGCTACAAGCTCTAGCAAGACACGTACTCCTCCAACACATTCGCCACCTTTTGATCTCCCTTCCCGATAGTGAACCGCTCTTCTTACACGATCTGCAACCCTACATCCAACTGCTCCACAGCCTCACAAACGTCAGAGGCCCAAAGATTCGTCTCGTTGGTTAAACGTCACTTCAGGTGATAGTGACAAGGACTCCACATTGTCCAAGATAATAGCACTCGAACTCGTCATGGCCTGACATAACAATACCCCGTTAGCGGTAGGAAGTAGCAGTGGTTACGGTACTTACATGAAAGCAAACATCACCCAATCAGGTCAACTGTGACCATACCTCTCTTCACCATCTCCGGCAACAGACACCCAACATAATCCCCCAGGTGCCCATCCCACCTTCCCCTCGTCCATATCACATTTGTGTGAATTGAAAATGACTCCCAGAGATCGACCAAGATGCGATCAAGGTCCAACCACTCCTCAAGAACCCCTTCTCCAAGAGCATACCTGAGTTCTTGGTGAACGCTGATGTAGGTCAAGTAGTAAGGCACGTCAACAGAGATTCGTTGGAGATCTCGATGTTTGCTTGTGATGACCCAGAGTGCCAGGGTGATCCATTCGACTCTCAGCGATTCAAGCCGGAAAACCGCATCTCCGAGCTTTGTTGCTTTCGAGAGGTTGAATGAAGTCGACCTGGAATCTGCCAGAGAAAGGGGTAAGTTACTTCCGTGGGAACGCAGAAGTAACAGACATACCGGAAGAGCTGTCGTAAGTGATGTCGAGAGATTCGAGGGTATGAGAGCACTTTTCCACAAACGACGTTGCCAGCGGAATATCTTCCCCGCAAGACAACTTTAGAATGAGCTTCCGGAAGTGTATACCGCCCGATAAGGACAATAATCGATGTGCAATGGGCTCCATCCCTCCCCTCATATCAAGCTTCAGTGACCCAGTAAACATGGTCAAACTCGAGGGGTGCGTGGGAGTCGATGGCCTATTCAAGCTCCCGTCGGGTTCGACCGGCAAATGGCAACAATCAGTCACAGACAGATCCTCAAGAAGAGGGAACGAAAGGATGAGGTCGAAAAGCTGTGGGGAGCGGAAAAGGACAAAATCCACGCGGAGAGATTTTATGACGGGCGAGATTCCATGGAATAGCGCAAAAGTGTCTCCCCACCCACGGGCAAACCGCTGCCGGCTACGGCCAATCATCACCAAGCGCACAAGGTGAGGAAAACCACTGATCCAACAACCCGCTTCTGCATCTGTGGCCGTGACGACTTGAGGGCGACGAATGAACAGTGTTTTGGTGTATCGTGCAGGGGAGGTCGAAGGGTCTGGAAATGTCTTCTTCCATGATTCGTGGCTCCCCGCGGTTTGGAAAACGACCTCGGCGAAAAGATGCGTTCGGGCACGCGGGATCCACGATTTAGAGACGAGGCAGCAATTCCTGAGCGGGGTTGTACTGTTGTGCAGAAGGTCGACGATGTGATCCAGTATCTCGCACGGGAGGTTCGACATCGTGGTTCCTGGCAAGACGTTAAAGTATCCGTTCTGGCGCTAGTTGCGATTGGTCGACTATGAATCAAAGTACGGTCAGTGAATCTAACGAAATACAAGCAGTGTACTGATAGTTTGATGGTTATAGAGCACGGTGAAGCCAAAGAACGCAGTTCACCATTTTGGCCGAAGGGCCCTCCACTGCTCGTTTACCTTTGAAGGTCACCTTTAGAGTCTCTCGGGTTAACAGGCAACAGAACCGGGACTGGAGCCGTCAACCAGAATCCAATGATTCCAGGACCCTTTGTGCCGCCCCACCCAAACGTTCCCCACAAACCTGGTGTCCGCACGACCACATCCCGTAGGTCGATGCAGTTTCTTATGCCCTTTCCTCTTCCGGACCCCCACGTCTCCTCCTTCCCTCTCGTTGACCAGAGACTCCGTGTCGGGGGCCACTTGAACCGTTATATGCACCACCACAGGGCACACACATCAGCTTCTCTCATCCTCGCTTACTAGCAACAGTTACTGCACTCACACAAACGCAGGCGACATCATCCAACCAGCTCAATCATCCCCCTCTTCGTAATCTCCGGCAACATATGCCCAATACAATCAGTAAGGCCAGATTTGCTCCTTGTCCGCGGACGTATTGCACTTGTGCGAATGGAACGGGACTCCTGGAGGTGGATCAAGAAACGATCAAGGTCTAACCACTGCCCAAAAATCCCTTCTCCGATAGCTCGCCCGACATCTGGGTAGATGTAAGATGGAATGATGGTCAAGAAAGGAGGCGCGTCGATTGAGATCTGCTGAAGATCTCTATGTTCGTGTCCAACAGTTTGGAGCGCCACGGTGATCCATTCAACTCTCCGCGATCCGGGCCGAATAACCACGTCCCTGAGTTTTGTCGCTTTCGAGAGGGAGAGGGAAGTCGACTTCGGCCCATCTAAAACCAGATATAAACTACCCATGAGGGTGCAGATGTCTGTGGGACGTACCACGCAAGTCGCAGCAAATGTAGAGAGATTCGAGGGTATGGGAGCACCCTTCCATCAACGCCGCCGTCAGCGAAATGTCTTCCTCGCGGAACCATGACAAAGTGAATCTCCGGAAGTGGATACCACCCGGTTGGGACAGCAACCAATTTACAACAGGCCCCACGGGACCTCCCTCCAGATGAAGGTCCAGGGCTCCAGTGAACACGGGTAAGCTCGAAGGCTGCACGGCGATTGGCATGGATGGCCCATCGGAATCACCGCCATTCTCGGTCGGCACATCTTGACAATGGCCCATATCCAGATCCTCAAGAAGAGGGAATGAAAGAACGAGGTCGAAAAAGTGCGGGAATGGAAGGCGGGACAATCTCATGCAGAGAGATTTGATGGCTGGTGAGAATCCGTGGAACAGGACGAACACCACCTCCCACCCGCGGGCTGACACATCCTGACCACCCAACTGCAAGTGCTCGACGCCAGAGAAGCTTGCTATCCAACCGCCCGCTTCCGCACCTTCGGCCATGACGACTTGGGGACAACCAATCCACAGATATTTCGCGTAATACGCAGGGGAGGTCGAAGGATCTGGAAATGTCTTCTTCCATGATTCCAGGCTTTTCGCGGTTCGAAAGCTGATCTCGGCGAAAAGGTGTCTTCGGGTACGCGGGACCCACGATTTTGAAGCGAGGCAGCAGTTTCTGAGCTCGAGCGGGACTTGACCGAAAGTTTGACCGTCGTGGACAAGATCGACGATGTGATCCAGTAACTCGCATGGAAGACTCGACATCGTGGTTTCCGTGGTCGTTATAGCACCCGGCCTGATCCGGCGCTCAGGCAGCTCCTCCCACTCACGATCATGTGCGGGAATTACAGCTGAAGTGCGATCGACGAACCTAGACAAAACAACATAAGTGCGCACCATTTCCACTGAAAACTTCCGCTCGCTCCCCATTGAAGGAGTCCATCTCCAGAACCTCCCGGGCTGGCAGGCGAGTCCGGAACCGGGATCGTCGAGTAGAGTCCAACGATCCCAAGAACCTTTGCGCCCACCCGAACCCTCTTCCCAAGGTAGACTGGATGTTCACGCAAGTTCAGCATGTACGCCTGAATCCAGGTGAATACAAAACACCTTATCAGGGAAGTGGCGGACCCTGGCAACCCCGCCGGGACGTGGGGATAAGTATTATATCCAAACCATGGCATTGTGGAGGTCAAGGGCAGTTTCTATATTCAAGTCCTTCGGACTTCCATATCTCCATTTTTTATCCGTGTCAGGCACTACGCATATCGTTACTGACGTCGTTATGAGGTCCATCCGAACTTCTCCGTCCCCTCCATCGTTGAGTCCACTCCTGACCACAACTACCGATGTGGAGCAATCGTTCGTGACAAGGGTCGCGCCATCCATGGTTCGAGAACGGTGGGTGACCAACCAGATCATGGACCCTCCCCACTCCCCGCTACTAACTCTGAACAAGCCACCCCATTGAAATGTAGCGGCCAAATTATATCTCCGTTTTCTTCACCACTCGCCTGTTAAATCTTCTCTTCCAAGTGACACGTATCTTCCAAGCCATGAGTAGGGAACGGGCCAAAGTGGACAACGCAAGAAAAACATCCGATCCAACCATCCGTTTCCAAATCTACGGCCGTGACGACTCCGGGACCATAAATAGACAGATATTTTGTGTAACACGCGGGGGAGGTTGAAGGATCTGGAAATGTCCCCTTCCATGATTGCAGGCTCTTCGTGGTTTAGAAATAGACCTTAGCGAAAAGGTGGATTCTGGTGCGTGGGATCCGCGATTTGGAGACGAGGCAGCAATTCCTGAGTGAGGTTTGACTGTCGTGTAGAAGGTCGGCGATGTGATCTAGTAACTCGCATGGGAGATTCGACATCGTGGTTTCCGCCAAGAGGGTATAGCGTCCGTTCTGATCGGCGCTTGGCCTTCGCTCTTGGCCTTCGCTCACGATCCCCTTAAGTACTTATGCAGAGATCTAGTACAGGGAATGGAAGCGTGAAGTATGGTCAAGGAGTGTGACAAAGCCCGAGTGTAGTACTAATAGTTATAAAGTGTGTTGGAGCCAACAAGTGCAGAGTGTACTAATCATTTTGACCGAAAGTCCCTCGGGGGCTGAGTTCAATGATCGCAGGACCCCTTAAACCACCCCGCCAGAGTCCACACCATCCCCACCGACTACATCAACTCCTCCACCCTTGAGTCTATCCTAACCGGAGCTGTAGGTGCGGGGCTATCTTCGACTGGGGGCATCGGGGATCAGCGACGACGTAGCAGTAGACGTCTGGGGTGTCTGCTGTGAGAGTACCCGACAAGAGAACATCCCAGTCAACAGTGAGAAGCAACGAGGGTCGCTGTACTTACACGATAACATGTATCATTCGACCAAGTTAACGGTGACCATCCCTCTCTTCGTCATCTCCGGCAACAAACACCCAACATAATCCGCTACGACCCCTTCTCGCCCGCCCCTCGCCCATCTCACATTTGCGCGGATCGAAAAGGACTCCCAGAGATGGACCAGGGTGCGATCGAGGTCCAACCACTGCTCAAAATCCCCTTCTCTGATGGCTTGCCTGACGCGTGCGTCTCCGTTGACAGGGAGACGGGCCCAGTAGTGGGACACATCAACCAAGATTCGTCGAAGATCTCGGTGTTCGCGTGTGATGCCCCGGAGTGCGTGGGTGATCCATTCAACTCTTAGCGGTTTAGGCCGAAAAACCGCGCATACGAGCTTTGTTGCTTTCGAGAGGTTGAACGGGGCCGATATTTGATCGACTGGGGGGGGTGTAGGTTACTTCGGTGCGATTGCATTGGATCCCCGATGGACGTACCGCGCTCGTCAGTAATGTCGAGAGTTTCGAGGGCATGAGAACACTTTTTCACCAACGCCATCGTCAGCGAAACATCTTCATCGCAGAACCATTCCAAAGCGATTTTCCGGAAGTGGATACCGCCCGGTAGTGATAACACCCAGCGTATGTAAGGCCCCATCCCTCCCCCCAGAAAAAGGGCTAAGGAGCCGGTAAACGGGTGTGGACCCGGGGGCCGTACGACGGTCAACAGCCCACCGGAATCACCCCCGCCGTCCTCCGACTCATGGTGACTGTTGGTGACAGATAGGTCCTCGAGAAGGGGGAACGAAAGGATGAAGTCGAAAAGCTGTGAAGACGGAGAAACACGAGAATAGGAAAAATCCACGCGGAGAGACTTGATGGCGGGTGAGAATCCGGGGAATACGACACAAGCGACCCGCCACCCGCAGTCGAACGGATCTTGTCCAACCAGCTCTAAGCGCACAACGCGTGAAAAAACCCCTATCCAACCACTCATGTACGCATCTTCATCGGCGAGGACTTTAGGGCCAATGAGTAGGCTTTTTGTGTAACAAGCAGGGGAGGTTGAGGGGTCCCGAAACGTCTTCTTCCATGATAGTAGGTTCCTCGAGGTTTGGA
>Ga0307511_10008053_pt1 | contig 10561 bp, 9 predicted proteins | sample 13_EM_MG_FD_200266 | JGI IMG/M metagenome (GOLD analysis project Ga0307511, IMG submission 200266) | Populus trichocarpa ectomycorrhiza microbial communities from riparian zone in the Pacific Northwest, United States - 13_EM | ecosystem: Host-associated > Plants > Roots > Unclassified | place... | reverse complement strand
TTTCGCTCAGATTTCCATTGCCCCTTATAGTGTCACCGGACGCACTTTAGTGTAAATTACGCCCTGGTGGCTTGATTTATTTATTTCTCTCTAAGGAGAATTCAGGGTAACCCAAAACAGCTAGAAGCGACGAATCTGGCTAGTATGATATGTCGGTAGGACCGTAAAAATATGTGGATTGAAACCATGGTTATGGTTTCCCGATCGGGCTTAGTCTCGTCTTGCAATAAGCTTCCGAAGTTGCTTACCGGGGGGGTGTTGACCTAAAGAGCATTTGGTAAGTAGCTTACTTAGTGGGTTCAGGGTAACCAATCCTAGTTCAGGGTAACTTGACAAGTTCAGGGTAACTGCTCCCATACAATTTTTGACTTAGAAATACTTTCTTCAGTCGTATAGTTAGAAACTTTGTCTGACTGTAACTAGATCACTAGTAGTTGGAATCACACGAAACTTGAACTGTAGCTGCAGCTACACGTTCTTAAGTAGTTCCTGTACCCCTGGACTTAGCACGCAATATTGCTATTGTCGGACTATACTGCAGATAGAAGCATTACTGCTACGAGTAATATTTTCTAGTAATGCGCAACACTTATTATTAAGTATTCCTCAGACATGTATAACATATCCTTGGGTCATTCTGTATAGCACAAGTACCATTAGATGGGCCGGTAGTCACCCCGTGACAGTGATGTAGGCATCCCTCATTCAATCATCTTTGTCAACGTGAGTAACGAGATAGAGGTCAGGGTCATCTTTAGGGCCGTCGTCGAGATCGCGGTATATCTTTGCCATATTGGTTGCTGGGACGATTCTATACCTGAGGTCTGAGTCTGCCTTGCGTTTTGCCTCGCACGTTGATGCATAGTGTCCTTCGCCTTTGCAGAAATTGCATCGACGAGTGGCAGTGGGTGTAGGAGGAATTGATGTCTTCTCCTGTATTTGAGGGTCTCGCACATGCTGGTTCTCCTCATTGGATGTGTGATTTTGTTGGTGCATAAATCCCACTCCTGGCACATATCTCATAGGATTAGTGGGGGATAGGAGGGTATTATGACCTTGGTTGGATCCGCTAGCTTCTCCGCAAACTGCATTGCATTGAGATCTGGTGGGGACTGCGGCAGAGAGGAATGAGGGTCTTTCCTCATCTGGTACGATCTTGATGTTGTAGTGCCAGGGGTTTTTTTGTTCGGTTTGCTGACCCCATGGTTCGTGGCGAGCAATACGAGAGTTCCTGATTGCCCATTCTTCCGCAGACCACATGTGAGTGCGATTTGGAGATTCTTTGATATTAAGCTCAGGAATGTCAATATCAGGAGTCTCTGAGGAGGGGGTGTTGTTAGGAGGGATAGTGGTAGCTTTCAATTTCCATGAGTCTCTATGACTCGACTGGAATTCCTTCTCCTTCTGATAAACTGGCTCAACTAGAGTGCAGTCTAAACATCCGTGTCCGTAGGTTCCACAAACTGAGCATCTGGTGGTGGGAAAGTAACGATTCCCATTCTGGTGCGAGCTACCATGCGAGCGGCTGTAGTAGTCGTGACAGTCCGTATTGTGTTGCTTTCGATGCTGCTTGTAGTGTTCCCAGGCATCATTGACGACGTCTGTAATGATGGCCGAAATATTGTCGTCATTGGTAACTGAGGAGGTATCATCTGCGGGAGCGCTGATGTGATGATAACCATTTAATTGATCATTTTCAACAACATGTGGGTGAGGATCGAACTCATACCCGTCAAAGATTTCTTCAGGGATGCTGGAAAGGTTATACTCATCTGATTGCATTTCTTCCTCCTTGATATCGTCGTAATTCCTTTAGTCCCCGTCATTCTCGTCGTCGAGATAGGGACAAGAGGGGTGGTGACCGAGGCTTTCGTCGCGGCCTGCGCACTTGTTGTAGTCGCAGTCCATCTGCTTGAAGTTGATGTAGCCGCAGGAAACCATTGTGATTTCTTCTGGTATGGGAGAGATAGAAAGGTTGTTGGTAGTGTTAGAAATGTCTTGAAGGTTGCTGTTGTCTTCTGTAGGATCGATGCTCTGAGGGATGAAGTCTTGTTCCTCTGTGGGATAGAGGGAGTATTTATGCTTCCTAGATATGGCGTCTGCCAACAGGTTTCCTTTCCGGCTATATGTTTGATGACTAAGTCGAATTCTCTCATGTAGGCTTGCCATTGGGCTAGCTTCTGAGATATTTGTCGTGGTCCGAGGAAAGAGAGTAGTGGTTGGTGATCTGTGAGAACCGTGAATTTGTGGTCTGGGAGTTGAGTCTCAAAGAACTTCAGGGAGTTAACAATAGCGAGTAACTCCTTTTGGTAGGTGGGGTACTTCAACTGTGCGGGGCTGAATTTCTGAGAATGAAATCGACAGAGTCGAATGGATTCTAGTTCTCCTTGTCCTATCCATGATCCTAGTCCAATATCACTAGGATTACATACCAGGTATTTTGGCGCTTCCGAGAAGTGGTCCCAGGGTTTGAGAATCTGTAGAGAATTCACAAGTTCCTTGATTTTCTTGAGTGCCCTAGTATGGGTGTCCCTCCATCTCCAGGTTGCATTTTCGCCTTGCAGTTCTGACAGGGTGCTTGACTAGAAGGCCAATTTCGGACAAAACTTGCTTAGGAATATAACAATGCCGAGTATACCTCGTAGTTCCCGGCGGTTCCTGAGAACCTTGAAGTCTAATACTTTCTTGCGCTTCTTAGGATCCATATGTAACCCATCCAGAGTTATTATGTGTACTAAGATATCTAGACGTTTGGTGAAGAACTGGCATTGGCTAGCCTTCAACCAAAACTTCTCATCTAGGAGTCATTGTAGAACCTTCCGTAAGGTGGCTATGTCTTTGTCGTAGGTATCTGAAAAGATAATAATATCATCGATGTAGATGACAAGGTCCTTGAAGACCATGTCCTTAAAGATTTCGCACATGGCTCTTACCATGGTGGCAGGAGGATTGCGGTCGCCTTGTGGCATAATGCGACTGCGGTAATATCCTATATGTGTGAGGAAGGTGGAGTGTTGTGCCGAGTCTTCTTCGATTCTGATGTTGTGGTACCCATCTGCTAGGTCAATCTTGCTCCAATACTTCCGAGCAGCGACTAGCTCCATGAGTTCCTCAATGCTTAGTAGGGGTGTGTGGTTGGGATCAACCGCTTCATTCCAATCCCTGGCGTCCAGGATGCGGCGTGGTTTGGTGGGATCGTCTCGTTTGGCTTGTGCGAACAGAACTACGGCATTGGTATCATGTTCTCCGCGATAAATCCGGCCTGACGCTTCTTCTTCTGTAAGATGTCTGGTGAGCTCAGTGTAAGATTTGGAGGGTGAGGGTCGCCATTTTGGTACCCATGTAGAGCCGGGTTTTGGCCAGATTCGGTGGTTGATAGTTCTGAGGAGTGGCAACTCATTGGGTGTGGTTGCCGGAAATAACTGGGCAAATTCAACGAAGGGGTTGAATTCCCGACTTTCTCCAAGACTCATGGCTGAGACCATGAATTCGAAGAGTGTTAGAAGATAGTCTGATGCTTCGTCTTCTATGAAGAGTGCAGCGGATGTGACTTGCCCCGTAGCAAGCCCCGCTTTCCTACATTCCTTGAGTGTAAAACGTGCCATGCCTTCAGGTTGTATAGTGACAGGCTTTGGTCCTGCTGGGATTAAGGCGTTCAGGGCTGTAAGCGCAGGCTTGCCTAGGATCATATCCTAGCCTGCAAGATGCGCCACATAGAGCGTACTTGTTTCCATAATTCCTCCGTAGTCTATTTGGACGATACATGCCTTTTCTATCACACCCTTTGATCCTTTGATCCCGGTGTTGAGTGACTTCTGGTCGATTCCGTAAGTGGGTAGGCCGTAGAGGTGCACGAATTGTCCATTGATGAGATCTTCGCCAGTCGTCTCTAGATCCACAAGGGCTAATGCGGGGTGGCTGTTAACCTTGACCCGAACCCTGCTGTAGTCTAATTCTTCGCTGGACTGAAGTTTTGCCTTGGTTTTGCCCTTGTAGTTATTCTTGGCGATAACTGGTTTGCTGGTGTGTTGCAGGGATAGTACTTGTGCGGCGGTGCACATGGGTATTTTTGATATTTCCTTCTTGCATTCCTTGAAGGTGTGACCGAGTGCACGGCACCATAGACACTTCCGTTCCCTGATCAACTTCATCTTGTCTTGTGATGTTAACGTCTTGTTAACCACTTCCCAGTCAGGATCCTTGGTACTTGTTGTTTTCGCAGCAGGGGTCCTTCCAGGATTAGAAATTGTTTTCTTGTTTTCTGTCTTCCGATCCCTGCGGTGATTGCGGCCAGGGTTCGTAACTGAAGGAGTAGTGGGCTGTCGAACAGGTTTGGGTGTAGTTGAGATACGCCCATGTTTCCGTGCAGCCTCGTATGATTCCGCTTTCTTAACCAGGTCGTTGAACGTCCATGAATCAAGTATTTGGGGAACCAGGGTGGTTTCCATGTAATCCGGTAGGTGGTTCACGAATTTCCTGCGTTTGACCCCTTCCGAGATACATTGATTGCTATCCTTGTCTATAAGCTTAATCTGAAGTTCCTCCAGCCAGTTGGTAAAGGTTTTGATACCCATATGTCGTCCATCCTTATGGGGTGATGCAGTCTCCCATTCTTTCCATAGGACGTCTTTACTAGTGGAGGGAATAAGGAATTCCCGTAGCACTAGCATGAAGCTGAAAAAAGATGCCTTATCTTTCCCTTTGATGAGGTGGTGGTTATAAGTAATGAATGCGCTGCCTTGCAGTTTTAATCCAATAAAGTCCAATACTTCCTTCGATTCCAATCTTATACCTTTCATACTTAACCATCTCTGTATCGTGTTGACCCAAATGTCAAGATACTGTAAGTCTCCCCATTTCTTATCTCCATTGTTGAGATTTTCTGAAGCATCAATGTTGATACCCTTCATCCGTTTGGACATTTTTGATGACGTTTCAGGTTTCACAATTCCTGTTGTGGTTTCCCATTGCTGTTGTTCTGGTGTCTTACCACGATCCGTTCATTTCTTGAACTTCTTGACCTTCTTCTTTAGTTTACATATGGTTCTGTGACTGTGGAGTGACGATCCGCTACTAGAGCTTCCACTGCTAGAGCTACTATCGTATCCATCATCATCTCCTCCACCTGCTGTTGTACCACGTCCTAGAGGGGGGGTTTGATCCTCGTCGTCGCCTGCATTGTTTGGGTTGCCAGTATCCGAGGCACGTTCCACAATGTGATCTTCTGGCACGATGCCAGTTTGAGATCCTATGCTGACTTCTGGTGCGGAGCGTTGTTTGGTTGGCTTCTCAGGAGGGTCTCTTCTATCTTGTCCTTTTGGTCGTTTGGCTATAGGTGGGTCCTCAAATTGCGCTGGTACAACAAGTAAAAGGAGGTGCAGACCACATAGCATGAAGGACATAATATCCTCCCATTCCTTCAGAACCCACTAAGGTTCTGTGAGTTGTGGAATCTTGGGGCGTTTCAGGCGCTCTGCAAGCACCGTGGTGAGCTCCAAGTCCTTACTTTCAAATGGGATAGTTGTGTGCCAAAGATAGTGTTTAGTTGTTGCTTCGAGAAGCAGTTGGATGTCTTTTGGATGAAAGCAATGAAGATACCCAAGCGTTTATGTAAAGGCCAGGATATCATGTATTTGGGGTTGTACTTACTTCCAGTTTGCTTCTGTCATGGAAGGTGACTCAAATTCCCATGTTGCAAGAGGGGAGTCTTCTTCTGGTTTTGTGACATCGACAGTAAAGATAGTGACAGGTGGTGGTTTGACTGATTACTCGAACGTTTGTGGTTCAGGATTGTCTGTTTTCTTTTGTGGTGTGTCGGAGATTAACTTCTTGATGTTCTTGGGAATCATAGCTAATCTTCGCGACTTGTAGTAGGTGTGCGCCTTATCCCTCTTGGAGGCCATAATGTCAGTTACTCGTTCGGATATTACAAGTTATTTTTCCCCCTTGTTCGTATATTGTGGGGACAAGTACGTCGCTCCGGACGTGAGTGATTTGCAATCGACTTCGGATGACTGTGGCTCGGCTGCCCGTAGGATATGTAGGCAGGATAGTGGGAACGGGGAGAGCACGGATGCTGGTTCGTTATTTTCTTGCACTCCTACGATGGTACGTACTCCTGAGGCGTTGGTAATACCAATGACGCCTAAGATGCCCTTCCGTATGGAAGGTTTCAGAGATAGTGAGGGTGGCGGCAAGAAGACCGTGAGGTGGTCTCCTTATATGGAAGAATTGGATACCTCAAACTCTTCGAGTTTTGAGCTGATGCCAACTGAAAATAGTTCAGTTGGGAAGGAGGATAGATGTGTCTCGCCTGTGAGGAATCTGGTGTTGGATGGAACAGGAAGTACCTATGTAGTTCCTGCTGTACTTTCGTATGTTTCTTCTAATGGTGAGAAGAACGATGGTGAGCGGTGGGATGGTGATGCGTATTTGTACGATGCGATTATTCCTGGGACGTATGGTGCCGAGATGTCTTATGCTCTCTGGTATACGAAGATGAATGGGGATTGTAGTTGCCAGGAATGCAAGAGGTGGTGTCGATATTGGTGGGGTAAGGTAATGGAAAGAGGGTGGAATTGTATAATAGTGTATGCCACTGCCCGTTAGAGCTCTGCCTTGTCTTGCACAAGGTCTTCTGTTGCATGCAGGTTGAGAATATCTTTGTCTCGGTGGTGGATTCTTGTTGCTAGTGTTCGTTGAATGTAATGTGTTGTTTACTGTGTTGACGTCCGATAGAGGTGATACCCGAAAAGGTATTATAAAGATACCAACGGATGATCAGTCCGTGGTAGTAGTTTTAACAGTTAGATTATTTTGTGTGTTAAAAAAATTGTAATGGGCGATGCCAATAGTAGCACCGCGAGCCGTTTAACAGTGTTTATACTATCACTGGAATGATAGTGTATGTCTGTTATTGGTTCCGCTAAGTCGAGGACTCAGAGGCTCTTTGAGAGCATACAGATTTCCCAAGCGGGAAGAGAATTACCCGAATTAATCTCTCTGTATTGAAGCTATCTAAGGCTTGTCTGAACTCTCTTTGAAGTGATCTGATCTGATCTGAGAATCCTCCTCCAGAAGGGCGGAACGGCTCAGTACTTATACTAGCCGCCAAGCCTTCTGAAGTCTGGAAAACCTGTTTTCTGGCCTTTCCAGAAAACCTGCTTTCTGGCCATTCCAGAAAGCACTCCTCCATGACCATAAATACAGGTGTGGGAGGTCAGGCCTTCAGTACTCAGAAATACCGGTGTGGATGCGTAATGTATCATGATAAAGGAAATGTGCATAAGGACCGGATACGCTTAAGATAATAGTACGTAAGGTACTATGCTCGAGCTATCTGGTATACATGATAGGTGTTAGGAAATGCGTACTAAGACAAATATAAGAAACTGTCTTCCGTTACAATCGCCCATTATACTACATAGCATATACTTCACCTACAAAATAGAGAGGCGGTATGTTCTATTTCTATATTGGAACTCATTGAAAAGTCCAAATAATCCTTCAGTATGTAAAGTCCCTTCTAGACTTATTTCTATCATCAGGCTTTATTACCCAAAAGAAGATGCAACTGTCAAGTTAATGCTAAATCACTAGCGTAGTACTGTGAGATCTAAACCACAGATAAAGTCAGAACTCCGAAATTGTCAACTTAGAACTTTGTAGGCTTTGTATAGAATCGATTGCTTAACAGCTATAGTGGGTGCTATCCTCACCTTCTACAATTCTTTAATTATTTATATTATACACTGATGTGTATTCTAATAACTTGTGAACTTCGGATTACTCATGCCTGAAGTTTGTTACATCAGCTTTTCTCCCTGCAGTCACCTTCTGCAATTAGTCTGCTAGTGTTTCAGCTACTACAGAGTTATACTACATATTTAACTCTACTAAGAATACTTTTCCTAACTGTATCTCTATATACTTACACTACCCCTTCTTAGTTACTACTCAAGTAAGATTAGCACACTCTTATTCCCATGCAAGAGTAACTTTCAGATAGTAAACTTAAAGTCGTGCAGTTTGGTACTTACTGTTCTGAATTATTAGATTCGGCATTATCCATCTGAGTCGTCTAGTGTAAGGAAGTGATATTCTCTGTATCCTGATCTATCGCCACCTTACAACTTAACCTGACCCAACATGTACTATGTAATTTCTTACCAAGTTATACTAACCTCCCTGGTTAAATCATGTTTGAAGAATCACATATAATTTCTTTATGTTCACATGTGAATTATTTGTCACGTGTGACTCACTAATTTCCTATGACTCATGGATGACTCTAAAGATTATGACCCACTTAATGAGTCAGAGATGGATTTCAAATCATGTATGACTCACTACCATGGCACAGCCACAATCGTAAGTCACAGCTAGTCTAGGCATGTAATACTTAAGGGCCCAAGGCCTGCACCTAGACAGGGGGAGCAGACCTGGAGAATACAGACACAGAATAGCTAGATAAAACAAATATAAGAGTTCCACTTGTTACTTCTAGTCCTATGAGGACTCTTACTCAGAACTTAGTAATTCAATACTAGAAACCAAACACTTAGCCTTTAAAGTACTTAGCAGTTCTAGACTATTACTTTAGTGTAATAGTCTATCCCAAATACTTTAGGTCCCCATTTACATTTTTTTAACCTAAGAAAGACTTTTATATCAAGGCAGGCTTGATCACCCTAGCCTGTAATCTTATGCACAAGTAGTAAAGAAACTACTTACCAAGTACTACAACTCTATAGTGGATAAGAAACCATAGTAGAACCAAGCCTGATAGGCAGCGAAGAAACACATAAAACAAGCAATAGTACACCAGAACCTGCATAAGAAATAGAACAAACCAGTTGGTAAAAATATCATATTAGCAGATAATTACAACAATAAACCAACACCAGAACAAAAGAAATAAAAAAAACCAGTTACTTGAACTAGTAAGACTCAGTACCAAGTAAAGGCTCATCAACAAACCTAGTAGGAAATATTAGTAAATGAGCCAATAAGAACAAAGCAATTAGGAAACCTACTTGCAACACTCATTGCACTACCAACAAGAAGAAGAGTGGTACTCCCCTAAAGGATACCTAGTATTCCAACCCCAAGAAAATCCCAAGGAGAACCACCAACCACACCTGTCATTACATTCCCAGCAAGGACACCACCTATACCTCTCCTGCCAGAAGGAATAAGCCTCCCTGGCAGTTCAACCCCTAAGCCTCCAAGAAGTACTCCTGTTGTAAGCAGGAGGAATACCCCTAAGAGTGGTATTGAGGCCATCAATAAACCTGACCTCCTTAACCTTTCTGACCCTACCAGAAGGATCAGACTTGACAGAAGAAGGCTTTGGTCTAGCCCCCATCTGTACAAAGAAATAGTCCGTAGGACTATTATAGGAAACTGAAAAGGATTCCTCCTCATCAGGATCTACAAAAGAAGGAATAGCAGGAAGGAAACAAAGCCTTCCCAAGTCATCAGTGGTATAATTCCTGAAGATAGACATACTTGCTACCTCAAGGAAAGGAAAGAAAGGTACCAAGGGTGGCACCAAAAGAAGAAGGAAGGCCTTAACTCCTGATGAGGCAACAGCACTATGTAAGTGTAGGCCAAGTTAGCAGAGGAGTTCTGTAAGGAACTCGGCTCTACCCACGTGGTTATGGGGTCTTAAGCACGCCCACTATGTCCTATACAGGATTATAGTAGGTAACTAAAGGGTTGTTTGAGTATAGGGTTGGTTGGGGATCAAGAGGTGCAAGTGGACAAGAATATTACCAGTGTAGCTTGTATATTTCTGAAGTACCTAGACTAGACTGTGCTGAACGAGAACTGTCCTATCTAAGGCCGTGGAATTCAGATCTTTAATAGATACTAAGTTCCTAAGGCAATGAGTCCATGTGGACTCATACTAGGCAACAGTAAAGACTCATTATGATACCAGATCATAATGAATACATGATGGCTCATTATAGACACGTCCAGTGTCAGGATGATGCTTAACAAGGTAATGGAAACAAGACTGCCAATGAGATAAACAATCAACAAGAAAACAGAATAAGCTACTGCCCAATTAGGCAGGCATAACAGGAGATGGTGGTCAACAAGCTGACATACATGAAACTAACCCAGAATGATATAGGAATATGACAGGTAATAATAATGAAATATGACGAGAAAACCACAAGGAAAAACTATTAAAAGGCGACCTGTATGGACGTTCCTACAGCCATTACACGCTCACCTCTCTGCCACAAATCACTTACAAATGCGTTATTCTTTCCCAATTACAGTCTACCACATGCTCAGACATGTGCCTCATACTTACATAAATGAAGTATTGTCATATACTTTTCACATGCGTTAACTAGCTCTTTAATTACGTTCTGAACTCTGCTTTAACCTTTTTCAACTGTTTAACCTTCCATAATACTCTATTTAACCTTCTAATGCTGTCATATACTTATAGTTTGAGTTATAGTTATTATGATGTTGTACTACAAACTCTAATGAGTTGTAGATGTCATTTTCGCACGCTCTGATGCATGCTGGAATACTTTGA
>Ga0307511_10008052_pt1 | contig 10564 bp, 8 predicted proteins | sample 13_EM_MG_FD_200266 | JGI IMG/M metagenome (GOLD analysis project Ga0307511, IMG submission 200266) | Populus trichocarpa ectomycorrhiza microbial communities from riparian zone in the Pacific Northwest, United States - 13_EM | ecosystem: Host-associated > Plants > Roots > Unclassified | place... | reverse complement strand
TAGCACTTGCAAAATACAATTCCTCAAATATAAATTTCACCAGGAAGATTTCTTCATATTTTATCATCAGGCTTGCTTTGGAGTATGAACTTATGAACTTTGGGCCCAAAAACAGGCTAGGAGACTATAGCCTAATAGGTCTAAAACATATAGAAAAATCAATCCATTAAGCCCAAAACTATGGACCAATTTTCATTTTGCCGATAATCCAATAACACCAAACCACATGCAAATCACGTGAGTTAGGGTTTTGCAATGGGTTTAAGTTTAACACTTCTATCCTTTCTTCTTCTATCACCATGTGAGAGTGTTTTCCTTTCGACAAAGTTGAAAAACCCTCACCACTATCATCACCAAAAACCCTATCATGGAATGAATCAAAACCCTAAAAGAACCCTAAACCTAATCCTAAACCATGATCATCTCCAAGCCCTTTTCTTCAAAAACCCTCCTTTCACTCACTTCAAAAAACCCATCTTCTTCACCATTATTGCCATATTCAATTTTCATCTCGCACTTCTCAACATCATCACTAGCACCTCATCACTCCTACTCTCATTCGCTTTCCGACTCGAAAAATGTTAGGGTTTCAGTGTGGTGGGATATTGAGAACTGCAATGTGCCAAGTGGGGTTAATGTTTTTAGAGTGGCTCAAGCTATTACTGCAGCTCTTAGGGGTAATGGGATTAAAGGGCCTGTTCAAATTACAGCTTTTGGTGATGTTTCGCAACTTTCAAGGGCTAACCAGGAAGCACTTTCTTCGACTGGGATCAACTTGGCGCACATTCCTAATGGTTTTTTCTTTGATCATCTTGGATCTTTTTTTATTAATTTTTCTGGCTTTTGTGTATTTTTTTCATAACTGGTGGTAGTTTTCTTGTGGGGTATGTGAAAAGAATTGGAATTGGGTATTGATTAAGTTGGTGAATCGATGGAAACGTTAATGGATATTTGTGTTTGGTGAAACTGATAGTGAATATTCTTGTTTAATTTTGGCCTTTTATTAAACAAAGTTTCAAGCTTTTTGTGAGTTTTTGGCAAGTGGATTTCTTTTTCTTTCAAGTGAAAAGTTTGGGTTGAGTATTAGAGTTATGCCTGTTTTTATTTGATGAAAAGTGTGTCCTAAATCAAAAGGAAAAAAATTAATTGGTATTATGTTGCTGAATGTGTTACTGGGATATGATTTTATGAGTTTCTGCAAATACCGACAAAGAAAAATGCTATATGGTGTGTTGTGGAAAAGCTAATGCCGTTTGCGTTGAGGAAATTGCAGGTTCATTAGAATTGTTAGAATGGCTGAGAGTGTAGGATTGTTTGATCTTCGAGAAAATACCTTGATGGCCTGAAATTTACTCAGTTTTCTAATGGCTCTACCGCTTTTGCAAAATTTCTGGTTATGCAGGTGGAAAGAACAGTGCTGACAGGTCTCTTCTCGTTGATCTTATGTGTTGGGTTTCCCAAAATCCGCCACCTGCCCATCTTTTTCTGATTTCTGGTGATAGGGAGTTTGCAAATGTTCTACACCGTTTGAGGATGAACAACTACAATATATTGCTTGCTGCTAAAGATACTGCCCCTAGTGTTCTCTGCAGTGCTGCAAGCATCATGTGGCAGTGGGATTCTTTGGTCAAAGGGGAAAACCTATCTGGAAAGCATTTTAACCAACCCCCTGATGGTCCCTTTGCCTCTTGGTATGTCCATTATAAGGGACCACTAGAAGACCCCTTTGCAGTTGTTGAGCAACCAACATGTTTGAAGGTCGAGAATAAACCTGAGGCTAGTTCAGAGTCTGCAGTGCGTCCAATTCCGAAAGCAGTTATGAAGCAGCTTTGTCACATTTTGAGTTCATGTCCAAAAGGAATGTCAATTACTGACCTTCAAAGCGAGTTGGCAAAAAGTAGTGTGCCTGTTGATAAAGACTTGTATGGATATAAAGAGTTCTCCCGCTTTCTTTTATCCATGCCACATATATTGAGGCTCAAGAGTGATGGTGATGGTCGATTTGTTGTACATTGTGCCACTACAAAAGCTCCTGAACCATTTCAGCTCAATCCATGCAATTCTAACCCTACTGCTGTTGACAATGGAAGGCAACACATTACCAGGTCTTCAAAGTCAAATGGTGAGGACGTTTCTGCTTCTGGGTCTGTGGATGGGAAGTTGTCATTGCCTTCTTCTCCTAAGCCAAATTTAAAAGCGCCCCCAACAATTATGCACCAACCCTCTCTTGCTGAGAAGTCTGTCAAAATGAATATTCAACAACCTCCAAAACAAATGGTACAGCCCCAGCCTTTAAAACAAATGGAACAACCCCCTGCAGTTGCTGAAAAGGCAGAAACGGTTAATGCAAAGATGATTGAGGATCATCTGCCTGCTGTGAAAGAACATGTTTCTTCAACTGAAGTGGGCTTTTTTAGGAAATTCTGGAGAAGATTGTTTGGTGGCAAGGTTGATGATTCAGAATTGAAAAGCGAGAATGTTCTGGTGGAATCTTTTGGAGAAAACTTGGTGAAGAAAAATGAGAACACTTTGGCAGAACATGATCGTTCTGGTGAGAGCCCACAAAAGAATTTTGAGAAAAAAAGCGTGGATTCTACATCTCAGGGTGATGATCCAGTGGATCCCACTGTGGAAACAACTCGGGAGAATAAAACTGCTACAAGTTCTGAACCACATGCTGAAATATTGAGGAAAAGTCCAGGTTTGTTTAACCAGATATTGGATTGGTGTAAATTTGGGGGAGATAGTGCAGTTGCATCAAATGATCAACCTACTGTAATACATGGGCACATGAAGAGTGATGCGGGGAAACCTGAGGTTTTTTCTGAGGATTTGTTTTGGAGAGAAATGGAATCTTTTATTGTCATGAAGAGAGGATCACTTGTTATCTCACAATCCAGGACCAGGTTTATGAATTTTACTTGTTTTATTGTTCTATTTTTACAGTTCTAGTAATAGTAGCTAGTTAACTACTTTAGTTTTTTTGTCATCCAGTGGTTCAATTTCTTTCTTTACCAAAGTGAGGAGGTTAAATATAAAACCAGAAACCAACATACAGTAAGACCTGAAAGGCATCAGGAAAAGCATATCAAACTCCTTATATCCCTCTTCTCCAAAAATTACTTATTGCAAAATAATTATTCTTGTTGCTTGCTATTTTGACTTTTTTTTATTCATCCAGCAAAACTTTCCATCTTTATAAGACTCAGAAAACTTGCTAGGTTATCTCGTGAAATCTACTTTGTTTTTGTCAGGTCCTGTTCTTCTTATAGAAGTTGAAATCCTTAAACAGGTTAGGTTTTTTCTTTCTTTCACTTTTCTAGAAAGGGTTGATTTGTAGAGGTTGATGAAATGTTTTAATCTTAATACGTGAATAATCTTAAAAAGGAAGAAAAAAAAAAGTTGCAAAATTACATCTCTTGATCTGATGCTTTTGCACCTCAGTGAGAGACTTATTTTGCAAGCATTTCAGTATCCTGCACTTCCTTTTGCTTGCTGGTGTTGGTGGGTTGCTAAGGTGGCATCTATGTGGCTGATATGCCATGTCAGAGCCACATCAGAGATGCATCAATACCACATTAGCCACTTCAGTACCACATGTTCAAAAACTTTCTGCATTGACTTGAAAAGTATTAAAGAACATGACAAGCTTTTCTTTGCACAGTTTTTTTCATTTATATAGGATATTGGCAAGTTCAAACAGGTGTATCAAACCTAAATAACGAACAATTGCACATAATATTTTCAGTGTTCGCTATTCACTTTTGTAATATTATTGGAAATGTATCTGTGTTCCTTTCATAACTTTAAGTTTTAAATTTTAAAATTTAATGATGAGGATTTGAGTTAGCTCGTTTTCATTTGTTGCATATTTTTTTCAGAAGAGTTAATCATACTTTGATTATAGACAAAACTCTAAGGACATTGGAGCAACACGTTCTAAAATAGTCATCAAGTGCAAAAATTCCAAACCACATGATGCATTCTGCATTTTCCCTGAAATTTATCAATTTTCCTTTTCATTTGGCAGCTTCAATTTTTTATTCTTTGAACTCTCGTGAGCTTGGTACAGTAGTATGCTAATATTGATTTTTATTTCTAGAACATGTAGAAAAAGAAAAACTGCAGTTGCAGCCAGTGTCATATGTTAATACTTATGTTGTCTGTGATTTGTCAGGGAACAGTTAGCGCAAAATCTGCAAAAGGAAGGACCTTTGGTTCTTAGATCTCTGAGTGAAAGTGATGTCCTTCAACTGGTGGATATGATAATATCGGAGAAGAAATGGGTAGAAGAATGTCCATCTGAAGCTTTCCCTTTCAAGCTCTCTTGGTTTGTTGCACAGAGTACTGTGGGTGATTCTCGTGCTTCAAATGGACTGAGTTCTATATTTATGAGCGCCCTGTCAGAGTCTAACTTGCGGAGACAACCAGGACATGGAGATAAAAAGAGTCAGAGCATTTCTCACACTGGAGTGTCCTCACCTGTCTCTGTTAAAAACCCTTCTGAAAGGTCTAGGAGTGAGATACTAGGTGACTGTCAAAAGCTTGTCAAAGAGATATTGAAGGAATTTCCTGGAGGATATAATATGGACGCATTTAGAAAGCTGTTCCTTGAGAGGTATGGCTATAACCTTGATGCCAAAAAGCTCGGTTACCCCAAGTTGGCATCCTTCCTTCAGATAATGCCTGGGGTGAAAATAGAATCCAATCTTATCATTCCTTGCAATGAAATGGCTAAACGTTCAAGCACAGGCAGAGCTGTTCTTCATAATACAAGTTCAGAAAGTGAGTTGTTTGATACATCAAAGAAGGATGATGAATTGGACTCTACATGGGAAGAACTTGGTCCTGTTGACAACATGGGTTCTGGAAAAATGGCAATGCAATCAGCAATAGGGATGAAAAGAAGAGGTGAAAGAATGAGGCAACCATATCCTGAATATGAATCTCCTCTCTCAGATGATGAATATTCAGATTCAGAAGAGTCTGGTGTAGTAACTCGTCCTGGAGGGCAGGCAAAGCCTGGATTTATTGATGAAAACAGCTCACTACTGCAAATGCTTGATTCATGGGATGACAGTAAAGAAGGTGACGATAAGAATCAGCCAGAAAATCTGGAAAGCGTGCTTGATTCTTTCACAAATGGTTTGAGGTCATCTTATTCATCCAGACTAGGCACGAAGATCAAAACTTCACAAAGACCTCAAAAGAGCTATTCTTTTGTTGCAGATCCTGTAGAGAACAAAACAGAGCCGCTAGTTGATGGCATATTAGTTAGCTTGAAGAAACCAAATGAGTCTAGGGTGGAAGGTTGATAGGTCTTAAGAAGTAAATGCAACCAAGGTCTTCCTGTGGAGTGTTAGCAAAGGTGAGATTCCTTTTTTCAGTATTTAGCTGCGAATTCTAGACACTCCCTGGGTTTGTTTATGCTTTAGCTCCATTTTTCAGCAAGTGTTTTATTACCAAGGTTGGATAACTGGTGCCCCGGAGATGATCAATTATTTTTTGTGCTCGCGGGAAATAATTATAGGTGGGGAGATAATACCTTTGAATCACCTTTAATGTATATATCTATTTTATATTCTAAGCTTGCACAGATGTAATCTACATGCAAGGAACCTTGAGGCTTTGTCCTATTGACGCAGTCAGTATATATGGTTTTGTTCCAGATTGAGAATTGAGATGGCTACCATCAATATACTTTTGCTTTATAGATCTTTTTGTCAATGAGGAATTATTCCCATCCACACTAGATAAATCTCCGGTCAAAGTCTATGCTTGTGGCCCGTTAGTTTCATTTACTTTTATACTTGCGTTCCTTGTTTTTCTTTCCAGGTCGATTAACAGGGTTTCACCTATGATTTTCTTCTACCTAACTATCTGTTAATTGTTAGTAAATATTCTTCTTTCTCCTTGTGCTTTGATGAAGTAGCTTGGTTTCTCCGATTCAACTCCTTCATGAGCATCTATCACATATGGTAAAGATTATATCAGATTTTTCATGTTTCAACGTGCTTGCCATACCAGTAAAGTTGGTTAGATTACCTTGGTAGCTTAAGCACCCTTTAACCAAGGGCCAAAGACCTTCTTAACAGATCAGCCCCATGCATGTGGATAGACTAGTTAGGACCAATCTATAATCACTCAGTTCAATGGCCAATACAGTAGGAGAGCAGTGGTCTTCTCTTCTGTCTTGTAGTTGTCGTGTTGCACTCCTGAGTAACAACAGTCGATGAGTGGAAGTGATGAGGCAAAATTTTTGACGGTATTGATAAAAGTTAAACTCAGTTGGGTTGAAAGATTACAAGTTAGGCAGGCAGGTTAATCTAAATTAATAATTTTAATTTCTTAAAAAAAATCAAATTGATATCATTTAAAAAAATAATAATAAATTGAACATGATTTTGACTGAATTGATTGAATTGTTGGTTGATCTTAATTAGGTTAAACTAGTTTGATTTAAGTTAATTTTTCTCTAGCATCCTGCCAAGCTGGTTGTAATAACTACGTAATTGATTTGTTTTCAAATGATGAAAGCAGCAGGAAAGATGTAAACACTGCCATATTCAGTGCTTTGTGTGCCCTGCTCCTGTTGTTTTACATGATCTTGCAATCAATCAGCATCAACGAGCACAATAAAGAACTATTCCTAAAAAGTCTCTGTCATCAAACATTATCCAAAAGACTCAATTTAATTTTCTTTACATATTAGGAACATTGCTAGATTTTGATGAGTGGGAGTCTAGTCAATTTAATCCTCTTCAAAATTGAAAAAAAATATATGAAAAATAAGCCTTATTACCTCATGCTCTACTGTATACAATAGTTGAAGTTGGTATTGATGAAAAAGAAACAAGTAAATTATTCATTAATCCCTCGATTCTAAACATGATTATAATTTAATCCTTTGTGTTTGAAAAATAGATAACTCAGTCCCTCAACTCTTATTAACGGTTCCTTTAAATTCCAAATGTGCCCTTTATCAATTTAAATTTCTATTAAAAAAAATATATAGTGAGGATCCAGAGAGAAACCAAATCATTTTTATTTTAACAATACAATACTCCATGAGAGTTAAAGGATTAAATTATCGATTTTCAAACATGAAGGATTAAGTTACAATAATAATCACGATCCAAGGACTAAAAGATTCAACAAAAATGATCCCGTATTGGAACCTAGGTATATGATTCATGGACTAGCAATTTAGAAATATTTTCATGCATTTAAAGTATTCCTAATGAGTATAAAGTCTCAAAGTCGGATCCCATAATTTTATTTTATTTTGAAAAGGAAGGGGAATTTCATGTTCTTCAATTTTTGGATATATATTATTGTGAAAAATAAGATAATATCATGACTTTTTTTCCTTCTTTTTAATCATACCCATGTTTTTGGTAAATTACAAGGTTGCCGCGTATCATTACAAGCTTGATGACCTTATTTGATGGACAGCCAGTTAAGGCATTTTGACTAAGATCAACCCTGTCATTACAAGCTTGGTGACTTTACTTGGTGGCTGGGAAACAGCTATGAAGCCTTAACTTTTCTGCTAAAAAACAGTTAAAAAAAAGAAGAAAAAGCTAATTCATATAACAGATTTTCAAAAAAGGAATTGAAACCCACCAAAGCATAGCAGTCCAGGTGTTGAAGGAAAGCAGTCTCCAACAAGAGCTATGGGCAGCCTTGTAAGGCAATTTGACTAGCATTCCCCCATCCATTCTTTTTCAAGAAACCCATTAATAATAGGATAATGGCTGGTGCAAACCTTTCCTCCCCCATCATCAACAACCTAATCCCCACCATCTTGGACCTACCAAAGTCCTTGACCTTTAATTACCATTATCTTAAGTAAGCATTTGGTGTCACTGTATCATCTAGGAGATGTAAACAATTTCCTTGTTAAGCTCAAGATAATGATGGAAGAATCCAGACAAACCTTAGAAAAACTTTATCTATGCCGAAAAAACAATGTCCAACTAGGCCAACTAGTCTCATCACTCACATGGCAGTTTGTCGATGAGAACCTCAACAGTAGTCTATTTTCTTATGAGCTCCTTGAAGGGTTCTTTCTATGATGGGGGATGAGGGCAAATTAAGGAATATTGCTTTCCTTTTGTTTTCAAATGAGAACCTCAAAAACCTATTTTCCAATGAGCTATATTAAGGGTTTTTTCTTATCATAAGAAAAAAATTAGAGGTTTTCCCCTCTTAAAGAAACAATATAAAAGGATAAAATGGACTCAGGCTTTCCAGTGCCCCCCACAGGTCCTTAGATTTCAAGTATGGAGGTCATTGTGTGATCTCTTTGCCAAAAATCACCAGTGCCTCCCTTGATGAGAGCCACCACCTCTGTTCTTTGCAAAGAAGGTATTCTTATTCTTGGGTTTCGGTATCTCGTGAATGTCCATCACTTGAATTGTTCTTTGTTTTTTGGCTTCACAAAGCAAAGCAGCATGACACCAATTACCAATGAGTAACATTGTAGAATGTGAACTTCAGAAAACCAAATTCACACAGAAAACAAGGAGCAGAAATCAAACCATTTTCAGCTTCCTTATAATTCGCTTGAAGCCTTTTACTTGCCGAGGCAAACTTTTGATCAGCATCAAATTTGTTCTCTTTCGGTTGTTCTCTTTGTCTCTACAAAACCATAGATATCAAGTCCTTGAAAAAATCAGTGAAATGGTGATCTCAATGACTGTGTGATCTTCAGAACAGGTAAACTATATAAATTTGCTATTTGGGATGCTCTTGTTCTGCTTCTTTTAGGCAAACATAAATGCATAAGCTTGATACCTGTACATTGTGAGGAGCAGATGAAGATGCAGGAACTGATTTTTTAATAGGTTTGGTCAGAGCTTCATTTCGAGGAGGAGCCAGTTTCGGTTTTCTTTCTGGTTCAGAATTATTCCTATCTGATCCAGAACTCCCATCTACATAAGACATTAGCAAATAGAAGGGAAACAGACAACAGATTAATCAAAGGCAAAAAGACAATGAAATATAAACCAAATCCAACTTTGAAACTGATTCTTCACTCACTGTGAGGATTGGGAGAGTATGCAAAATCAGGAACCTGAAAAAACAGAATCTTAGAAAGGAAACAGAAGGGAGAATTTTTGGCACTTTCAAAAACTTTTCAATGGCACAAGGAAAGATTGTCTTTCACCTGGTGACGACCATTCTGGGGAATCTTCTGCTGAGGTGAGTCCCCGTAAGCTGCAGAAACAAGCTCGTTAACTTCCATTTGTAACTCATTAATCCCTTCAATTTTAATTCTCTATTCCACTTTATAACCAGTTTTTCCCAGAAAAGAAAATTTGTGAATGATGATGAATGTTACCCATTAAACCAGAGGATGCACGCTCTCCGTGTGGATTCAACCTCACCCAGTCATCTACAATTTCTTTCCATTTTCTGGACACAATCACCAAGTCCACAAGAGGAAAAACATTTTAACTGCTACTTCATTCAAGCAGATAATACAAGAAACTGCCAGAAACTCATATTTTCTACAACTTAGTATCTTCAATACCTGACAAGTTGCTTCACTAATCTCTTAACATCATTAGATGGATGCTTTCGCAATCGATTCACATGCCTTCCAATATCAGTCTCCTAAACACCATTAAACAGTAACCAGAAAATTAGCAACAAGAATTCACCAACAAGAACAAACACAGCAACAATAGAAGTTGAAAAATTGTTCAAACAATCACCTTAAGTGCCTGAAATGTGATATCCATATCTGCTAAACTTTGAAGCAAATCAACCAAAGAATCTTCAGGCTAAACCATAACACAAAAAGAAACCAAAGTCAAACCAAACACCCCCCAACTAAAAAGCAGCAAAAAAAATAAATCAAAACCTGGTCAAGATCTTCAAGCTGTTGCTTGATATCCAAAATCTTCTTCGGCTCATCATCAAACAACCCTCCAAACGGATCCAGTTCCTCATCATCACCATCACCATTAACGGACCTTGGTGTTACTGGAGAATCTGCATACACCCTTCTCCCTTTCTCTTCTTCATGGCTACTCTCTTTCTCTGCAAGATCCTTCATTCCATTCCCATTAGCAGTATTGTTAATGTCAATATCATCAAAACTCCGGTCCCTACATCTACTACATGAGCTTGATGCTGCAAATAATCTCGCCACAATATCATCTCTCCTTCTCTTCAATTCAGACCCAAAATCCAAAGAAGCCACATCAATTGCTGTATCAATAAAATTCCAAACGTCAACACCTGAACTCTCCAATATTGATCTAAAATCATCAATATCCATCCTTTCTTGCTCCCCCTCTCTCAAGATCAAACTTTAATTCTTCAAAATTCAAGAAAGTCTGTCTTAATATATATTTATATCACTATGACCTGCCAAAAATATAGACAAATGGGCTTTCTTGTTTCTAGTAACAGAAAAAAACTGAACACACCATCAACAGATCTAGACAAGATTAGGATACAAAACAGAAAATTTGGACAAGAAAATAACAAAAAATTTGTTGTAAACAAAACCCATTTTGATCTAAACCTCAAAACTTGTAACAAAAGGTTT